>Ga0164292_10004426_pt1 | contig 11421 bp, 8 predicted proteins | sample GEODES117metaG_FD_111486 | JGI IMG/M metagenome (GOLD analysis project Ga0164292, IMG submission 111486) | Eutrophic lake water microbial communities from Lake Mendota, Wisconsin, USA - GEODES117 metaG | ecosystem: Environmental > Aquatic > Freshwater > Lake | place: USA: Lake Mendota, Wisconsin... | reverse complement strand
GCCCTTGAAGTTCAGTGAGCTGAGTTAATAAATTTGCTGCATTATTTCGGCGGTTAACCTGAAAGCGTGTGACTCCATTTTGAGCGTAAAGCCCCGCAGGTTCCATATTCTTAATCGCTAGTCCGACCATCTCTACTATCTGGTCTTCAAGAATTTTTGTATACTCTTTAATTTGTTCAATTTGTTGATTATCAAGAATATAAATATCAGTCAAAGCATCACCAATTACAGGTCCAGAATGGGTATGAGAACTATTTAGTAAAATCTGAGAGCGATCAAGTCCATAATTCGATTTAATTCGATCTCTAATTCGATCTGATACATCTTTCGGAAAACCTAAAAGATCAGAACTTATCATTACTGCCTTATTCCCATTTGAATCCTGCAGAGCAAGCGCTTTTGCCCAGATTGGATGTAAGGTACCTTCTGATGAGTGGGTTCGGGAAGCAAAACCTGCCATTGGCATTTGCATTTTAGGAGTAATATTAGCTTTGCTAACACCCGCTTTCCAATCAAGAGCAGCATTATTTTGGGCATAAACCGGACTGATAAAAACAATCAGAATAATTAGCAGGTTAAACAATGATATTTTCATTTTGATTTTTTAATTAAAAAGATTTAAACAATTTATTGCTTATGAAATTTTGAATAGTTTTTGTGCATTCCCATAAAGAATTTTCCGTTCGATTACCTTACTTGAAGCTAGCTTACGGATAGCAGGTATAATATTAGCTCCCAGACATGAATTACTTCTACCCTCTGAATCTGAACAATCACTTCCAAAAAGTAATTTGTCCTGATGTCGTTCTAAAAATCCGCGGGCGTGATCTTCATCTCTTAATAAGGAACCTAAGCCAGAACCAGCTGAGAAGTCGCCATACATATTCGGGTATTCACTCAAAAGACGGTCAGTTAGTCCACCACGACTAACGCTACCTTTGGGATAAAGAATATTTGGATCACGGTGATTATTATCTATTTCTGCCCACCAGGTTTGAGCATGACCAATGAAATTCACTTTGGGATATTTATTAAGCATGGTGTGGAAACGTTCTATCCCTCTGTTATACATATTGTGTTGCCAGTGCATCAAAACAGGAACATTATAAGAAGTTGCCAGTTCATAAATACGCTGCATTGCCGGAGAGTCACAATCGAGTCCGAATTTAAGCTCTCCGATTACAGGAGCACCGAGCTTGAGATATTTTTCAATTTCCAGAATTGCACCAGGCATATCCGGAACTTCATTTGCCCCGAAAATAAATTCATCGGAATGAGCTTTTGCAAATTGATAACATACTTCGTTACCTGTAGCTTTAGCCTGCAATCCATTACTATATCCATAATAGGTAGAACCATAACTGAGCGGACGACCTGCCGGCAGTAGAATTGTTTTCGTGACCCACATTGCGCGCTGATGAGGTATCAGAAAATCATTTGAACGGCCGCTGTAATCTGTATGTTGATGGATATCGATGATTGGCTCCAAGTTATTTCTGAGATCTCGGTCTGAAACTAGATCTAAAGTATTGGCTAACAAAGAAGGAGAAAGTCCCATTGTTAATGCTGCACCAAGTCCCAAAAATGAATTTTTAACTATAAATTCACGTCTTGAATAATTATTTTTTTGCATCAGTAGCAGATTAAATTATCTAAATTCTGTAAATCTGGGTATATGGCCCAGTATTTTATCAATAAAGTTATAGGCTTCTTTACGACTTTCAAGTGGAAAATCATGCTCATCGTCAGGATATTGTACCTGCAGTTTTTCTGATGACTGGAGATTACGGTAAATCGGTTCTGCCAATTTAATTCCTGCCTGAACCCCTTTAAAATCAAAATTAGAATCTCTTGTTGGAGAAACTGAGAAAAATGCCCTTGGTGCTATTGCCGATATCATCAGGTTGAAATCAAAAGGAATACTATTATTATCGAGATTGAATTTTGTTTTTAATAATGGCATATAGCGTGTTTGGGCCCAGGGACCAAGCCTTCCTCCATATTTCTTTTCAGCCATAGGCCCGATATTATAATAATCAAATTGTGTCCAACCACAGCTACTAACCACCACTTTTATGCGCTCATCTATTGCGGCAAGGAAGATTGAATTATGTCCACCAAGTGAGTGCCCTAAAACTCCAATATTATTGTCATCTACATCAGGTCTGCTTTGAAGCAAATCAACACAACGCATGTGATTAAAAACACCTTTCATAGTTCCTGATTTATAACGATCTGTTTCAAAATTATAATCTTCAGTATCACCAAAACTTGGAAAATCAGGAGCTATAACAATGTATCCACGCTGTGCAAGTTCTCTTGCATGAGCCCGATTAGCTTTGTTTCCCTGCCCGTCTACAGCTTTTCTACCCATTGGGTCTGTCTCATGTAAAACCAGCATGGCCGGAAGTTTTTTAGGAGTACCTCTTTGTATGGGAATATACAGATACAAAGGAAGAAGCTCATTCTTTTCAACTGTAAAAAGTATATTATAACGGATAAAACTCTGTTCGATAACACTATCAATCACTAGAATATCAGAATGTTTTAAATCCGATCGCTTGGGTAATTTACCCATTACCTTTTGCATATTTTCAACAACTTCCTTTCTATACTTCTGATGATCTTGCAGAACCATAGCATCCTGCGATATCGCTAATACAGGAATAAGCAAAAAGAGAATAATTAAAATTGGATTGATAGCTGAGATCCGGTGTTTCAATTTTATCATAGCAGGTTAATTATTTTTAAAAAAATATATAATCAGAAAATCAGTAACGATTTATTTTATAGGAGCATCAAGCGGGGTATGATTAAGGGTTTTATCTAAAAAACCATAAACCTCTTTCCTGTTTTCAACAGGAAAATCATGTCCAGCATCAGGATACCTAACCTGAAGCATATCCGAAGCTTTCAACCTCCGGTATACTTTTTTAGCTATTGAAATACCCTCCTTTACCCCTATTACATCAAAGTTACTATCCCTTAGGGGTGAAACAGAGAAAAAAGCTCTGGGAGCAATTGCGGTAATAACATCATCAAAATTAAAGGGAATCAGTTTTGTGTCCAAGTTAAATCTAGTTCTAATCAAGGGCATATATCTTGTTTGTGCCCATGGACCAAGTCGGCCACCATACTTCTTAGATCCTTCATCACCAATATTATAATACTCAAATTGCGTCCAGCCACTGCTTGAAACAGCTACCTTAATTCGGGTATCAAATGCCGCAACAAACATGGCATTATGACCTCCAAGTGAATGTCCTATGACTCCAATATTTTCAGAATCTACATCAGGTCTGCTCTGCAGCAGATCAACACAACGCATGTGATTGAAAATAGCCTGCATGGTTGCTGATTCATATCTATCGGTATAAAAATCATGATTCTTGAGATCTCCAAAACTTGGATAATCAGGTGCAATAACAACATAACCACGCTGAGCAAGCTCACGCGCATGTGCCCTGTTGGGTAATGGACCCTGGCCATCTACAACACCTTTTCCAAGCTCACTTGTTCCATGTAAAACCAACATGGCAGGAATTTTTTGAATAATGCCACTCTGTTTTGGAACATACAGGTAAACAGGTAAGCGTTCATTTTCTGCAACTAAAAAACTAAGTGTATATCTGGTGAATCTATCCTCCCTAACGCTATCGGTAATCTTAATATCAAAGTTGGGTAAATTTAAGCGGTCGGGAAGTTTACCCATCGCTTTTTCCAAATTTTTAAGGATTTGATCTCTTTTCTTTTTATGTTGAGAAGAGTATATCGCTCGCTGTTGCTTCAGTTCATTTACATAATTTAATCTTTGACCAAACTGAGCAGGTAAATAATTTAAAATCAAAAACAGGATCAAAAGAATTTTTGAGAACACGGCCATACCTACATTTTCAATTAGTTAAAATAAATATAACAACACATGTGCAATGTTATGATTGCTGACAAATGTTTAATTCAATAATAATGATCAGCAAAGTATATTTTCGTTAAAAAATATACAAATGAAACTATTAAGCTCTCAACATTTAACCCTTTAAAATGGATTAGCTATTTTTATAAGGTCTGTACGGGTGTGTTCATTTTCCGTAATTCTTGCTAGCGCATAAACTTCACCACCTTCACCAATTGCAATCGAATTGACATACAACGGTCGATCTCCATTCTGATAAAAAATTGGACCATGGTCTATATAGATATCTTCGGGAATATTGTATGTAATTAGATGGAGATTCTCCAGACCTTTTGCTCCACCTTTAGCTATTTCAGACTGTCCACTAACACGCTTTCCATGGATATAAATTGGGCCACCCGTAAGATAATAAATGGTTTTACCGTCAGGCCCAAGCTGAAAACCAAGATAACCATAGCTAAACTGATCAAACATTCCACTTTTTGCAGAAGGTTCAGATGTAATTCTCCTGATCAGTTCCACTGAAGATTTTTGGGGATCAAACTTGAATAAATAACCTGAATTACCATGAACTCCATAGGCTAGCCCCTCAGGTTTGTACCAGAAAATTTCCCTCCAGTTATAACCCATGCTTCCTGGTCTGGTGGGATCGTATTTGCCAAAATAATCAAGTCTGAGGTTTACATCTTCAAGTATATTAATTTTGAATTCCTCGGGATTATAACTAAAAATATCTCCTTTTGAAGTTGAAAAATATACGATTCCATCAGCAGGGTCAACCACAAGTGAACGGCATAAAGAACGGAAATCATCACCAGGCTCCCCTGCTTCGCCAGTACCAGAGGTAAGACCTAGATTTTTAAATTCATTTTTATCAATGTTGTAGTGAATAAAATTACCTTTCGGCCAGGAAATGCCAAAAATATTGCCACGGTCACAATCCATGGTCATTGAAACCATACCTTCCCCATTTGGAATTAGAGCAAGGCTTTGGAACTCTTTGGTTTTCATGTCATAAGAAAGAATTCGTCCACCAGGGTATAATTTATATCCTGAGGGAGGATTAACCGGAAGTCGGTCCATTCCATTTATCAGTTCATAATACCCAACATGAGTTGAAAAGTAAAGTTTGCCGTTCCTCTCATAGAATCTAACATGACTTTTACCCTGCGGTATTGACATTAGATCATTTTCACCACATATCTCAGTCAAATCTCCAAGGAATTCGGTTTCATCCTTCTTTGGATCATACAGATACATTTTACCTCCAACATGGATTTGATCTGAAGATAAAACGTAATAAATATTTCCATCACTGGCAGCTGATAAAGCATTATAAGTATCATGTGCCTCATGAAATCCTGAATTATAAGTTTTGGCAGTCAGATAATTCATATCAGTATTATTAAACCAAAGGTTGGCCGTTTTCTAAAATTTAATTCATTATTTATCATCTGATAAACTAAAACGATCAATAACAATTTATGAATTTAAATTGCATCATTACCAGTCAAAAAAGAAAATAATGACTAAGCATATATACACGTTTACGTACCCGAATATATAAATTTATTGTGCAATGAAAAAATTTAAACTAACCATTAAATATTAAGGTTTGTTTGAAAAGAAAACAATTACTTGATTACAACCCCGATCATATCCATAGAAATCCCCGCCTGAGATTTTCCAACATCCTTAACCATCGCTTTTGAAGCAGCCGGTGGACGAAGCGGATCATAATATTTGGGGCGAATTTCGTTTAATTTTGCACTATGATCATCACTACTAACATAATAGGTTGCTTTGACCAAGTGACTAAAATCACTACCTGTCTTTTTTAAAATCGTACCTAGTGAACTAAAAATAGTTGACAATTCGTAATCAGCATCTTCGGTTTTTTGTCCGTAAAGACTTGAAATAAAGATTTTTTGACCGTAATTTATCCGGACAACCCTGCAGTAAACAGGAGAAGCTGACATACCCGGCGGCGTAATAAAATCCAACTGCTGACTTGATCTAGCACCGGTAACAGGTGATGAGGCAATTAATTCAATCTCAATCACAGGATCTTTGCTGGTCCATTCAACATTAACCATTGGTGGAATGTTAGCTCCTTTAAAAAAATTAGCGAACTCCTGCTCCACTACTTGTAAGTCGGACATTGGTCTGATAAAAGATTTAATTTGAACAATATCCTTTTTTTCGAGGCCTAATGAGACAAGGGTTGTGATAAGCTGCTCCAAGGTAGCACGTGTGGCTTCAGCCAGTTCTCCTTTAACAGCTTGGCCAGAAACATAAACTGCCGGACCGGCTGGTAAGATTGCGGAGCGGGCAGAACCAACATTTGAAGATAAATTCTGAGGCATAAAATACTTTACACTTTCAGGATTAATTTTAACTGAAACCGCTATTGCATCAGCGGAAATCAATGCGTCTGTATGAGAAAGGTTACCGGTAACAAAACTTAAAGCCGGACTTTTACCTGCTTTAAACATCTTTGATATTTCTTGCAGAACTGCAGGCACAGAGTTTGAGTTTCTGAGATAAATATTAAGTTTAACTATCTGGTCAAGATTGGATCCAGCATTTTTTAAAGCGAAAGATATATTCGAAAAAACCTGATTAAACTGAGCAATAACATCACCTTTTCCAATAATCCCCCCTATATTATCAATAGGCAGAAATTGTGTAGTATGAATCAGCGGTACATCATCAACAATTACTGCATCAGAAGTCCCCTGAGAATTCGCTGATGCAGAATATTGAATTTGTTGTCTTTTTTGAGCAAAACCAGAATAGCCCAGAGATAAGAAAAAAATGCAGAATAGAATTCTCATATTATTTGTCTGTTACCAGTTGTCTGTATCAGGCTTATCCTAATAAATTTAAAATGAACTGGTAAAATTTATATTAACCTTATTATTTTAAGGAACCTAAATTCTCATGATACTCAATACTAATTATTAATCGGAGCCCAATAAGCACAATATCCTTCTGAGCGAACAGGACCTTTAAATAATATACAACCCCCACATGGTTTATCTTTTGCAGGAGGAAGATAAAGTGCGCAGTTGCTGCAATGACTATCAGGTATTGGTGTTTTGTTTACATATGCAAGCTTTTTACGTTTTGCAATCTCATCGGCACTAACTCCTTTCAAATCATCGCATGGATTATTTTGTGCAGACTGTGGGTTATTGGTCTGCTGTTTTAAATCCCCTTCCTTTGCTATTCCACTCACAGCACTGCCGGCAATCAACACCCCTGTCACTAATGAAACTGAACCGGCAAGAATATACTTACCAATGAACTTTCTTCTTGAATATTTTTGGTTTTCCATCTTTCTAATTTGAAACAGTAAAATACTATTTCAGAATATTTTTATTCTGTTCTGAGAGTTAGAAATCCTTGCTTCACTTCCTCAACTGAGCTTGTATTTAGTTTAGCTGCAAGTTCTTTTGTTGACTCACTTTTATTCAATCCTGCTTTAAGCCCTTTAAGAGCTGCTTGTTGTACATTAGCTGCCGACAGCAAATCAGTTGATAATGTTTTTAAATAGGCTGAAAATTGTTCTTTATTATATCTGGCTCCTATAATGTTGGATAAATCCTGGATAAAACTTAGTTTCCAACTTTCACCTTTAATGAAAAATGTTTTGTCTTTTATCAATGAGTTTAAAATTTCCACTGAAGAACCAGCCTCTGAGCTTAGAACTGCGCTCCTAAACCAATCATTCTGCCCGTATTGAGTGATTACTTCAGCCAAGGCCGCAATGACATTTTTCCCCTCGAATTGTCCGAGACTAAGTGCAGCTTGGAAAGAAACACGTTTAGATGGGTCATTTACCATTGGGATTAATAGCTTTACCATTTTGGAATATCTTTCTGCGAGCATGATGCCATTTTCACGCACTCCAGATTCAGAATCGAGCAAAGATTGTTTTACTATTTCTTCATTGAGAGCATTCAAACCTTCAAGCACATAAAGAGCATGTAATCTTGTTCTTGGATCAGGGCTATTTGAAAACAGTGATTTAACTGCAGGAACAACAGTTTTATCCTGACGTTCAAGAAGTAAACGCTGTGCAGTGCTACGATACCAACCATTTTTATGCGACAGATAATCGACCAATTGAAGTCCGGTAGCCTTCTTCAGCTCTACTTTAACTCCCTGATAATTAACATTTTCAGGTAGCAGTCTATAAATTCTACCCATATCACTGCCTGCCATGAAATCCATTTCAGCTTTGAGATCATCAGGAATTGAGACCGGAGTTTCAATATGTTGCCTGTAATAATCTAAAATATATAAATAGCCGTCAGGTCCAACAGAAAAAGTTACCGGGCGGAACCAGGTATCAGTTGAGTAAATAAATTCTCTGTTTTTTTCTGAATCAGTACGTTTTGCAAGCATCACCGGATTAGTGTCACTTTGACTTAAAACATCCCTATGAATCAGACTTCCTGAAACGTCTGTTGTAAAAACATTACCATAAAATTCCTTTGGCAGAGCATCACCATTATAGATTGTTCCACCAGATGCTCCTGAAAAGCGATCTTCTACCCATTCTATCCGATTAAGATTTGCCTCTTTAAACACTCTATTTCTACGGGCACTTCTTTCAGATCTCCAGTAGGCAGGTGGAATTTCCTGAAACATAATCTCCTCATGATCTGTGATAGTTACATTGAATTTGCTAGTAGGCATGAATGCATGCCTATGCGTATATCTCCAGGGAATAACTGCTTGTTGTATATGAATTGAGTTTTCTGTGAAAAAGCGATGACCCCAGTCGTTAATTGTTTGTCCAAATTGTCCGGGACCAGTCTCGAGTTCAAAAACATCACGGTCTAATCTGAAACGAAAATCTGCGCCCCTTACTTCAACCGGCTTTGCATCTGGTGTCTTACTAAAAACCACTTTACCACTCTGACCACGATTATTTGCGTAAATCCAATTATCGATACCCAATTTCAGACTAGTAACCTGAGCCTCAGAATTATTTTGGAAAAACCCCGAAAACAGGATCTCCCTGATATCCGATTTCCCATCACCATTGGTATCCTTAAGATAGATAATATTTGGAGCGGCTGTGACAATAAGACCGCCCTTCCATGGTAACATACTGGTAGCTTCAGTTACATTTTCGGCAAATATGATCGACTGATCGATTTTACCATCACTATCTGTATCTTTCAGGATCCGAATACGACCGTGACCTTTTCCGGGCTCTACTTCGTAAGGATAATCCGGCATTTCAATTACATAGGCATTTCCCTCCTCATCAAATTCAAGCGATACAGGATCAAAAACATGAGGCTCGGATGCAAACAATGAAACTTTGTAGCCTGGTGCAACATTGAGTTTCTTCATTGACTCTTCCGGACTTAACGGACCAGGATAGCGCTGAGCTATACCCTCTCCAGCAAGTAAAATAAATGGAAGTAAAAATATGACCAAACGGCCTTTCAAATTAGTTTTCATTGTATGTTTTAACTTGTTTAATCTGGTTTAATAAAATTTTCTTGGAAATCAGATGGTATAAAGGCATTTATATTTTTATATGTCAAACACTATTCTGACGTATAAAAAGAATAATGATATACTCTAACAAGAGTACGTATTAATTCAAAAAATATCTCCAAATTTCAATAAATTTACAATACGGTAACCTACCCAAAAATTGAACATAAAATCTGAATATCCAAATTATTTTTATTGCCTTCTCGTGGAAACAAGTTAGTGTAATAAAAATCAACAAAAGAAGTTTTGCACAAGGATCTAAAATATTAGCTAGTATATACATGGATCCTAAAAAAGATATGACTAACAATGCTTTATATTAGAAAAATCACACTACATTAATCGAAGTAGCTACAGCTGCAGGTCTTATAGAAACATTAAAGAGTGCTAGCCCATTCACAGTTTTTGCTTCTACTAATGACGCCTTTATTAAGCTTCCTAAATAAACTGTAGGAACTTTAGGTAAACCTGAAAACAAGGCTCTGCTTACCAAAATTTTAGCCTACCATGTTATTTAAGTTAAATTTTCTGTAAGTGATGTGGTTAATTAATCAAAGAAGGTAATGGGACTGCGGTATTCACCACTTTAAGCGGTTGAAATTATCTACATTGATAAATGGTAAAAATGTAGTTTTTAAAGATGAAAATGGTGGTGCTGCCAAAGTTATTACTGCAGATCTAAATCAAAAAAAAAATGGGGTTAACCATTTAATTGATTCTTTGTATTGCCAAAATAATTAATCAAAAAAATGTCAAATAATCCTAGGATAATCTCCAAGGATTATGTTTTTATATATTTGTTTATAAGTTCCTATCTGAGACAAACATATCTAAACTTTGAGCCTTAAAATAAAAAAATCCCTCACTGAAGAAGAATTAGTAATGGCTATCCGCAATCAGGAAAATGCTGGTGCTGAAGCTTTATATGATATGTACTCTGCTTCACTTTATGGTGTTATATACAGAATTATTCAGCATGAAGAAATAGCTGAAGATCTCTTACAAGATACTTTTGTAAGAATCTGGAATTCATTCAGTTCTTATGATTCAACCAAAGGAAGGTTGTTCACATGGATGGTTAATATAGCACGAAATATAACTATTGATAAAACCCGTTCAAAAGATTTTCGTAACAACTCGAAAACTGAGGACATAGAAAATAACGTATTAACAATAGAAATGCAATCGGGTAATATCCTCAACCCTGAAGTTATGGGATTAAAAGAACTTGTTGCTAAATTGAAACCCGAACAGAAAATTGTTCTTGACCTGGTTTATTTTCGTGGATTTACACATGCGGAGGTCTCAGAAGAACTTGAAATTCCACTAGGGACAGTAAAAACAAGGTTAAGGAATGCTATTATCACTTTAAGAAAGTTATTTAATTAAGTGAAAGACATAAAATCATATCTGGAAAGTGGCATCCTGGAACAATATGTTCTAGGGGATTTAAGCAATGAAGAAAGGCTTGAAGTAGAACAGAATGCCCTGAAATATCCTGAAATTAAATCAGAAATCATTGAAATTGAATCTGCCCTTTTAAAATATGCTTTATACAATGCAATTGAACCCCCTAAATCGTTGCGGGACAAAGTATTGTATTCGATTGAAAAATCAAATTCTAAAGCGCGTCCATTGTATAACGCACCATCTAAATTAGGTCAATTTTATAAATATGCATTTGCTGCCAGCATTGCTCTTCTTTTCATCAGCATAATTTTACTAATAAATCTAAAAAATAAATTATCTGATTCTTATAATCAGATAGCGATTCTTCAATCTGGTAATGAACGGTTTTCAAGTCAGGTAAATTTTATTGATGAAGAGCTAAGAGATACTAGAAATGCCTTGCATTTTTATCAAAATCAAGCTTCATACAAGCTAGTAACACTTAAAGGTTCAGACAAAGCACCTGATGCAAGCATGCTTATTGCTTTCAATCCTGAACAGGAAGAAGTTATGATTGATTTATCTTCCATTAAAAT
>Ga0164292_10004422_pt1 | contig 11424 bp, 14 predicted proteins | sample GEODES117metaG_FD_111486 | JGI IMG/M metagenome (GOLD analysis project Ga0164292, IMG submission 111486) | Eutrophic lake water microbial communities from Lake Mendota, Wisconsin, USA - GEODES117 metaG | ecosystem: Environmental > Aquatic > Freshwater > Lake | place: USA: Lake Mendota... | reverse complement strand
CTAGATCCTTTCCTAGGTCCCTCTTATGACGACTTTGAAATGGACTGCGGAGGAGGTAGAGATTTAAATTTAAACTATATAGCTAAAGCTCTAAACGAAGGAAGGGTAGTAGGATGGTTCGAAGGCAGGATTGAATTCGGAGCTAGAGCATTAGGACATAGAAGTATTTTAGCTAACCCAACATTACCTGGAATGCAAGATCGTATAAACGCTTTAATTAAAAAGCGTGAGATGTTTAGACCTTTTGCTCCTATGGTTACTCAATTTGCTCAAGATTCTTATTTTGAATCTAGCGATTTTGTTCCTTATATGAATCAAGTAGTGAAAGTAAAAGAGAAATATAGGGATCAACTAAGAGCAGTAACTCATGTAGACGGTACAGCAAGAATACAGACCGTATATGACCGTAAATCTAATATCTATAAGCTATTAACACGCTTTGAGAAACTTAGCGGCTTTCCAATACTACTTAATACCTCTTTTAACATAAAAGATAAGACGATGGTATTGACTCCAGAACAAGCATTACGTACTTTCTGGGATACTGATATAGATATTTTAGTTATTAATCATAAAATGTATTTAAAATGGTAACAGAAATTAAAAACTTCATTAATGAAGAAGAAAATCAAATATTAAGAAAATATTTTGATTTAAATAAAATGTATGATTCCGAAACTACAAATGGAACGCCTGGATTTTTAATAGCTAAAGGTAGACATATAAAACCATCCGAAGATATATTCTTACAACAATTATTAGATAGAATGCTATCAGTTGTAAATAAGAATTGGGAATATGTAGACTATGTAAATTTTACAATATATCCAACCGGTGGGAAATTTAAAGCACATTCTGATTTTTTAGATACGTCATCAGCATATAATATTGAAGAACTTCAATTAGGTGGACAAAGAGATTACACGTTCTTATTATACTTAAATGATGATTGTGTTGGCGGAGAAACTAATTTTAATATAATTAACAAAGAAATAAAGTTAGAAAGAAATAAAATGATTTATTGGTCTAATGTTTTACCAGACGGTTCTGCTAATCTTATTACAAAACATGAAAGTAAAATAGTAACAAAAGGTCAAAAGTATTTAGTTGGAGCATGGGTAAGGCATCAAAAGGTGTATACTACAAAAACTTTATTATAAAATTTAACTAATATGATACAAGAAATAATCTTTTCAAAAGAAGAATGTAAAAAAATAATTAAATTTTATAAAGAAACTGATCATAAAATCTTAAATAATAATGCACCTGGGCAAGCTAGAGTAAAATACAAAGGATATCAAGTTAAATATTCCGATAATTCTCAATTTTTATATAAAAAATTATTTGAATTTTTTGAAAAAAACACCGGTAAAAAAATATACTCATACCCAGTTGAAATTTATATAATGCAATATGATGAAGGAGATGTGTTTTCACAACATACGGATAATGTAAAGGAAAGGGTATATGTTATAGGAATTCAATTAAATTCTGATTATGAGGGAGGTGAATATATTTTTTACGAGGAAACGGTATCAAAGATTATAAATAAAGAGATTGGTAATTGTTACATAGGTAGTGCACTATTATCACATGAAGTTAAAACAATAACAAAAGGTACTAGATACTCGTTGGTTGCGTTTGTTGACCGAAATTCAATTACTGATAAAACTAAAAAAGTATTAATATAAAAAAATGAAAGATATAAAAATGTCTATAACGAAAGATGGTATTTATCCAATTGACAAAAAGGGAATGTTTTATGCAAGAAATGATATGCATGAATATTATTCGGAAGTTGCAAAAATATTGGGAAATGGAGATATATTAGAAATTGGTTACGGAATGGGCATATGTTCAAAAGAAATACAAAAATGTAATCCTAAATCACATACTATAATAGAAATTAATAAAGACATATACGAAAGTGGATTAGAGTGGTCAAATTCCCTTTCAAATGTAAAAATGATATTAGGAGATTGGTATGCTATTATACCTACCTTAAATCAAAAATATGATGGTATTTTTATAGATACTATTGAAGATGGAAGTGTGTGGAATTTTGAAAAATATGCCTCATTGGTAAGTAAACCCAATACAATTTTATCAATGGTTCATTATAAAAAAGTTAATAATCGTAATTTATATTACAAAAAAATAGACGGACTAATATTAAATTGGGCCGTTTACGACGGTATTAAATTTGGAACTAAAATAGATAAATCAAAATTGATTTAATTATTAAGAGAATTAATTATATAAGTTCTCAAGTTTGCTAAAATACTTTTAACAACCTCTACTTTAGCAGGTACAGTCGCTTTAGCACTTTTATTTATTAATTCGTTATATGTTATTTTTACCTCTGACATAATATTATTATTATTTATTATTTATTTATTGTGTACTAAAATTCCGTTTGCATAAAAGTTATGATTATCTTCCACTGTAATGATATAAGTTTGTGTATCTACCTCATCTAATTCTATAATATCTTTAACTGCCGTTCTACTAACACCATTTGACAAATAAACCATATCACCTACTTCAATTTGTCTAACTTCTTTATTCAATTCATAACGATTATTAGTTAAGAATGGAGCATATGACGCTAATTCTAAATCACCAACATAGAATGGGTGGTCGAATGTACAAACAATTTCAGTTTGATTAGAGAACATATATTTAACCATATCATTGTGAATTGGAGTTTTTAATCCAATTACTTTTTTAGGTTCAAGTGTTAATAATGTTTCATTTAAAGAAGTGACTTCATCACCAACAATAATATCTTCAATATTCTTTTCAGAACCATCCGACATTGTTACTTTAGTACCTGCAATAAAGCAAGCAACCATCGGTCTATTATGAACCAACACACTATCTGCATAGAAGTTTGCATTATCTTCAACATCTTTTAATGTGAATGTCATAGTTGCTTCATCTTTAGTTTCTATTGAAATCACTTCAACACTACCATCAATTGTCCTTACCATACTACCAACTATCAAATTCAATACAGGTATACTATATTTTGTTTTTGTTAATTCCACATCAATTGCTGCCCATCCTCTGTTTGTATAAATTGGATGGTCATTTGTTACCTTTAATATAGTTCCGTTTGAAAGAGATACATATGATATATGGTCTGATAATACTGATAACAATCTACCAACAACCTTGTTTTCGTTCTCATTTGTAGATAAGTTATACGATACAACTATATCACCAGCTTTAACATCTTCAATATTCTTTTCAGAACCATCTGATAAAAGAACTTTAGTTCCTGCAGCAAAACATTCGTAGTTATGTCCAATAATATCCGCAGGTTTGAAAATAATAGTATCACTTTCTTCAATATCAAATGAAAAATATGAACCTGTATCGTATACAACATTCATATCTAGTACTAATAATCCATTTCCGGTAGATGTTACAATTCTATCACCAGGCGCAACTGTTGTAGCAGATATAAATTGAACAGTATCACTAACACTCTGCCAAGTTAAAATACCAGAACCAAATAAAGAATTACATTTAATATTACCTTCTAATGTAAGTTCCACAGCGAAATCATTTAATTGAACTGAATCAATTTGCATAACAGATGATGTTGTTTCATACTTATTTAATAAATCATATTCCGCTTTAGTTTGTTTCCATTCAAACCAGTTATAAGTATTCACCTCCGCATCCGGTAGAGATGTAATTATGTATGATTTAACCACATCCCCAACTACTACATCTTTTAATTGTTTTTGAGAATTATCTTGCAATTCAACTAATGAATCTTCTCTATACCCGTGTTGTTTTGGACCGTCATGTGACGTTAGGAAATTGGAAATATATGAATATCTCCATTTTTTATCAACATAATTATCGGTAACACTAAAATCAGCTTCCGTCGGTACTACTGTTAATGCTGATGAATCAACAAACGCCAAATCAATTGAATCTAAATTAGAACCATACCACAGCTGATATGCTCTAATAGCTTGAATTTTATTACCATATAAACTACCACTTTCATTGTAATGGTAGTTTTCAACTATGTAGGTGTTTAATATAGTTGAATCCCCTTCTAATAAACCATCAACGGTTGCGCCATTTTGTAATTTAACTAATTTGTTATTTATATACGGTGAAAAAACTGACTTTTTAAAAAAATAATCTGGTATGTTAGATTGAGGATTTGAAGTTCTAAGTAAATTATCAAATTCAGTATTATCTTCTCTTTTAAATTTTAAATTAGGTATAGAGCCAGTATCATTATTACTTATAAATAAATCATATAAATTAATTTCATTAGCACAATATTCAGAATCCACAATTGCCGTAGAATCATAAACTGCTCTTACAATAAAGGTGGTAGCGTTATCTACAATATCCGAAGGAATACCGTAAAAAGTATCAAATACTTTTACCAATTCTAACGTAATTGCACTAACCGATTCGTCAGCACTCCAATCATCTTGTAAGTAATTAACAAAATGGTTTAAATTATTATTGTAAATAAATACCAACTTGGTATATCCATTTTCCAATAAATGAGATTTTAAATTTGAAAAATTAAAATATTCTAATTGAGTTGGAACAATTCCCGAGTTAGTGTTGATTTCTAATAGTCTTAAATTTCCACTAGAGTCATGTACAAAATCAGACGATATTAAGATACTTTTCATATTTTTTTTAATTTATTACTTCTTTTAATTATATAATATAAATATACAAAAAAACAATTAAATTTAGTAATGTTATATGTACGCTTTATTGTAGATATATATTAAAAACAATTTAACAATTCTATATATATTTATAAATATACAAAAAAACAATTAAATTAAATAATTTCATATATACGTGTATCTACGTATTTATATATAATAAAAAAATCCATAATGAAATCATTAGATGTACAATTAATAATCGATACCTATAATTCAAGAGATTGGAGTCATTTATATGAAGTTCATAATACAAATTGGAGTAGAAATATTTGGTTTAAAATTGGAAACATTAGTGAATTTGATTTTGTAAAAGATTTAATCAATAATGATTTAAAAAACATAAATACGGAATACAACGTAACCAATTGGCTTACATTTTTAATATACAATAAAAATGATTTCTTTGGAGTTCATACCGATGATACTTTTAATTATGGTAATTCAAATAAACAACCCATATATACCGGTGGTTATATTTTAAATAATGATTTTGAAGGTGGTGAGTTTATAATTGAAAATAAAAAGTTAGAAATTGATATAGGAGAACTATTTTTATTTAAAAGGCATGTAAAGCATGAAGTTTTGAAAATTAAAAATGGTATAAGATATAGTCTACATTTTGGTGTAGAAAAGCAAATTAAAAAATCTATGATATAATGTTTTGTTTTTGTTTTCTTGCATATGGTGAAGAACATATTAATGAATTTAACATTGTTGCAAAATCAATTTTAAAATTAAATACAAATTTTAAAATAATAGTTGGAACTGATAATCCCGAAGATATTATACATGGTGTGTATGATATTATTCAAATAAATGAAGGATTTAATTATAATTTAAAAAGATTAGTAATAGAACACGCATTTAAAGAATTTGATACAATATTATTTTTAGATACTGATATTTTTATTAAAACCGGTGTGGATTTTTCTATATTAGATGAACTAAACGATGGTATGTATGCGGCCGAAATCGTAGGGTTAGATAGATTAAAGGATGTGTATGGTTCATTAGAATATATGCGAGAGTATTTGGATGAATTGACTAAAATATATTCAAACGAATTTTTTTTAATACATGAAGGAATATTTGTTTTAGAATTAAAAAATAATAAACAAAAAGAGGATTTTATAAAATACTGGAAAGAAATAGATATTCAAACAAGACCATATCACAAATTGGCGTATGATTTACCAGGTGCGATGGAAGGAATAATAATTTGGATTGCAGTCCAAAAAGCAAATATTAAACTTACATTAATGGAAGGAAAAATTGAGAAATTATTTAGATGTATAAGACATTACGGAAAAAGAAATTGTAAATTAGAAAGAACATTAATTTAATTAATATGCAAAAGGTAATGTTTACATCAGAAGAATGTAGTATAATTATAAATGGTATAGAAAACCACCAAGGAACCACCAATTACGATATTGATCACAGAAAATATAAAGAATGGTTGATTTTAGATAAAAATATACTTAATTTGATATTAGAAAAACTTAAAATTTTTGGTGTAGAAAAAATTAAAGAGGGTAGAGTTTTGAAATACGAAAAAGGCGGTTATTTCGATGAACACACCGATACTTATGAAAGGTATCCACACAGATATAAAACAGTTATAATTCAACTATCAGATAAAAATGAATATAAAGGAGGTACGATGACTTTTGGTAATGAAATTTTAAATAAAGAAATAGGAAATACTGCAATTTTTCTTGGTACTACAGTACATGGCATGAAAAAAATTGAAGAAGGAATAAGATACGCCTTTGTTATATGGTTGGAAAGAAGTGATTTAGGTATTAAAAAAGAATTATTGTGATAAATTTTACTAAAGAAGAATGTGAAAAAATAATATCTCTATCAAATGTGTTAGAACAAAATATTAGAGATGATTCCGATCGATTTATAAGTTATGATTTTTATAGTATTGGGTATTGTGAAAATTATAAATGGATTTTTGATAGATTAGACTCATATTTTACCGATGTAACTGGTGTAAGTGTAATTAAAAATTTAGGTACAGTACATTTATTTGATTATTCGGTTGGTGATAAATTCGTTAGACACAAGGATATATACTATAAAAATCAATATTTTAATATAGGTGTTTGTTTAAATGAGGATTACGTGGGGGGTAATTTTGTATTATATGAACCCGAATATACGGTCCTACCCAAAAAAACAGGTGAAATTTATACATTTAAACATTCATTAGAACATGAGGTTTTAGAAGTAACGGAAGGACATCGTTGGAGCCTTATAGGATTCTATTTTTATGAACATATAGATTTGAAAAAAAATTTATTATAATTAAATACATTTTATGAAAATAGCAATAACGGGAAGTAGGTATGGGTTAGGTAAGAATTTATCATTAATGTTATCCTCAGAATATCAAGTACTAAATTTAAAAGAAAATATTATAAAGTATGTTGATAAAATAAGTGAGATTGTTAATGATTGTGATATTTTTATAAACTGTGAATATAATCAAAAATTTCAAACAGTACTTTTCGAACAAGTATACAATTCTTGGGAAACAGAAAAAAAAACAATAATTAATATTTTAACTTCGGCATTGATTTTTAATGGACCAAATAAGAAATACATTGAAGATAAAAAAGATTTAGAAAAAAAAACTTTTGAACTTAGAAGTATAGAAAAAGAAGTTAGGGTAATAAATGTGTACCCAAGCACCTTAGAAAGTTCAATAAATATTCCTTTTCAAAAATTAAAGTTCTCCGAAGTTTCTAAAATAATTAAATGGGTAATTGAAACACCTCAAGATATTGAAATATTTCAATTGGGTATTTCAAAAACAAAATCAAAAATTGACAAAAACTTACTGTAATGGAAAATCAACTGAATTATGAATTAAAATATGAAAATTTAATACACCGCAGTATTCATTCGGATTTTAAAATAGTAGAAACTACTGATAGAGATACTATACAAAATTGTATTAATTTATTTAATTCAAAAATTAAATGGGATGGTATGTTCAATTTAGAAATAGCAGACCAACGTATTAAATCAGGTAATAAAATGTATGTTGGATATTTTGAAGATAATATTATTGGATATTCCTGGTTGAAGTCAATTAATAATTACAAGTACTACATATATAATGTATTTATAGAACAAAATTCAATTAATAGAAATTTTGGAGCTTCGGATTTAATTTATTTAATAATAAAATATCATACAAAGGGATTAATAACATTAGATGTGGATGAGTGGAATCATAAAGCTCAAAAATTTGCAGAAAAGTTAGGTTTTATAAAAAAAATAATGTAAATCAACCAATAAATAAATTTGATAATATAAAAAATTATCGTACAATAGTTCATTATGCAATATTTAACAGAAAGAATTCTTAAACATAGAGCTCATTTGGACGGTACTGGTAAAATGTATAATAGTGAGTATGATTATATTTTAACGGATTCTGCTAATACCTGGAATGAGCATTTGCAGCATAAATATTATAATTCACATAAATACAGTATACAATACTACATTAAAAATCCTATAAAATATCAACTTAATAATTGTGGATTCAGAACACCAGATGATTTTAACTCATCAGATGTGGGTAATGTATTTTTAGGATGCTCTCATACTTTTGGAATCGGCCACCATTTAGAAAATATCTGGTCGTATAAATTAAATCAAATTATAGGAGGGAAATTTTGGAATTTGGGTATAGGCGGTACTGGGGTAACTACACATTTTAGACTTTTATTGGCATTTTATAAGGAACTAAAAATTAAAAATATTTTTCATTTTGCACCAAAATATCCAAGGTATGAATTTATAGAAAACGGAATACCTCAAAATTATATAATAAATAATTATAACAAACAATGGCAATCAAAATTTGGAAATTTAATGATAGATTCTTTATTAACCGATGAACAATGTGAATTTAATTGGATGAGTTATACTTACGCAATAAAAGGTTTAGCAAAAGAAATCGGATGTAATTATTATTTGATTGAAGGTGATAGAGGTTGGCATGGTCAAGATGATAATTCATTACTAGCTAGAGATTTGTTACATCATACTACAAAAGTACAACATTCAATATATCAAGATTTTTTAAAAATTTATGACAATGACTTATATGAAAAATATGCTAATACACAAGAACCAATACTTGATATTAAAAAATACATTCAAGAGTCTAAAACCAATATAATTTAAATTTGGCAATGTTAAATATTTGCTGTATATTAGTGCATAATAAGCAATTAAACTCTAAAAGATCAACTAAAAACAAAATAAATAAGTTATTATGGTAATAGTTTTATTTGGCTGTTTTACAATTTTTCTATATATTTATATGAAATAAACTCAATTTTATGACATTTTTACTAATCGTAATCGCAGCTATTGTTTTAGCTGTAGTATACCAAAGACTTTCCAAAAAAGGTAGCGATACCATTAATCAAATTAAAAAGAATGCAGCAGATGCTTTAGATAAGATCGAGCCAGTTTTACAAGAAACCGGTGAAGTTATTGAAAAAGCACAAAAAGCAATGCCAAAAAACAAAACCATTGCAAAAGCTGCAACTCAAGTAGAATCAGTAGAAGCAACAGTAAAAAAAGCAAGAAACAAAAACATAAAATAATATGAGTCAACAACTTACAGCCGAAGAGCTGCAGCAGTTTCAAACAGTAAGAAATAGTATTTTCGAGACTATTTCAATTTTAGGAGAGTTAAATTACAGAAAAACCTTATTAGAGGTTGAATTAGAAGCTCTAAAAGCGACTATTAAGGATAACGCCACTAAAGAAAGAGCTCTTCTCAACGAATTTGGCAAGAAGTACGGAGATGGTTCTATCAACACAGAAACCGGAGAAATCACACCATTACAATAGTTTAGGTTTTGTTATCAGTATCAGCTATTTATTATCAGAAATAAATCATTAAAATGGCAGAAGCATTAATTTCCCCAGGAGTATTCCTTACAGAGAATGACCAATCTCAAATAACAGCAGGTCCTATCACAGTTGGTGCCGCATTAGTTGGACCTACAGTGTACGGTAAAGTTAACATTCCAACTCTCGTAACTACATATTCAGATTTTAAAGCTAAATTTGGAGCTACCTTCATTTCTGGAGGTACACCTTATGAGTATTTAACTTCTCAAGCAGCTTATAATTACTTCCAACAAGGAGGTACTTCTTTGTTAGTAACAAGAGCAGCTAGCGGTTCTTATAGTTCAGCTACAGCATCTGTTGTTAACATCGGCACATCAGGAGCTTCTTTTACTCTTGAGACATTATCAGTAGGTACTTTAATGAACAATAACGCATCTGCTTCTGCAGTGTTTGTAACAGGGGGTTTATTGCCTTCTGGTTCTTCAGCTAACATTAGATGGGAAATTTCTCAAGTTGATACTGGTTCTGGTACATTTACTTTATTAGTTAGACAAGGTAACGACGTTACTACTAATAAGTCTATCTTAGAGACTTGGTCAAACTTATCTTTAGATCCAAACCAAAATAACTATATTGAGTATGTAATCGGTAACCAAGTTCAGACTCCAAAGTCTGAAGGAGGTCAATATTACATAGAGATAACAGGTTCTTATCCTAACGTATCTAACTACGTTAGAGTTAGTTTAAATGCACCAGTTGCTCAAACTCCAAATTACTTAAATCCATTAGGACAACCTTACACTTACTATACTGCTTCAATGCCTGCTTTAGGTAGCGGTTCATTAAACGGTTCATTTGCTGGTGCTAGCGGTCCTTTATATGGTTGCTTAGACGCAACAACATATACAACTACTGCTCCATTAAATATGTATGAAGGAATTAAAACAGCAGCTGCTACAACAGATGCAAATAACGTACAAGGATTACGAGCTACAGATTACAATATTGCTATCAGCTTATTAGCTAACCCAGACGCTTACCTTTACGATTCTCTTTACACACCTGGTATTAATAGCCAAAACGCTCCTTCTCAAATCGGTACTTTATTATCAACAGTACAGAACAGAGGTGATGCTATTGCAGTAGTAGATATGGTATCTTACGGTCAAGTACCTTCTGCAGCCACTGCTCTTGCTCAAGGATATGATAACTCATACGGCGCTACTTACTGGCCTTGGTTACAAGTTAGATCAATCGAGACTGGTAAATTAAACTTCGTTCCTGCTTCTACAATTATTCCAGGAGTATACGAATACAATGATAAAGTATCTGCTGAGTGGTTTGCACCTGCAGGTCTTAATAGAGGCGGTCTACCAACAGTAATACAACCAGAAAGACGTTTAACTGTATCAGATAGAAATACATTGTATGCAGCTAAGGTTAACCCAATTGCAGTATTCCCAGGTCAAGGTACAGTAGTATACGGTCAAAAGACTTTACAATCTCAAGCTTCAGCTTTAGATAGAGTAAATGTAAGACGTTTATTGATTGCATTGAAGAGCTATATCGGTCAAATTGCTGCTACATTAGTATTCGAGCAAAATACAGCTGTAACTAGAAATAGATTCTTATCTCAAGTTAACCCTTACTTAGATTACGTACAACAAAGACAAGGTTTGTATGCATTCAGAGTAGTAATGGATGAAACAAATAACACTCCAGACGTAATTGATAGAAACTTACTTGTAGGTGCTATCTACTTACAACCAACTAGAACAGCTGAATTTATTCAATTAACATTCAACGT
>Ga0164292_10004421_pt1 | contig 11424 bp, 8 predicted proteins | sample GEODES117metaG_FD_111486 | JGI IMG/M metagenome (GOLD analysis project Ga0164292, IMG submission 111486) | Eutrophic lake water microbial communities from Lake Mendota, Wisconsin, USA - GEODES117 metaG | ecosystem: Environmental > Aquatic > Freshwater > Lake | place: USA: Lake Mendota, Wisconsin... | reverse complement strand
GTAGAGTGTCTGGCATTCCAAAGTAAGCGCGATACCAGAGTGAAGCGCTATCAAGAAGCATCAAAGTCATACAACAGCTCCTGCATAAGCTATTACGCCACGATCAATTCGTGTGAGAGCGTCTTTTACTATCGACGATAGATGTGGAGATGCAATTGAGATTTGACGGAGTAAATCAATAATTTGCTTCATTGACCGAACGAAATCTCCGACGGTTAAATCGCTACCTTTAAGAATCGAAGACAGAGAATGTCCACTCGCCCATCTATACGAAGCCCAACAGAAACCAGCATCGGGTTCACGAATTGGTTCTAAGCCCAGTTCGGTCTCTAAATCATTTATCTCTATCCAAATCTTCACTAGATCCGCAAGGACATCTTCAACTGCTCCCCTGGGTAGCTTAGGTGGGCTCTCCTTGCGACTTTCATGAACGAATACTGAAACAATCGAGACTAGTTCTGCCGCGCTCAGCTGACCAAAAGCCTCACGGCGAATCATTTCCGCAATCAAAATATCGGTTTCACCATAAATTTTCGAAAGTAGTTTTCCATTCGAAGTGATTATGTCGTTATTCAAATAGCCAAATTTCTCAAGCATCACTTTGATTAAATCAAAACGTCTAGCAATAACGTGGGTTCGATTTGCAACCCGAGCATTTAAACCTGCATTTTCACGGCGCAAGCGGTCAGCTCGCTCGGCAATTCGAGCATGAGTTTCACGATCACTACAACCGTGGCATGCGTGATTGCGAAGGGCTTTGCGCGCTTCTGCGATCTTCTCTTCCTCAAACTCGCGGGCCTTGCGTCGTTTCGTTGAAAGACCGCGTTCTAACTCTTTAATCTCAAAGCGAATCTGCGCGTATTCAACGAAATCCCCAAGATGGCAATTGATTTCCTCTTCGAGTTCAGTAATAGCCTCATTGTTTCGCTTTATCTGACGCGCTAAACCAACAACAGCCTTATCCGCTTGGAATTGCGCAAATGATGATTCAAGAGAAGTTCTTGCTCGTTCGGCGCCGAATTGTGAAATCAAATTAATGGTCATGTTGTACGTTGGTTTGAAAGAACTTTTCAGCGGGTAAGTTCGAGTAGAGGCAAGACCTGCTGCAGATGCGCTATCTACATCTTTGTTCCAAAGAATAACTGCATTGCCTTCAATATCTATTCCTCTTCGCCCAGCGCGGCCAGTCAATTGTGTGTATTCACCTGGCGTCACCGAAACATGCGACTCACCGTTCCATTTTGTAAGTTTCTCGAGAACAACGGTTCGTGCTGGCATGTTTATACCCAACGCTAATGTCTCAGTTGCAAAGACCGCTTTTATCAGCCCTCTTTGAAACAACTCTTCCACGCACTCTTTAAAAGCTGGCAGAAGACCGGCGTGATGCGAAGCTATTCCGCGCTCTAGGGAATCTACCCATTCATGGAATCCGAGAACAATTAGATCATCTTCAGGCAAACTCTTAGTTTTATCCGAGATAACTTCTCGTATCTCAGAACGTTCCTCAGCATTGGTAAGTCTAAGTCCCGCGGCAAGACATTGTTTAACCGCGCTATCGCACTGCGCCCGCGAGAAGATAAAGGTAATAGCTGGAAGTAATCCTTCGCGATCTAGCTTCTCAATAACTTCTGCTCGACCCAAAGCTTTAATAGTCGGCGTTATCTGGGAACTATCCCGCCAGTTTCGTTTTCCACCACTGTTGCTATATTTGGTTCGCACAGATCTAAGAGATTCTTTTTCAAGCCTGAGAATTTCTGGATTGACCTTTGTGCTTGTCGAGAAAAGGTCTAGCAAGCGATTGCCAAATAAAACATGTTGATACAAAGGAACGGGCCTGGTTTCACTAACAATTACCTTCATCTCGCCACGCACTGTTTGCAGCCAATCTCCAAATTCCTCAGCATTGGAAACTGTTGCAGACAAAGCTGCGACCTGAATACTCTCCGGTAGATGAATAAGTATTTCTTCCCAAACAGCCCCGCGAAAACGATCTGCTAGATAGTGAACTTCGTCCATTACGACGTAACGTAAATCAGTTAGCGTAGTGGACGCTGAATAAATCATGTTGCGAAGCACTTCTGTAGTCATGATTACTATGGGGGCTTCAGAATTTATGCTGGTATCCCCTGTCAGAAGCCCGACATTTGATTCACCGAACATCGCAGATAAGTCCTGGAATTTTTGATTCGATAGGGCCTTGATCGGTGTGGTGTAGAAACATTTCTTACCTGAGCTAATTGCGAGATATGCTGCGAATTCACCGACTATGGTTTTACCAGCGCCAGTAGGCGCTGCTACTAGAACTGATTTCCCACTCTCTAGTGCCTGACATCCTTTGATTTGGAAATCATCCATACTAAATGGATATCGTTCAAGAAAATCATTTGTTTGTCGATGCGCGCCTCTCGCTTTTGCTTGTGCGAATCGTTGCGCTGGAGTAGTCATGAATTCAACTACTAGTCTCGTGAAGAACAAACATAGAAATTATTCGCTTCTTGAATGACGTTTGAGTCGAGCTTTATCGACAAGGATTGCGATTCCACCCGCTGCTAGATAGAGCAGCGTCAAAGGACCAGCCAAGAAGAAGAGAGTGATCGGATCTCCGGTTGGAGTAGCTATTGCTGAGAAGAGAGTTATTCCAAAAATTGCATATCGCCACGGCCGAAGTATCGACCTCCCACTCAATATATGAGCCAGATTCAAGGCAACAAGGAAAACTGGCAACTCGAAGGCAATGCCAAAAACCAGAATCAGTTGCGTTACGAAGGTGAGATAGTCATCAAACCTAACCAAGTTAGTCAACGATGTTGGAGTGAAGCTAAGCAGAACTTCAATCGCAATTGGAAGAACTAGATAACCTGCAAATATGCCCATCGCGAAGAATGGAACTGCTCCAATCAGGAAAAAAATCGAATTCCTTCTCTCTTTTTTATGCAAACCCGGAGAAATAAATGCCCAGATTTGATACAACCAAATCGGTGAAGCAAAAATCAGCCCAAGAAGAATTGAAATTTTGAACTTTAAATCAATTGGACCTAGCACGCCACTTATATAGAGAATTCCGCAAGTTTGTTCTCCTGCCGAAGTCGCAGCGCCAAGATCACAAATTGGACTAGCTAATCTAGAAATAATTCGCTCGTAAAGAATCCAACCCACACAACTAGCAAGAATTATTCCGAGAGCGGATTTGAATGAGCGTGTTCTCAACTCATTAAGATGTGAGAGCAAAGGCATTGCCTTTGCGTTATTACCCTTCACTAAGATCTAGGAATCAGACTTAGTGTTATCGCCTTTTGAGTCGCCGTCCTTCATCTCACTCTTAAAAATTTTAAGCGACTTAGCGATTGATTTTGCAGAATCCGGTAGCTTTTTAGCACCAAAAAGAACAACAAAAACCAATACGACAATGATTAAATGCCAACCTTGAAGTCCGCGTAACATCTTCGCTCCCCCACTTTCGATTCAATTTTCCTGCAGTGACTGAGCCTATAGTAGTTCGAAAAAGGGATGAAAGCACTCTCCTAGTTCAGGTCTAGCCTCAATTACTTCGAAATTGGATAAAGCTGCCTGATTGCCTTTGCTCGAGCGGTTATGTCTTCTGCAAGTTGCTTTGGACCCACGACCCTTATTGAAGACCCATACCCGAGAATCGTTCTAGCAAGCCAATCCAGATCTATGGGATGGAGTGTTACTTGGATTGCTTCGCCCTCAACAAGGTTTGCGATAATACCTCTATTTTCTTCAATAAAATTTCGAGCCTGCTTCGAAACAATCAGCTCAATGTTCGCTAATTGAGGTGCAATCAGTTTTTCATTGCGTGCGTAACTTATTCTATTGGCATCAGATATCTTGAGAGACACAAATCTATCTAATCTGAATGTGCGTTCACCTTCTGAAGTCTGACACCAAGCTTTTAGATAGGTAAAATTGTTCTGTTGATACAACTCGAGAGGCAGAATCAAGCGCTCTGTTGATTGATCTTTGCTTCCACTCAAATAAACAATTTCTAGAGCGTTCGCCTTGGTGATAGCTAGCTCAATTTGCTCAACTAAATCGGAATTTTTCGAATTCGCAACGACGACATATGGGTTCTCAAAAGAGAGGCTTTTTCGCAATTTAGTTTTAAGCGTTTCGACTTCTTCTGCAATCCTATCCGAGCGAGTCGATTTCAAAAGATCTAAGGAAACCAATAGCGAAGTAATCTCAGTTCGATTCATCTTCCTTGGTTTATTAAGGCTTTGAGGATCGGATACTGTTACATAACCATCTTCGTAATACATTTCTATAAGTTCTAATGGCGTATATCCCGGAAGACCGCACATGTGAATCAGAATCAAATCGCTGTTAATTTGCTTTTCAGAAACCCCAAATACTTGAGCTAGTTCGGCAACTGAAATACCTTGATGCTCGAGCAAGTAAGGGACCAAATCCAAGGCACGAGCCGTGCGGTCGAGTGCGGATTCGGTCATGTCAAAATTCCATCTATCAAAATTAGTAGCTGCTCTTTGAGCGCCTGTGGTTCGACGAGTCTTATATTCTCACCGTGCCACAAAATCTCGCGCAAGAAGGCTCGCTCATTCTCGTAATCAATTTCGTAAGTATCAAATTCGACACCTTCTGCAATTTGTTTACCCCGTCGACGAAAGAGAGCGCCAGAATCCTTCCGGATTTCCACTACGGCTGTTCGGATGATTTCAACATCTTCTTTGGGAAGATGTTGGGATACATCAAAATCAGTTGGGATATTGAACTCATTCTTCTTTTTCGATATTTCGACTGATCCTTGAAATCTTGAGAGCTTGAAAAGTCTGATTGCCTTGCGATCAATATCCATTCCAATGAGATACCAATATGAATTCCAAAATACTATTCGGTAAGGCTCTAAGTGGCGTGTTTTTAACGATGCTGAATCGTAGGCAAAACTAATTCTCGATTTCTGAAGAATCGCTTTCGATATTTGTTCGAGTAGCTCAGAAGGATTTTCGAATCGATATTTCATTCTAAATTCGAAGTCGAGTGAGGCTGGGATTCCGAGCGACTGCAATTTGCGAATGCCGGATTGAGCATTTGGCGCCAGAATTGAATCGTTCCAAAAATTGCTCGCTACCGAAAGAAGTGCTAATTCACGTCCAGTTAGATCGGGGACATTAAGTTCGTAAGATTTCTGAGGTATTCGATAGCCTGGTTCATCTTCGAAGAAAACATCTAAGTCACCAACTTCGATCTCAATTCCTAATGACCTTAAATCATCCTTGTCCCGCTCGAACATTCGCTCTTTTGCGTCTTGGCTGCCTTCGTATCCTTGAACGTTTGTGAGAATTTCCGATTTCTTCAAGTAGCGCTTGGTCGCAAGCAGGGCCAAAGTAAGGTTGATTAATCTCTCGGTTTTGCGGTCTGACACACGAAAACCCTAGCGGTTTGGTAACCTTCGTGCACTATTAGCAAGAGGCGCTGTAGCAATAAATTGAAAACGGAGACCAATGAACTATCTAGCTTTTGGCAAGACCAAGAATTCAAAGATTGCTCTGATTTTCGGAGCACTTATTTTAACTTCTTCCCTAACTTCCTGTTCGCTCGATGGTGGATCTCCGGAAGCAACTTCAAATCAAAATCAAGAGGAGCAGAACATGGCCGGTTCACAGCGCGAATATCTCTCAGTGTCGGACAAACCGGGAGTTGAACCTATCGTTGGAAAACCAGTTGGCGAAGCACCAACAACTCTTATCTCTCAAGATATTATCGTTGGAAGTGGCGATGAAGTTGTTCCAACCTCAACCCTGACCGCTCATTACCAATTAATTTCTTGGACGACCGGTGAAGTTCTGCAATCTTCTTGGCAGTCACAACCATTTAGCACCCAGCTCACTGATGTGATTCCAGGATGGCAGCAGGGACTTTTGGGTATGAAGCCCGGCGGGCGACGCTTATTAGTTATACCTCCAGATCTTGCATACGGAGCGGCTGGAAGCGGTCCTATTGGTCCAAACGAAACACTTGCTTTCGTAGTTGACCTAATTGGTGTGCAATAACAAATTAACTCTCGATTTCATTAGTTCCGTAGGCTCCTTTAGATGGACGCCTACGACGTGTTGGTGCAACAGTGTTAGGCGCAAGCCTGCGAGCCATAATTAAAAAAGCGGTGTGTGCAATCATTCTGTGTTGCGGTCTCACAGCAAGTCCTTCATGATGCCAGCCACGAACGATGGTTTCATTACTTTCTGGTTCGGTGAAATTCCCACTCGATTTTATTGCTTCAGCGGTCTGGGAAAGTTGCGTCGTAGTCGCAACGTAAGCGATGAAAACACCACCTGGGACTAGGGCTTTACTCGCCATCTCAATACATTCCCATGGTGCCAACATATCTAGGACGACTCGATCGTATTCACATTTATGGTCAAAATCTTGAACTGCTCCCAAATTTAAATTCCAATTTGTCGGTAGTTCTCCAAAATATTGGTTCACATTTTTAGAGGCGATAGTTGCAAACTCTTCACGCTTCTCAAATGATTCAAGCCTTCCAGTAGCACCGATTGCCCGCAGCAGGGATATAGATAGAGCGCCGGATCCAACTCCGGCCTCTAATACCCGGGAACCTGGAGCGATATCTGCAAACCCCAGAATCATTGCTGCATCTTTTGGATAAACAATTGTTGCGCCCCTAGGCATCGCTAAAACGTAATCAGCTAGAAGAGGCTTAAAAGCTAAAAACTTAAGTCCCCCGGTTGTCTCTACAACAGAACCTTCTGGTAAACCAATTACTTCGTTGTGCACCAACCAACCATTATGAGTATGCCATTCTTGATTTAACTGGAGGGTGATCGTATGCATTTTGCCTTTTGCATCGGTTAATTGCACTCGATCGCCTATTTTAAATTCGGACATAATTCACAGGTCCCAACACTCTAGTTTGCATTGAAATACTTTGCTTCCGGATGATGAACGATAATTGCCGAAGTTGATTGCTCTGGATGGAGTTGGAATTCTTCGCTTAATTCCACACCAATGCGTTCCGGTTCGAGCAACGCACAGAGTTGCAGTTGTTGTTCAAGATCAGGACAGGCGGGATACCCGAATGAGTATCTCGAACCACGATAGCCCTGGTCGAGGATCGCATCAATTTCCGCAGCATCTTCACTAGCGAATCCAAGTTCTTCACGAATTCTTGCGTGCCAGTGTTCTGCAAGCGCTTCAGTAAGTTGAACTGAAAGACCATGTAACTCAAGATATTCACGATATTCGTTCGCGGCGAAGAGTTTGGCAGTTGCGTCACTTACGCTCTGGCCCATAGTCACAACGTGGAAAGCAACTGTGTCTGTCTCGCCGCTCTCTTTACTACGGAAGAAATCACTTAAACATAACCTGCGATCGCGAGTCTGCCTTGGGAATGTAAACCTGGTTCGCTCAAGGCCTTTATCGGGTCCTTCATGGTGCAGGATTACTAAATCGTTGCCTTCGCTGTAACAAGGAAAATATCCGTATACGACAGCTGCATTTAACCAACCATTTGCTTGAACATCATTTAACAGCGATCGCAATCTTGGTCGACCTTCACTTTCAGCCATAGCTTCATATTCACCGCGTTTGCCCTGAAGTCCCCATTGACCGACAAAAAGTGCTCTTTCATCGAGCGCGCCTAGATACGAAGCTAACGCAATACCTTTCACAATCCGAGAACCATAAAAAGGTGGTGTTGGAAGTTTGTTATGTGCATCAACATCGCTACGACTTGTATCAAGGTTTGGAGTCCGATTGGCTCGGATATTTGGTGTTCGCCGCTCACGCAACGGAGGCAGAGCCGCACTCTCATCGCCGCGTTTGATAGACATCATCGTATCCATCAAACTAAGTCCTTCAAATGCATCTTTTGCATAACGCACTGTGCCGTCGAATGAACCCGCAAGATCTTGTTCGACGAAACTTCTCGTTAAGGCTGCACCGCCAAGAATAATTGGCCATTTTTCTGCGAGTCCCCTGCTAGTTAGTTCTTCTAAATTTTCCTTCATGATCACGGTTGATTTAACAAGCAACCCAGACATTCCAATTACATCAACATTTGAATCTGTGGCCGCATCAATGATTTGGTTTACGGTTTGTTTAATTCCGATATTGACAGTCCTATAACCATTGTTCGAAAGAATGATATCGACCAAATTCTTTCCGATATCGTGAACATCACCTTTAACAGTAGCTAGCAAGATGGTGCCTTTTCCAGCATCCTCACTCTTCTCCATATGTGGTTCTAAAAGTGCAACCGCTGCCTTCATTACCTCTGCAGATTGCAAAACGAAAGGTAATTGCATCTGGCCACTTCCAAACAATTCGCCGACCGTCTTCATTCCTGATAATAAATGCTCGTTGATGATTACCAAAGGCTTTATTCCACTAGCCATTGCTTCTTGCAAGTCTGCTTCAAGACCGACCTTCTCACCATCGATAATTCTTCGTTCTAAACGTTCAATAAGAGGAAGTGCGGCCAACTCTGCAGCCCTGCTGATTTTGCTGCTAGTTGTTTCTACTCCATCAAACATATTTAGATAGATTGCCAATGGATCGTAAGTGCAATTTCCGGCTTCATCAAAGGTGCGTCGGTCATAAACTAAATCCAGTGCAACCTCAAGTTGCTTGGTATCAATGCGCGAGATTGGTGTGATCTTTGATGGATGGACAATTGCTGAATCGAGTCCCATTTTGACGGCTTCAGCTAGAAAAACTGAGTTCAAGACAATTCGAGCGGCAGGATTCAATCCAAAGGAAACATTTGAAACTCCGAGCGTGGTTTGCACATCTGGATACTTCGCCTTCAATTCCGCAATTGCATTGAGAGTTTCAATGCCATCGCGTCTGGTTTCTTCCTGACCAGTCGCTATTGGAAAAGTCAAGCAATCAATCAAGATGTCACTTGTTAGCATTCCCCAATTTTTTGTTAAGTCTTCGATCAACCGAGAAGCAACAGCAACTTTCCATTCCTGAGTTCGCGCCTGTCCAGTTTCATCAATCGTCAGCGCAACTACAGCTGCGCCATGCTCTTTCACCAAAGGCATAATCTTGGAGAATCTTGACGTTGGACCATCTCCATCTTCATAATTGACAGAGTTGATGATTGATCTGCCACCTAGATGTTCAAGTCCAGCTTTTAACACTGCAGGTTCCGTTGAATCCAAAACAATAGGTAATGTGGAACTTGTTGCTAAACGTGAGGCTAATTCGTGCATATCTGCAACGCCATCTCTTCCTACATAATCTACAGAAAGATCAAGCATATGAGCACCGTCGCGAATTTGGTCGCGAGCAATCTCAATACAACTTTGCCAATCTTCAACTAAAAGCGCATCTCTAAATGCTCGTGAACCATTGGCGTTTGCACGTTCTCCAATTGCCATGTAAGCAAGATCTTGGCGAAATGGGACAAATTGATAGAGCGAAGATGCACCAATCTCCCTGGAAATCTTTCTTGCAACAACTTCGTGTTCCCCAATTTTATTTACTACGGCCGCCATGTGTGCAGGAGTTGTACCGCAACAACCGCCCACAAGTGTCAAACCATATGAATCAACAAAGTTCTCAAGATATTCAGCCAACTCTTCTGGCCCGAGCGGGTAGGTCGCACCGTTAGGACCAAGTTGTGGCAAGCCTGCATTTGGCATTACCGATATTCCAATCGTGCTGTTCTTAGCAAGAACTCGGAGGTGTTCACTCATTTCCGCTGGTCCAGTAGCGCAATTCAATCCGATTAAATCTATATTCAAAGGCTCGAGAGCGTTAAGAGCCGCACCTATTTCTGACCCCAACAACATTGTTCCGGTTGCCTCAACGGTAACTTGTGCAATCAAAACGACATCCCGATCGCAATCATCGATAGCTTCGCGGGCGCCGTTGATTGCAGCTTTAGCTTGAAGTAGATCTTGGGTCGTTTCAATTAGCAGTGCATCAACCCCACCATCTAATAAACCCTTGGAAGCAGTTGCATATGCAACTTTTAAATTCAAATAATCGGTATGCATCAAGGTCGGAAGCTTGGTTCCGGGACCAAGTGAACCAAGAACCCAACGTGGTCTGTTTGTTGTTGAAAATTCGTCAGCCACTTCTCGAGCTAATTTTCCACCTGCGAAAGCTAGTTCATAGATCCGATCTTCAATCCCATACTCCGCCAAGTTCGCCCAATTTGCCCCGAAGGTATTTGTTTCAATCGCATCGACGCCAACTTCTAAATACCTACGATGCACAGATTTCACTAGTTCCGGCTTAGAGACATTCAATATTTCATTACATCCTTCATGACCCTGAAAGTCAGCCAGCGAAGGATTCGCCTCTTGCAGCATTGTCCCCATCGCACCGTCAGCGATGATCACGCGCTTGGACATAGCGCTACGGAGAGATGAGGAAATTTTCATTTGGGAGAAGGCTACCTTAGAGCGCTAGGCCGAGCGCGTTATCGATGAATCTGGAGATTTCACCCACCGAGCCACCGCTTTTACCAACTAGCGATTCAGAGGCCCACTTATCTAATACATCGAGTGCGGTCGGCGAATTCAAATCATCTGCAATGCTTTGGGCAATAAGTTGTATGACCCCATCAGTCGGTGCACATTCAATTCGAGATAGCGCAGAACGTAACCGAACAACACGTTCTTCTGATTGTTGTAAAGTTTCTTGACTCCACATTCTATCTTCTGAATATCTCTCGGAAAGTAGCGCGTGACGCAAGGTCATCGGATCGATTCCCTCTTTCAATAACTTCGAGACAAAGACCAGATTTCCTTTGCTCTTACTCATTTTCTCACCATCTAGTCCGACCATTGCAGCATGCAGATAAGCTTGCGCAAAATCTTCTTTGGTTAGCGCTTTTGCTAACGCGGTGCTCATGAAATGATGTGGGAAAATAAGGTCAGTGCCGCCACCTTGCAAACTTATGGTTTTTGAAACACCAGATTGTTCTTCGAGATAATCTGGTCCAACTAGGTTTTCAAGAGCAATTACCGAACACTCAATATGCCAACCCGGGCGCCCAAAACCCATCTTAGAATTCCAACCTGGCTCGCCATCTTTGTTAGCAACCCAGAGTATTGGATCCAATGGATGCTGTTTTCCAGACCTCTCGGGATCTCCACCACGTTGGGCGAAAATTTCTATCGCAGCTTCAAGAGTTATCGGAAGGCTCTCGAGATAAGGTGAGATTCTAAAGTAGATATTGCCAGAAAGCTCATATGTAAAACCTTCATCAACTAGTCGCTCTATTGCAATGATGATTGAGTCCATGGCTTCAGTAACAGAAACATAGTTTCTAGGCGGTAATACCCTAAGACTTGTCATATCACTTTCAAATAGTGCAACTTGCGAACTACCAAGTTCTGACCAGGATTGATTATCGCGTTTGGCTCGCTCAAATAACGGGTCATCAATATCGGTGATATTTTCGACAAAATC
>Ga0164292_10004420_pt1 | contig 11428 bp, 9 predicted proteins | sample GEODES117metaG_FD_111486 | JGI IMG/M metagenome (GOLD analysis project Ga0164292, IMG submission 111486) | Eutrophic lake water microbial communities from Lake Mendota, Wisconsin, USA - GEODES117 metaG | ecosystem: Environmental > Aquatic > Freshwater > Lake | place: USA: Lake Mendota, Wisconsin... | reverse complement strand
GGCGGCGATGAAAGCCCCGGCATTTGGGACCCTTGGGGCTTTACCTCGCCAGGGGCAGCGCATGCGCTGATGTTCCAGCGCCATAGCGCTCTATACGGTACAACAACCCGTCAATTGGCTGAAGTATCGGTTGCGTTTCGTCACCATGCTTGCCTCAATCCGACGGCGGTTATGAAGCAACCGATCACGATTGATGATCATGAATCGGCGCGTTTCATCACGGAACCGCTCAGGCTTTTGGATTATTGTCTTATCAATGATGGCGCGGTTTGTATCATTATGACCACGAAGGAAAGGGCGCGCGATCTAAAGAAAAAGCCGGTCCTGATTTCGGGTATTGGTGCGCGAGAAGCCTATAGCACCGCTTCCATATCTAATTTCGATCTGAATTTTTGGTATGACGAAATGCAGGATGTGGCAGCGCAATCCTATGGCATGGCGGGGGTTGGCCCATCCGATGTGGATGCGCTGATGTGCTACGATAATTTCAGCCCCACTGTGCTATTCAGCCTTGAAGGACTTGGCTTCTGTAAGCAGGGCGAAGCCGGATCATTTGTTGAGGGCGGCACTCTGAAGCTGGGCGGCAAGCTGCCAACCAATACTGATGGCGGGCATTTATCCAATTCCTATATGCAGGGATGGGCATTGAATATCGAAGCTGTTCGCCAGATTCGCGGTGAATGCGGCGCGCGTCAGGTCAAGGATGCAGAGGTGGTACAATATTGTGGCGCCACGCCATGCTCACGTTCCATCATCTATACGCCAGGCTGAGAGGGAACTATGCAACAAGCAACACCTGCCAAGCCGCGCCCACGCATTGATACGCTCAGCCGCGGATTTTGGGAAAACGCCAAGCAGAAAAAGCTATCCGTGCAACGCTGCGATGATTGCGCTCATATCCATTTTCCCGGATCGCCAGTCTGCCCAAATTGTCTATCTGAAGCGCAGCAATGGGTGCCTGTCTCCGGCAAGGGGGAGGTGTTGTCCTGGGTTCGCTTCCACCGTGCCTATTGGGACGGGTTTCGCGCCGATCTTCCCTATATGGTTGCGCTGGTGCGGCTGGAGGAAGGGCCCCTGCTCATGAGCAGTGTCGTGAATGCGGGAGAAGGCGGCCCCAAAATTGGCGGCGCCTGCGAAGTGGTTTTTGAAGAAGTGGATGACGAAATAACCCTCCCAAAATTCCGTATGACGGACTGAAATGTACAAACAAAAGGGGAAACGCGGATGAAAACCTTCTTCAAGAAAGCCGTTGTACTTGCATCCCTGACTATGGCGCTTTCTTCGATGGCAGAGGCACAGGTGCCAGCCGCGACACGCGCCAATACACTGAAGGTGGTGGTGCATGCGAATCTGCAAATCCTTGATCCGGTATGGACTACGGCCTTCATCACCGGGCGGCATTCCTACCTGATTTATGATACACTCTACGCGGCAAATTCGCGCTTCGAACCTAAACCGCAAATGGCTGAAGGGCATGAAATCAGCGCAGATGGTTTGGTCTACCGCATTCGCTTGCGTGAAGGCCTGCGCTTCCATGATGGTACGCCAGTGCGCGCACAAGATGCTGTGGCGTCCCTGCGGCGTTGGATGGCGCGTGATGTTATGGGTCAGCAGATGGCGGCTGTCACGGCATCAGTCGAAACCGTGGATGATCGCAGCTTTGAAATTCGCCTGAAGGAACGCTGGGGTATGGTGCTCGATGCACTCGCCAAGCCTTCCAACCCTGCCTTCATTATGCCGGAGCGTGTGGCGCAAACCCCGCCCACCACACAAGTTACCGATACAACCGGCTCGGGACCGTTCATCTTTGTGCGTGAGGAATGGCGTCCTGGTAATCGCGTGATGTATCGGCGCAATCCGGATTATGTGCCGCGTCAGGAACCCGCTGATTATCTTTCGGGCGGCAAGCGCGCCTTGGTGGAACGCGTTGAATGGCTCTATATCCCGGACCAGAACACGGCCCTAGCAGCGCTGAATTCTGGTGAGATTGATTATTTTGAAGCGCCGCCGCTGGATTTCATCGCCTCGCTTCAGCGCAATCGCAATATACGCATTGTGGATATTGACGCGCTGGGCACGGCAGGTTTGATTCGGCCTAACCATCTCTATCCACCATTTAATGATGCCCGCGCGCGTCAGGCGCTCGCCCACCTGGTGCGGCAGGAAGACTTCATGCGCGTGGTTGTCGGCAACCCCGCGCTTTATTCAAAATTCTGTGGTTCCTTCTTCATGTGTGGCTCCGGAAACGGCACTGAAGTGGGCAGCGAACCATTCCGTGAGCCGAATGTGGAACGCGCGCGACAGTTATTCCGTGAAGCCGGCTATAACGGAGAGCCGATTGTCGTTCTACAACCGACAGACCGGCCCCAATACAATGCGGCGACCATGGTGCTGGTTCAAGCCATGCGGCGGGCCGGTTTGAATGTGGATGTGCAGGCGATGGATTGGAGTACTTTGCTCTCTCGTCGTGCAAGCCGCAATAATCCCTATCAAGGCGGATATCATATCTTCTTAACAACACATGGCGGGCCGACAACAGCGTTGCCGCCTTCCAATACCTGGTTCAATACACGCTGCGATCGGGCTAATCCTGGATGGGCGTGTGATGAGAAGTTGGTCGAACTCGTCGCGGATTGGTCACGTGAAAGCGACGCGGCGACGCGCCGGCCCATTCTTGAGACCATTCATCGCCGCGCCTGGGAGGTGATTCCCTACGTGCCTTATGGTCAATATACCCAGCCAGTCGCGGTACGGGCGAATGTGCATGGCGTATTGGCGGCAGGCATTCCTGTCTATTGGAACATCGAAAAACGTTGATCCGATAGGGGGCTGTGATGGGCAATTACGTAGCACGCCGGATTTTTGCCACTATTCCTGTCATGGGGGTGGTGGCGATAATTGTCTTCCTGATGTTGCGCCTTAGCCCAGGGGACCCAGCGGCCATCATCGCAGGCGACCATGCAACAAGCGACGAAATCGCAGAAATTCGAGAACATCTTGGGCTTGATCGCCCACTTTTAGAACAATTCATTCGCTGGTTGGGGCAGCTGGTCAGCGGCGATTTCGGCGTTTCTATTTATATGGAACAACCGGTTCTCGGGCTAATTCTAGAAAGAGTAGAGCCCACCTTGGCCCTCGCTATTTCTACCATGATTTTCGCCATTGCCCTTGCCGTACCACTCGGTGTCATTGCGGCGTGGCGTGCAGGTTCATGGGTGGATCAGACAATAATGGCGCTGTCGGTGTTGGCGTTTTCTGTCCCGGTATTCCTGATTGGCTATGGGTTGGTAATGGGCTTTTCGCTGGCGCTTGAACTATTGCCAGTACAGGGATTTGTGAGCATTTCTGAAGACCCCATCGGCTTTCTGCAACATATCCTGCTACCCACTGTAGCACTCGGGTTAGTCTATACGGCGCTGCTGGCGCGCATTACCCGCGCCACTATGCTGGAAACCTTGAATGAGGATTACATCCGCACAGCCCGCGCCAAAGGTCTGGCAGAACCGCGCGTGCTTATTCTGCATGCACTTAAGAATGCATCCGTGCCGATTGTAACAACGATTGGCACCGGTTTGGCCCTGCTGATTGGTGGCGTTGTGGTAACGGAAAGCGTATTCGCCGTGCCTGGCATTGGCAGGCTCACGATTGATGCGGTGTTGCAGCGCGATTATCCCGTTATCCAGGGTGTTATTCTTGTGATTGCTGGAGTCTATGTGCTGGTGAATCTGGCGATCGACCTTACCTATTCACTACTGGACCCGAGGATCCGTTACTGATGTCCTCCACCCAAAGCCTTGGCACTGCGACGGAAGTTGTCAAAGCTGCCACGCGTCGTCCAAGTCGGATTGGCAGCATGATACGAAGGCCCTTGCCGGCAATGGGTGCAGTTTTGCTGCTCATTCTTATCAGTGTTTCAATCGGTGCGCCCTGGATTACGGCGCAAGACCCATTCGATATGAATGTGGTTGATCGACTACAACCTCCGAATGAGACTTATTTCTTCGGTACTGACGCCTTTGGCCGAGATATCTTCACAAGAACGCTTTATGGTGGGCGCGTCTCGCTCATTATTGGTGTTTCGGTGGCGGTCACAAGCACGGTGATTGGGCTCATCATCGGCATCATCGCTGGGTATTTTCGCATGGCTGACGCGATTTTGATGCGCATTATGGATGGGTTGATGGCCATTCCAGGCATCTTACTTGCGATTGGCTTAATGTCTCTGACTCGCGCGAGTATTTGGGTGGTCATCATCGCCATAACCATCCCGGAAGTGCCGCGCGTGGTCCGACTTGTGCGTTCGGTTGTGCTGACCGTGCGCGAACAAGTCTATATCCAAGCCGCTGGCGCCATTGGCACGCGCTTTCCACGCCTCATGCTGAAACATATTCTGCCCAATACCTTTGCGCCACTTATTGTTCAGGCCACCTATATCGCTGCATCCGCGGTATTGATTGAGAGCTATCTGAGCTTCTTGGGTGTGGGCACGCCGCCCGAGATTCCATCCTGGGGTAATATCATCGCTGAAGGGCGGCTTTATGTGCAGATTGCCTTTTGGAACATCTTGTTCCCCAGTATTTTCCTGGCGCTGATGGTGCTTTCCATCAATATCCTTGGTGATGGCCTGCGCGATATGCTGGACCCTCGCCTCGCACGGAGGATTTGACGGTGAGCGAAGCCGTATTGCTGGTTGAAGGGCTGCGTACCGAATTCAGTACGGGTGATGGCCCACCGGCAGTTGCGGTGCAGGATCTTTCCTTTCACGTCAATCGTGGTGAGACGTTGTGCATTGTTGGCGAATCAGGCTGCGGCAAAAGCCTGACAGCACTTTCAGTACTGCGCCTTTTACCGCGGCCTTATGGGCGCATTGGTGCCGGGCGTGTCCTGCTCGATGGACGAAATTTGGTGGATTTGCCGGAGCCAGAGATTCGCGCGATTCGCGGTCGTGCCGTTTCTATGATTTTCCAGGAGCCGATGACGAGCCTCAATCCCGTGCTCAATATCGGGCGCCAAATCGCAGAAACTGTGATGGTGCATGAGGGCCTGCCCTGGCCAGCCTGCATGGACCGTGCGCTTGAAATGCTGCGCCTGGTGCGTATTCCGGAACCTGAACGGCGTCTGCATGAATATCCGCACCAGCTTTCCGGCGGCATGCGTCAGCGGGTGATGATAGCCATGGCTTTGGCCTGTAGGCCGCGCGTACTTTTGGCGGATGAACCAACCACGGCGCTTGACGTTACCATTCAGGCACAAATCCTTGATCTGATCCGCGATCTGCAGCGTGAAACTGGGACCGCGGTGGTTCTTATTACGCATGATCTTGGTGTGGTGGCAGAAATGGCTGACCGCGTTCTGGTGATGTATGCGGGTAGTAAAGTTGAAGAGGGGACAGCCGAAGAAATTTTCGATACCCCAAGCCATCCTTATACGCGCGGGCTAATGGGGGCGATGCCCCATCTTGGTGGGGGCCATGGCACAAGGCTGAACGAAATTCCCGGCGTTGTTCCTGCGTTGACTGCGCGGCCTTCCGGGTGCGCTTTTGCGCCACGCTGCAGTCTTGCAACGGATAAGTGCCGTTCGGAAGCACCGGGACTTAATAATATCGGCGGCAGTCATTTGATTGCTTGTTGGGAAGTGAACGGGGGCTTACCAACATGAATACCCAGTCCTCCATTCTTGATGTCGAAGATCTTGTGAAGCATTACAGTGTTGGCGGCGGCTTTTTTGGCTATGGTCGCCAGCAATTGAAGGCAGTAGACCGGATTTCCTTCCATATTGGGGAGAGGGAGACGCTTGGTCTGGTTGGTGAAAGCGGATGCGGTAAATCCACTGTAGGTAAGGCCGTGTTACGGCTGGTTGAGCCCACGGCTGGCCGTGTAGCGCTACAGGGTGAGGAAATCACGGGGCTTGATGCGGCGTCCCTTCTACAGCGGCGCAAGCGCATGCAAGTGATTTTCCAAGACCCTTACTCATCGCTCAACCCCCGCATGACAGCGGGAGACATCGTGCAGGAACCGTTGATCAATTTCGGTATCGGCAACCGTGCCGAACAGCAGGAACGCGTCGCGGCGTTATTCGCGCGTGTAGGTCTGCGGCCCGATCAGCGTGTGAATTATCCGCATGAATTTTCCGGCGGTCAGCGCCAGCGGCTTGGTATTGCGCGCGCCCTTGCCTTGGGCCCCAGTCTGATCATTGGGGACGAACCTGTATCCGCGCTTGATGTTTCGGTGCAGGCGCAGGTCATCAACCTGATGATGGAGTTACAGCAGGAATTCGGCCTGAGCTATCTTTTCATTGCACATGATCTGGGCGTGGTGGAACACATCAGCCATCGTGTTGCCGTCATGTACCTCGGCAAGATTGTAGAAATTGCGCCGCGAGAGGCTTTGTTCAAGGCGCCACGCCACCCCTATACGGAAGCCTTGCTGGCGGCGGTGCCGGTGGCACATCCGCGTGCGCGGCGTCCCCGCGTGGTGCTGAAGGGCGATGTCCCAAGCCCGATTAACCCGCCACCAGGATGCCGCTTCCATACGCGCTGCCCAATCGCTGTGCCACGATGCCGGCAGGAGGAACCCCAAATGGTAATTGATGCTGCGGGGCATGGCGTTGCCTGTCATCTTAGGGTAACGCCCGCCTAGGATCGAACCAAGGGCATGCAAAAAAAACACAGCGCGCCGCAGCTGCAGGCAAACCGAGCCAGTAAAGCCGCGTTGCCCAAGGTTAAATTGGCTGAGGTTGCCGAAGCTGCCGGCGTTTCCGCGGCTACGGTTTCGCGCGTCTTGAACAGATCAAGTATTGTTAGTGATACACTACGCAGGAAAGTGGAAAGGGCAGCGGATAAGCTTGGCTATGTTGCCGATGGCGCAGCCCGCGCACTGGCCTCTCGGCGATCGCGCGCCTTGGGTGCGGTAGTGCCTAATCTGTCGAATACCATTTTCTCCGATATGATTGAGGCGTTTCAGCAACGTCTTGAACCGCATGGTTATACCATGCTGCTAGCGACTTTTGATTATGATGAAGCCGCCGAATACCGGGCCGTACGCACCATGCTGGAACGCGGTGTTGACGGGCTTGTTCTGGTTGGTGTCACTCACGGTAGGGAATTGCTGACGCTATTGGAAAAAGCGGCCATTCCCTTCGTGCAAACCTGGGCGCCGGCACGCGCCAGCGAATTTCCAACAATCGGCTATGACAATGCGCTCGCGGCGCGGCTTCTGGTGGATCATCTTGTCGGTCTTGGGCACCGGGATATTGGTATTGTTGCTGGCCAGACGCGGCATAATGATCGGGTGCGCGCGCGTGTTTCAGGTTTGCGCGCGGCGATGAAACGGCATCGCTTGTCGTTGCCGGCGGATCGTATTGTGCAAACCGAATATAAAATCGCGAAGATCCGTGATTCGTTTCGGGATTTCCAGCGCAAGGGCAAGCTGCCAACCGCCTTGATCGCCAATAATGATATTGTGGCCCTGGGCCTTTTGATGGAAGCACAAGCGCAGGGTATTCAAGTGCCAAAGCAGCTTTCAATCACAGGGGTCGGCGATCTGGAACTCGTCGCCCATATCAAGCCCGCCTTAACGACGCTGCGCACACCTAAGCGCGCCTTTGGTACCATGGCGGCGGATTATTTGCTGGCGCGCATCCAGGGCCATGAATTCGTCATCCCGGATGAATTGCCGCTTGAACTTGTGGTGCGCGAATCAACTGCGCCACCGCGCATAAGCCGAAACACGGACAAGGATTAATGAGCATGTCATCGCATACCGCACCTTTGCCGCGTGAACAGGCGGCGCATCTTCCCGGCATGCTTGAAGGGCTGCGCGTAGTGGAATGGGCGGATGAAACTGCGGAATATGTTGGCATGCTATTGGCCGGCTTAGGGGCAGAAATCATCAAGATTGAGCCACCAAGCGGTTCACCCACACGTCAGATCGGCCCGTTCCTTGACGATGAGCCTGATGCGGAAGGTTCATTGCATTTTTGGGGATATAATCGCGGCAAATCCTCAGTGGTGCTGGATCTTGAGACGCCCGAAGGGAAGGATAAACTCCAACGCCTGATCGCGAGCGCGGATATCTATCTTGATGCAAGCAAAGGGGCCGCCGCCACCGCGCTTGGCATAGGTACGAAAGAAATCGCCGCGCATTTTCCGGGCCTTATTGGGGCGCGCATGACACCCTTTGGCGATGATGGGCCATGGAAGGATCACAAGGCTTCGGATCTGATTCATCTTGCCCTGGGCGGCATTATGATGAATTGCGGCTATGATCCCAATCCCGCCAAGCAGTACGACCTGCCACCTATCGCGCCGCAGCTTTGGCACGCCTATCACATTGCAGGCGATCAGATGGTGGTCGGCATTCTTGCTGCACTGATCCATCGCCTCCATACCGGTGAGGGGCAGGATTTGAGTGTTGCGATCCATGAGGCTGTCTCAAAAAATACCGAATTGGACGTGATGTCCTGGGTGATGCGGCGCGCGCCGCTGTTTCGCCAAACTTGTCGGCACGCGATTGAAAAGCCGACCCATGTACCAAGTATCGGGCATACTAAGGATGGGCGTTGGTATATCGCCGCAGGTGTTTCGGTGCGGGATCAGACAAACTTAGTGCCTTTCCTCACGGGCTACGGGATGGCGGCAGATCTGCAGGAACCAAGCAAGGAAGCCGATACCAAGGCGCGCAACATTCCAGGCTCTGGTGCGGATGATGAGAAAAAGTCGCACATGATGGAAATCGTGCAGCGCTTCATACGATCTTTCCGCTATGAGGATATGCCGTGGCGCGATGCGCAGGCCGCTGGTCTATTATGGTCGCCCTTGCGTAAGCCCCATGAAAATGTGCTGGATGATCATTGGCGCTTGCGTGGGACCTTTGCTGAAATCGAGCATCCAGAGCTGGGCCGTGCCTTTCATTATCCGGTTAGCCGCTGGCTTTCCACCGAGACAAGCTGGAAGGCAGGGCGCCGCGCACCGTTGCTTGGGGAGCATACAGAAGCTGTGCTTGGCAAGCTGGCGCCACGCGCACCGCTAACGCAACCTGCAAGGCCGCGCCAAACAACTCCTTCGAAGCTTTCACCGCACAACAAACCATTTCCGCTTCAAGGCGTGCGTATTTTTGATTTCTCCTGGTTTCTCGCCTCAGCGGGTGGAACCCGTTTCGCGGCAGCGCTGGGCGCGGATGTCATCAAGGTTGAATGGAAGGATAATCCCGATACTCGCCTTGCCGCCATGGCACCCATTGGCGGGCGCGCAGCGCGGGAAGCGGCGACCGCACCGCTGAAAGGTGTGACCGATTCCGATATGGGTGGTCAGTTCAACAACAAAAATTCTGGCAAAAGCGGCATTTCGCTTAATATCCGGCATCCGAAGGGTATGGAAATCGCGCGACGCCTAATTGCAATGTCGGATGTGGTCGCTGAAGGTTTCTCCCCCGGCGTTTTACAACGGCTTGGCCTTGGCTATGATGTGCTGCAATCGCTGCGCCCCGATATCATTTATGTGCAACAATCCGGCATGGGTGGTGTTGGCACTTACGGGCGCTTCCGCACCATTGGGCCGGTTGCCGCAGCCTTTGCCGGCACTTCGGAAATGTCGGGTCTGCCGGAACCAGCAATGCCGGCCGGTTGGGGTTATTCCTTCCTTGACTGGATTGGCGCCTATAGTTTCGCGACAGCTATCATGGGCGCACTCTATCATCGCGATCGTACCGGCAAGGGGCAGTGGATTGATAGTTCGCAATGCGAGTCAGGTATTTTCTTGAAGCCGGTGCCGGTGCTTGATTGGTCAGCGCATGGACGCATTTGGAATCGCATCGGCAACCGTTCGCCCTATAAGCCCGCCGCGCCGCATGGTGCCTATCGTTGCGCAGGCGCAGACAGATGGCTCGCGATTGCTGCTTTTGATGAAGCGGAATGGCAGGCACTTGCGCGTGTTGCGGCGCGCCCAAACTGGCTAAGCGATCCGCGGTTCGCAACACTTGAGGCAAGGTTGCAAAATCAGGACGCTCTTGATGCGGCCATCACTGAATGGACACAGGAACAGGAAGCCCATGGCTGTATGGCGTCACTTCAAGCCGCGGGCGTTCCCGCAGGTGTCTGCCAAACTGCGGAAGATCGCTATGACCGCGACCCGCAATTAAAGTCGCTGGCTTGGCTTACTGAAGTCAGCGGTACTAAAATCGGCCGCTGGCCCGTGACAGAAATTCCAGCGAAGCTTTCAGCCACGCCACCCTATAGCGGCGGTATTATTGATCGCGGCGCACCGGGATATGGGGAAGATAATGTGCGCATTCTCAACGAATTGCTTGGCTTCTCCTCTACTCAGGTCGCGGCTTTGGCGGAGGAAGGGGTGATCTGAGGTAATGCTTCAAGGGGCTGAATGGGATCAGGATGTGGTCTTCATTGGCGATATTCATCGCCAATGGCGCTATGTGGCGGAAGGCCTTGCCAAGTCGGCGCGCAAGCCGGGCGTGGCTGTACTTTTGGGTGATATGGAATGCGATAAACCGCTTGATGTTGCTGCGGCGCCCTTGCTGGATGCGGGGATTGAAGTCCACTGGATTTGGGGCAATCATGATTATGATGGTGGTCCGGAAATGTGGGCCAATCTGGTCGATCACAAGCGTAATCCACGTACACGCCACGGCGTTTTGAATGCACGCGTCACGGAAATTGGCGGGCTTCGAATTGCGGGCCTTGGCGGCACTTTTCGCCGACGTGTCTGGGAACCGCCCGGTGACCCAAGGCTGCAGGCAAGGGGTGAATTGCGCGAAGACATGAAGACCCTTGGGCCGGATTGGACCGAAGAGCAGCGCCATTCGATGGCGGAGGCGCTCGCCGCCATGGCGATCTGGCCAGAAGATGTGGAAGCGCTCGCCACGCAGCGTGCCGATGTGCTCGTGACACATGAAGCGCCTTCTAGCCATCCGCAGGGTGTCGCCTTTATTGAGTCACTTGCGCGCAAGATGGGGGCGCGCCTGGTGATCCATGGGCATCATCATGTCTGCTATCGCGCACGCGCCGAAGATGGTTTGCAGGTGCAGGGTGTTGGTGCGGCCTGGGGCATTGGGCTGGATGGTCGGGCATGGTGGCCGGGCGAGGCGAATCGCTGGCTAGGCAATGCGCCCACTGGCTGGGCCCATCTTTAGGGATAACGTAGATGCAGATTACTGATCTTGCCGGCAAAGCGGTGCTGGTGACGGGCGCTTCCACTGGCATTGGTGCAGCAGTTGCCAAGGGCTTTGGCGCTCAGGGCGCGCGGGTTGCCGTGCATTACAATTCTAGCGGTGCGCAGGCAGAAAAAATTGTGGAAGAAATCAAGGCCGCTGGCGGCCAAGCAATCGCATTACGCGCAGATGTACGTTCCGTTCAAGCCTGCCGGGATCTGGTAGCGAGCGTGCATGAAAAGCTTGGTGCCCTGGATGTTCTGGTG
>Ga0164292_10004419_pt1 | contig 11428 bp, 10 predicted proteins | sample GEODES117metaG_FD_111486 | JGI IMG/M metagenome (GOLD analysis project Ga0164292, IMG submission 111486) | Eutrophic lake water microbial communities from Lake Mendota, Wisconsin, USA - GEODES117 metaG | ecosystem: Environmental > Aquatic > Freshwater > Lake | place: USA: Lake Mendota... | reverse complement strand
CTTACTAAAAATAAATTTCCGACATTCAACAGTCATCGCGCGATTAAAATGCCCGTGAGCCAAGAAGTCAGCCAAGGTTTTCAACCGGCCCGCTTTCTCACTCAAGGCTGGCGTGGTGAATCGCTGCCTTCTAAAACATCGAGTCGCTACATTCGTCTGGTTGATACATTAAAAAATGATGTCATTCGCTTGATGAGTACGCAGGAATTCAACCGTTCTTTGAAACTTGGGATCTATAACGAGTTTCTCGCCTATGCGAATAATCAGAATCTGCATTGCACAGAATTCGATGATCTCTCACGTTTTTGGCAATGTGTTCGCGCGGAAGCCTCTGAGCGTCCAGCGACACTCACTCGTTTCTTAGAAATTTTTGCTTCTCGTGTAGCTGTTATCACGCTCTTTAAGCTTCGTTTCATTAAAGTGCTGGCTCGCGAAGCTCATCTTGAAGCCGGCTGTCGTTCAGCTCACAATCCAAATCACTGGCTGTCGCAAGTTTTCCGCTCAGGCACACGCTTTGAATTGAAAGCACGTGTGATGGAATCAAATATTTTTAGTTGGTATCGTCCAGGTGAAGAGTTCTCGACTCAGATGTCTGAATGGATGAGTAATGCTGGTGATATTTCTATCGCAGAACTGGTTAAACTTACTTCACCGCGTGTTCAGGAAGAAAACGCTAATCGCATTTATTCACATGCTCTCTCACATTTGAATTTTGGTCTTTTCCTTAATTCTTTGATGATCAACTTCCCTCTCTGGGTTGAGAGTAAAGAGACCATCGCGACTCAAAAATTCCTCACTCCTGACGATCTCGAAATCATCAGCTGTAAATACAGCGGTGACTACATGGAGTCGCTGGCACTTTCTCACTGGCTCGCACAACACAACAACAAAGAACTCAAGTGGGATCAAGTCCTCTGCCCAGATTTTAAAGGCAAAGAATTTGATTCAGGTCTTTTCTTAAAGATGTTGAATGAATTGCAATTCATCACATTCTTGGCAGAGATCTCGCCGTATCAACAACAAGAACCAGTCGCTTTCATTAGCAAAGTAATGGGCTGCCATTACCAAAACCGCAAAGGCGCTAATCCTGCTCGTCTAGGAACTCTCGAGACTCCATTCTCAACTTCAACTTATGATCGCTCGATTGTAAATCTAACTCATTTGCCAAAAAACAATCCTTATCATTGGATGATGGCGCAACTTGATGAACAAACCGCCACTCTTAAAAATGGCGGTTGGATGTTTGTGCTGGCAACGAAGAGCCTCTTTGCCCCCAGTCAGCGCGAACGCCTCGATGGTGTTTTACAAAATCTTGAATTAAAAGCTGTCTTCGACATGGAAGGTGTTAAAGGCAAAGGCGAAATGGGCAATTGGCTCTATATTTTCAGAAAACGCCTGACTCCACCTACTGAGGCCCGTGAATCCGTCTCTTGGTTCCGCTTCACCGCTGATATGCAAAGCTTCCAAGACTTCTCGGATATCACCGAACTCTTGCGCGGCTTCTATCTTTCTCATCTGGAAGAAACACCGACTCTTTGGCAACAAGACTGGGGCCAAGGCTTCCGCTTAGAGTTTTTCCAAGACGCCATCATGAATGGTCACTTGATTCATTCAACTAACGAAGATCAATCACGTGTCACTCACCCACGCTTCTTTAAAGCACTCCTTTCATCTAGCGTGCCTTTGGACACGGTTTTTGAAATTCGTCCGATGGATCCAGAAGAATGGAATTCGCCCACAAACATGGGTCTCGGTCTTCGCCGTGAAGGTGCGACTTTCTTAATGGTGAACTTGCGCTCAAGTGAAGAAACTCGCTTAAGTCTTCACCCTGTGAGCACTTTCCGCGCCGTCTATTTTGAAAATGGCTCATCTCTGTGCCAATACTTCATCATTGCTCCACGCCACCAAGGCATGGATCCAAACGTTCTTCGTAAGTACTTTGAGTCACAAGTTGGCCGCCAAATCATTAACCTCACTTTCAATGGTGCAGTTACGAAAGTGAAAGGCCAGCTCGCTAAGATGCTCGTCCCTAAATGGTTTGCTCGTGGTGACTTCCTGCCAGAGAATCTTCAAACAACACTTGAGATGTTCCGCTGGGACAGCTTCAAGCTCACCGCGACTCATCCAGAAGAACTCAATCAGCGCTGGACTCATTTCCGTCAATCAGCAAACGGCATATTCCCCCGTTACGCCTGCGACGTCTTGAGTTCACTGGCGGCTTTTGAGCAAACACTACAAACCTTAACGACTGAACTCGCCGATCCACGCTTGGCGCAGAAAATTAATTTTGAAAATCCAGCTCTGCAGTCAGGTCTTGCGACTCTAAAAGCTTATCCGCTAGTTAAACCAGGTCATCCTGATATCTATGTCGATTTCGTTCCAGGAATTGAAGAAGGTGATCTGGATAAACCTGTCACGAAGATCGAGTTGCGCGGCCAAGTCGAGGGCGATCTTAAAACTTGGTTTATTGAAATCTTCAATGAGTCTCGTCCGGTAGTACGCTTGCATTCTGACGAAGAGCTCCTGCTCTTGGCTCAGTTTATCTTGAATATGACGAAAGGCCGTCCCGTCGGTCACGTCCTTAAGGCCCTTCGTCTTCCAAGCCTTACAGATGTGCGCTCTGTCGTACAAGAAGCGCGTGCTCAACAACAAGTTTTTGCCACGCTTCTCACCAGCACCCGTTCTTTCCTAGAAGAAAGTTTCCGTACGCAGCTGATGGGAGAGATCAAGTGAAGGTGGTTCTCCAGCGGGTGGACTCGGCCCGCGTGGTGGTAGATGAAGAAGTCACCGGACAAATCGGCAAGGGCCTCTTACTTTTCGTATGTTTCGAGCAAGGTGATCATCGCGAAATTCTCCCTCGTGCCGTCGAGCGCATCTCTAAACTACGCTGCTTCAGTGATGCCGAAGGAAAAATGAATCTCAATATCTCGCAGATCCAAGGCGAGATTCTCTCGGTCAGTCAGTTCACTTTAAGTTGGGACGGCAGTGGTGGTCACAGACCAAGCTTCGAGCGCTCTTTGCATCCTGGCGAAGCCCGCCTGATGTGGGCCGAGTTCAACAAACTCCTACGCGCCTTAGATCTTCCCGTTCAAGAAGGCCGCTTTGGCGCCGAAATGAAAGTCGAGCTCGTCAACGACGGGCCCGTGACCTTTCATTTGCAGTTTCCTTAATTAAAAAGTCCATTTCAAATTCACCCATAAAGTCTGAAGCTCAGATTAGGTTAATTGCGCTGAATGACTTGAAGACGCCTCATGCAAGCTGCGTTTTATAATTGAATCATCCTGGCATCAGTTCCGTTATTAAAACGGTTCATTGCGCCAGGATGAGATGGGTGAATTTGAAGTTAGATAATTAATTAAACTGCGACGGACCCAGTGTGCGAGCGAGATCTTTCTTCTTGCCGCGAACAACGTTGACGAGAGTGCGGTTTGAGTTAGTGGCAAAGCTCAAGACAGCTTCGGCACCAATGATCACTCCCTCAGCATTCATACGATTGCGAATGACCGCATCAACATTGGCCTCACGGATAATATCCATGGCGATAATAACGTTCACATCAACGCCATCCATTTGATGAGTCTTGCCGTGAATATATTCAAGCTCAGAAGCACGTAAACAGACATCGCTGGCTTCTACACAAACCACATAACGCTCACCTTCGCGCTTACCAGTGAGATTCACTTTCCCAGAAGCAAAACGCTGACCAAAGGCCTGCATGAGCTGAGCAACGACTTCGGCATCAGCGACAATCGTCGCCTCTTGCACTTCCATCGACGCTTTCAAGCGCACCGCTTGGGCAGTGAGCAGTTTGCGGGCATCGATCTCAGCTTCAACTTGAACAGGAGCCGACTCTTCGATGACCTCTTCAACTATCGGTGCAGCCGCTTCAACTTTTTCTTCAAACAGTGGCGCCGAAAAACGAGTCGCCATGCGCTCAAGCACACCCGAGTGATAATCAGTGAAAACTTGCGCGGTTACTAACATGCCTTGGCCAGTAAGTGCTTTCTGTACCAACTGATCAACCATGCCACCGGTTTGTGAGTGGCCAGTATTCAGCAATGAGAGCGCTTGATTCTCGATCCAGCGTTTTTGACGAAGGCTTGAGATTTCGCGAAGACCCAAAATACTTAGCGAGATGATAAAAAAGAAAAACGCCGAACCAACTAAAATCTCATCGCGCAAACGAGCTTCACGAAACTGAGTGCTCATCAAATCAAGCTGGTCTTGTAGATCGAGTTTGAGACCTTCGACTTTGGTGTATTTCTCTGTGATCGCCTGCATCGGAACTTGAGCGTTCGGATTACCTGCTGTAACGGCCAAAACCTTCACGACTTTCTCATGAAACCAGTAAACTTCTGAAACCAGTTCATTGAAAACTTTGTTGGCCTTCGAAAACGATTCCATCTTGATACCAGCTGTCTTCGTTCCTTCTCGTAAACAGTCATCCGACATCGCCATGAAATCACGCTTTAAATAAGGCGATGAGAACTCTTTAATCATGGCAGCAGTAAAAGATTGGGTCACACGTGCGAAGCAAGTGCCCACACCACTTTGAACTCGCGCTAATTTTTCTGCCTCACTGGCGTGATGCTGAAATTGCCAAAACCCAACCAAAGTTAATGCGAAGGTAAACCCGCAAAATAGGAGGATTTTTTCGAGGCCCAAATGGTTCAATTTATTCATAGAGATAACATCCTTATCATCGTTTACACCCCCATCCAGGGGCCCTTCTATTCTCTCAATCAAGTTTCTTGAGAGTCAAGATCGGCAAAGCCTGTCTTTCTTACTTGCCTACCTGTCATATTGGGCACTTAGCCCCATATTCTGACTCTGTCGATTGTCCAAATTGGCAAATTCTTGGTAATGTCCCTTCATAAGGGGGGATTCGTGCACGATCAACGTGTAACAGTCACCATCAACGTTCCTCTGGCCGCACTAGCGCTCCTCATGCTGGTGGTGCATTTGTCTGTGCTTTTTTTCCAACTCGGCTGGCTTCCACCACTGCCAAAATTTAATCTCGAAGAAAAACAGCGCACTTTTCAAATTAAAGAAATTCGCACGCTCGGTGATAAGAATTCCAAAATCAAAGACAAGGTTTTAGTTACCAAGAACTATCGTGAAGAGGCCAAGCAAGATCCGTTTGAAGCGGCCGCCAACATGAACAAGCCGGCCAAACCTGCTCCAGAAAAAAAGCCACAAAAAGAACAAATTAAGAAAGTGGCTAAAACTATTCCTCAGCCGAATCCTTATCGTCCTAACCCACGCGCGCAAGCGTTGGAACAATTAAGCCTGCGCGCAGAACCTGTCCAAAAAGTCGCCGAGCGCTCTCATCAAGGTGGCGGTGCTGCTGCTCTGGGTGGCTCACCAACGCTCACAAAATCTTTGATGAACATGCAAGTGGAAGTGCCGGAAGGTGTCGCCGCTGACGAGTTAAATGAATTTGAATTGATGTTCTATGGCTTCCAAAAGCGCCTGATGGAAAAATACTTCAGCACCATCGTACTGCAGGTGCGTGAGTACGAAAAACGCTACTCGCTCCCCACGCTCATGCCGGAAGGTCGCCACACCATGACCGGTCGAGTGACTTTTGATTCTGAAGGTAACATCAAGCAGATCAAGATGGTGCGCTGGACTCAAGCCGACAAACTTCAAGCCATGTTCGAAGATATTTTGAAATCAATGGATCGTTTGCCTAACCCTCCTAAGCTGCTACGCAATCAGGATGGCGAGTTCGTGGTCTTCTATACTTTCACGGTTAATAATACTTAGAGCTTCTCTTTAAACCAACCCACCACTCGCGTTCCGAGTGTGGCGTCTTCGTCTTTAAAAAGATGAGTGATGGCTTCGCGAATCTCTGACGACATGGTTTGCAAGGCATCTTCTTCGGGCATGAAATCAGGAATACGTTTTTTGAGCGTCTGATGCTCGACTTCTTTTTGGCGGAAGAGTTGAGCGAATTCTGGATTGCCACCGACATAGGCCTCAAACTCAGTTTTCTCACCGTCGCGAAGGGTGCCATCGAAATAAGCGGGAATTTTTTTAGCGAAATGATCGTGATCAATCATGGTGTCGCCTCTTGTTTGGGCATCCAGTGCGGCGGTTGTCCCATCATTAAGAAACGCGCATTGTGAACTTTCTCAATTACTTCATGGCGCTTCATACTGAGAGCACGCTCAATATCTTCGAGGCTCCAGCCTTGCTGAAAACGCAACCAGGCCACCGCACGAGTGCGCGCATCCATACTGTAGAACTGGCGGAACTCTTTTCCTTCATAGGGAGCCGTCACCTGACTGGCGCGACGGGTGCCGAGATCAACGATCGCTCGCATGAGGGATTTCAAAAACTGCTTACGCAAGGCCATTTGCATTTTTTTGTCGTCTTCATCCCACTCGCGCTCAAGCCACGTTTGTTTTTCTTTAAGTAGGCATTGAGTAAAGGAATCGATCACAAGCTGTTGGGCCTGTAGGTCGTCGGGCAGCATACACATGGCCAAGGAGTGGCAGCGTGGCAGCAGGGGTTGAATGAGATTGAAAAGATCCTTCTTTAACACAGGATAGATGATAACAACGGGAGGGAGCGGAGGTAAAGGGTGGAATTCTTCACCAAAAACTAGGGTTTTCAATAACTTAGCCGCTTACTCCAAGGCTCAGGTCAAGTTTCCCCATTATTCTCCGATAAGACCCCTAAGATAGGCCTCATGGCCCCAAGAACTTTGAAAGGTGTACTTATGAAGTTTCATCACACACGCTGGCTCCTTCTCGCTCTTTTATTAAGTGCAGTCGCCTGCCAAGAGAAGACCACGAAGAAGTCATCAAGTAGCACATCGAATAATGTAAACTACAACACTGGCGGCTCAACTTCCGGATCTACTGCTGGATCAACCGCTGGCTCAACAGCAGGCTCTACTGCCGGATCAACTGCGGGTTCAACAGCTGGCACGACAACTGGCGGTCCATCAGCGGCCGTGCTTTCATTTACTGCGACTAAGGCCGGCGGCCAGACATGGTTGTTAGGTAATATTCCTTCAGATTATTCAGCTACCGAGCACGATGGTGATTTCATCGCGGTTAGCCCAAGCAACATAGCTTTCTTTGATTCGGATGCGCGCTACAAAGTAAAAGTAAAAGTGAATCCAAAGCCAGTTCATAATTCAAACCGAGATGTATGTCATAAGCGAAGTCGCATGATGAGTCCTCCAGGATGTCCCAATGTCTCTGGTGGTTACTGTCTCTATAGCAAATTGAGCTATAGTGTTGCAGTTCATGATGTATTTAATAATGGTGGGAGCTACTCTATCGGTGGCGCTTATTCGGTGAAACAAATCACGAACCAATCAGTGAATGCTTATTCTCCGGTACTTGATTGGAGCTTAGGTCAACTACAAGGTCGCAACTTTGGCGGCAATATTGTAGGTCATGTTATTTCTGTATTTAATGTGAACTCAGATACTTTAAACGGAAATAATGCTAATCCAGCCATGGCACCACATCCTTCAACAAGTTGCTGGAGTGTGCAAGTTGAACTTGCCACCGATAGTACTGTCGATTTCTAAAAGAGTTCTGCTAACACGCCTGCGAGATTCACTCCGTGGGCGTGACTTACTTCCACCAACAATCCAGGACACGTGATATTCACTTCAGTGGGTGTTCCACCAAGAATATCAAACGCCACCCAATAGACGCCCTCACGCTCTAATTCACGGCAGATCATTTCACACTTCGCTTGGATAGCAGGAGTCAGCTCGATGGCCTCAAAGGCCGCCCCTTGCGCGATATTAGAGATAAACTCACCGGCCTTGGGCTTCTTCAAGATACTGCCTAAGTGCTTGGTGCCGTAATAAAGCGCACGGATTTCACCTTGGGCCACTTCTGGCATAAACGCCTGAGCGACGATGGGGCCTGCGAGATCGCGGGCCTTCTCTTTAAAGCGCTCCACAAGACCTGCATGATCAATGACCCACTTCTCCACTCCAATCCCAGAGTAGAGATCAAGAGGCTTTAACACTATCTCAGTCACACCTTGAGAGCGTAGCTCTTCACGGAAAGTTTCAAAACCAGCGGCATCCTCGCCCACCCAACTTTGAACTGCACCTTTCTGCTGATAGGCCAGAAGCTTTTCATTAAACTGCATGATGCCACGAGGACGATTCAAGACGCGCACGCCTTTCTTCTCCCACTGATCGAGAATCCACAAATAGCGCAAATAGCGGCCATCAAACGGCGGATCAAGGCGCATATGTAGAGTATCACCGGGATGAAGAGCAATCATCTCTTCTCCTGTGAGCGTAAACGCACTTAAATAAGCACCGTTATGCTGGCCTTGGAATTTATGCACACGCAAAGCCGTCGCTTGATTGCCCCACGCCAGATCTTTTTCAAACAAAATAAAACAATCAATCCCCTTCTCTTGCATGGTGAGGGCCAGCAAAAGAGTTGAGTCTTTTTTGAAGTTTAATTTCTCTAATGGATCGATATAAAAAACATATCTCATACTTTTAATTGCAACCGCAGATAGTCCGTGAACTCTATCTTCTGGTCGCCCTTTTCCCATTCATTATACCACGCTCTCACTTGCGCCAAAAACTCACGCAGAGGGAGCTGTTTTTGTAAGGCCAATTCTTTTAAAACATCTTGCTCGTCTTGATAGGTCATAAACGCTGCCAGACGCGCTTGGTTCCATTTCTCTTCTTGATCCGGACAGTCTTCTTGGTCGCGTAACTGTTTCATACAGACATCACGAAGAAGTGGCAGAATCAACTCTCGAACAAATCGGCCCGTCATCATGTTGGCGCGCTCAGGCGTCAAATGCGGTTTCATCTTTTCAAACTCAGTCATCAACTCGCGGGTAATCTCTACTAACTTCTCATCAAACACTTTTCCGACCTCAGCATCCGCGCGATACTTGGCCAAAAGCGGATTACCTGCGAAATATTCATTGATCAACTGATCTGCAAAATAGCTCGCCATATTTTCATTTAAGTCCACCTGGTCTTTAACAAAAAACAGCGTGTGGAACATCTCATGAAATACCAGCTCAACCAGCTCCACTTCATCATATTCAAAAAACGAACTTAAAATCCGGTCTTCGAAATAGCCCAAGGTAGAATAAGCATAAACCGGCCGCTTCCATGTCACGAGCCCCTGCTCTTTTAGATCAGCAGCAAACTCATCCGCATCCTCTTCATCATAGAAACCCAAATACGGCACCGAGCCCACAATGGGAAACTTATGTTCGATGGCTTTGATTTCATCAGGACGAGATGCAATGACTAAGTAAGAGACCGCTTTCGATTTCAAAAAAGTCGTCTGAGTGTAAATGCCTTGAGACGGGTGCGAAAAATAGTGCTCAAAATATTTTTTAGCATCTTCGATCAAACGAATTTTAAATTTGATCTCTTCGCTCACCTTAGGGTCTTTGAGCACCTTCTCATTCTCAATGCTGCTCCATTGAATTTTAAGTTGCCCCACGCCCTGCTTAAGCAGATAGCTTGGTGTCGAGCAGCCCATCAAAAAGAATAGCAAGAGATAGCGCATGAGATAATGTTAGCGCGACTTGCGAGTGACGACAAACGTCCCGACTCCAATCATGACTAAACTCACGGGTATTTTAATGAAAAGGGCCGGGCGAGGTCTCATCCATATGAATGCCAGACTCGCTAAAAGCATCAAAGAGCACATGAGCTTCGCGCGTGGACGAATAACACGACGCACGCGCCAGTCTTCCATCGCTGCCCCAAACACCGGCATCGCTAATAGCCATGCATGAAAGCGCGGACTCGACTTATTAAAACACACACCCGCGAGCAATAAAAATGGAGTGGTAGGAAGAATCGGCAAGAAAGCACCGATCACACCAATGACAAAAAATATCCAGCCAAAGACAAATAAAATAGGCCTAAGCATGTTGCGGCGGACGCTTGCCGTGAACCGTTTTCAAAACACCCTGACATGAAAACGCCGTCGCCGAGGTGATCTCCACATCCACCCAGTGCCAAAGATAATCAAAGTCTTGAGTAGGTGGATCAAAGTGAACCAAACGATTACAAGACGTGCGGCCTGTCCACTTAGTCTGACCTTTAAAGCTGCCCTTCTCAACCACGAGCATTTGATAAGTGCGGCCTTCCATCTTCTTACGAATGGCCTCCTGCACTTCTTCCTGCACATCCATGACCTCACGCAAACGACGACCACGAATATCATCCGTGATGACATCATCCATACGAGCGGCCTTAGTCCCTTTGCGAGAGCTGTAGGCGTAGGCATAAACGAAATCAAACTGAGCTGCACGTAAAAGCTTCAAGGTATCCTGATGCTCTTCTTCGGTCTCATTAGGAAAGCCTGCAATAATATCAGACGTGATCACCATCTCAGGATTCGCTTTGCGCATTTTTTCAATAAGACCTAAGTAATGCTCAACTGAATACTCACGCAGCATGCGCTGAAGAACTGAGTTTGATCCTGACTGCACCGGTAAGTGCAAATGATTCGCTAATTTTTTCAAAGTCCCGTGAGCGGCGACTAACTCATCTGAGACATCATACGGATGGCTCGTTGTATAACGAACAAGCTCAAGGCCATCGATCTCTTCAAGTGCGAATAAAAGTTGCGCGAGAGATTCGCCATTATCTTTGCCGTAAGAATTTACGTTCTGGCCCAAGAGCGTGACTTCTTGAACTCCAGAGTGCTCCACCAAACGGCGCACATCTTTCACCACTTCATTCAGTCGACGTGATTTCTCACGGCCGCGGGTGAAGGGAACGATACAGTAGCTACAAAACTTATCGCAGCCTTTGATGATATTCACAAAGGCTTGTGGTGAGCCGTGAGTAATCTTTGTTTCAATCGAGTAGTTCTCTGAGCGATCCCACGTCGTCACCGCAAACTTGCGATCACCGGCATAGGCGCGATAAACCATCTCACCGATGTTATCGATGACATCAGTTCCAAACGCAAAATCAAGCTGCTTATATTTTTTTACCAGCTCTTTACCTTCCGTCTGCGCGATACAACCGCCGGCCGCCACGACCACATCTTTTTGTTTCAGATGTTTCGTTTCACCTAAGTGCGAATAAAATTTTTGGTTCGCGAGATCACGAATGGCACAGGTATTAAACAAGAGAAGATCAGCCTCTTCTTGTTTGTCAGTTGCTGTGAAATTGAGTTTTTCCAAGTGCGATAGAATACGTTCGCTATCATGATAGTTCATCTGACACCCGTAGGTGCGCATCCAAACTTTACGAGCAGGGAAATCGAGCTCTCCCACTCTGATCACAGGCGTGTTTTCCATAGGTGAGAGGATATACCTTTAAAGCCACTTTGCGACAAGGGCCCTGTTGATTTTTTCTATAATGATTTCGGCTAGTTGCGGCTAGATATAACGACTCTCACACGCCTTCATAAGGCTTTCTGTGAGACGAATGAACTCATCG
>Ga0164292_10004418_pt1 | contig 11428 bp, 13 predicted proteins | sample GEODES117metaG_FD_111486 | JGI IMG/M metagenome (GOLD analysis project Ga0164292, IMG submission 111486) | Eutrophic lake water microbial communities from Lake Mendota, Wisconsin, USA - GEODES117 metaG | ecosystem: Environmental > Aquatic > Freshwater > Lake | place: USA: Lake Mendota... | reverse complement strand
GCAATTGTGAACTTAGTCCCTCCACCTAAAATTGTTGAAGACAGTCCTTTGCAGATGATGGTGTCAAACATCAGCTACAATGATTACGTGGGACGTCTTGCAATTGGTCGAGTGCGTGCCGGCAAAATTAAAGTTGGCGACGAGGTTCTTTGTGTTCAAGAGCACGCACAAAAGAAAGTGAAAGTTTCAGCTTTATTTCAATACCATGTGAATTCTCAGATCCCAGTTCAAGAAGTGGGCGCCGGAGACATTGCGATTGTGGCAGGTCTTGAGGACTTCACAATTGGTGACACTGTTACATCCGCTCTTGATCCTAAACCTTTGCCTCGAATCCGAGTCGAAGAACCAACAGTGGGAATGATTTTCTCTGTGAATAATGGTTTGTTCGCTGGTCAAGACGGCAAAAATGTAACATCTCGAAAAATTATTGAACGTTTAGAAAAAGAACTTCTTCACAACGTGGCCATCCGAGTAGAAAAAACAAGCAGCACTGATGCTTTCAAGGTGATCGGTCGAGGCGAGCTCCAACTAGGAGTTTTGATAGAACAAATGCGCCGCGAAGGATTCGAACTTCTTGTTTCTAAGCCCCAGGTTATTTTCAAACAGGAAGGTAGCAAACGTCTCGAGCCTATGGAAATTGCAGTGATCGATATCGAAGATCCATACGTAGGCGCAGTCACCGAGAAAATTGGATTAAGAAAAGGAATCATGACAAACATGGTTCAAAAGGGAACGGGTCGAACTCGTTTGGAATTCAGAATCCCTTCTCGAGGTTTGATTGGTTACCGATCTGAGTTTTTGACAGATACTCGTGGAACGGGTCTTTTAAACACTCAGTTTGATGGCTGGGATGATTACCGCGGTGAGATCTCGAGTCGGATGAATGGCTCTATGATTTCTGACCGTAAAGGGATGGCAACAGCCTATGCAATTTGGAATCTTCAAGAGCGTGGCGTGATGTTTGTTACCCATGGCCAGGATGTTTACGAAGGTATGATCGTAGGCGAGCATGCAAAAGAAAATAACTTAGAAGTGAATATCACTCGTGAAAAGAAATTAACGAACGTGCGAGCCTCAGGAAGTGACGAAGCCATTCGTGTTATTCCTGTGAAGCCTATGACTTTGGAAAAAGCCATGGAGTGGATCAAGGACGACGAGTTAGTGGAAGTCACTCCAAAGCATATCAGACTTCGCTGTCGCGAACTTGATCCACACAAGCGTGGAAGAGTTCAAAGAGACAGCGAGTAATAAATATGGCAGCTGTTGTTCAGATTAAAAATCTGATTAAGAAGTATGACGACTTCACGGCTGTGAATATCGCAAGTTTAGAGATCAATGAAAACGAATGCTTTGGTCTTTTAGGGCCTAAAGGTTCAGGTAAATCCAGTTTAGCACAAATTCTCTACGGCTCCTCTTCCTTGACTGAAGGGGACGCCTTTGTACTAGGACTCAATGTTCAAGATCACATCGCAGAAATCAAAGCCCGAATCGGAGTCATTCCTCAGGAAATGATTGTTGACGATGAACTTTCAGTGACTGAAAATCTAAAAATTTACGCTCAGTTTTATGAACTCTCTGTTGAAAGCGTAACAGATAAAATTTCATCTCTTTTGCGCTCACTTAAAATTGAAGATAAAGCCGAGCATTCAATTCGTAGTTTAAGTTTGTTATCAAAGAAGAAGCTCTCAATTGCCTTGGGATTGATCAATTCGCCAGATTTGTTGTTTATTGATGAACCCACGCTGGATCTGGATCCAACCTCTAAAAAATGGATCCTCAATTTTCTTAAAGATCTCAAACAACAAAAGCTGACTTTTATTTTAACGACTGAAAATGAAACAGAGGCTGAATTACTTTGTGATAAAGTTGCACTGGTCGATCAAGGAAAAATTTTGGTAGTAGGAGAGCCAGCGGCATTAATACAAGAACTTGTGGGTAAAGAAGTTGTCGAGTTTGACTGTGAGCCTCAAGACATTAACTACTACGTTCAAAAATTAAAAGAGCAAAAGTTTGAATATCAAGTTTTTCAATCCACGGTGATGGTTTTTATCGGCAGTGGTAAACTTGCTAAAGAAGTCCTTTCACTGGTGACGAGCTCTCGTATCATGCTTCGAAAGCCAAGCTTGAATGATGTCTTCCTCCGTTTATCGGGTTCGAAATTGGGGAACTCATGACCAGTAAAAAAGGTTACCTCAAAGTTTTAGCTCGCAATTATTTCTTATTCAAAAAATCGAGTTTTTCTGCCTTTGCATTTTTATTACTTGAGCCTTTATTTTACCTGCTAGCGTTTGGCCTTGGGTTAGGGTCATTTATTACCAATGTTGAAGGTGTAAGCTATATTGATTATTTTTTTCCAGGATTGCTGTGCGCGACTGCTGTTCTGATTCCTTTTTTCGAGACCGCACTTCTTCAGTTTTCTAAGCCCAGTCGAAAAAAACTCTACTCTTTGTGGTTGATGACTCCGATTTCTAGAAAAGATATCATTATTGGTGAAATATTGTGGGCCACTACGAAGGGATCTATAGCAACCCTCGCGGTGATTCTTGTGGCAACACCTTTCGGATTGGTTCAAAGCTGGCTGATTATTCCGTGCTTTTTGATTCTGATAATTATTTCATTTTTGTTCGCAAGCCTGGGTGCTGTCATCGTTTCATTTGCAGAATCTGAATTTTCAATATTTTGCTCGCCATCAACACTTATTTTACCTCTGATTTTAATTTCGGGTGTTCTGTACTCGATTGATACTTTAGCACTGCCACTGAAAGTGATGACTTACCTACTTCCACTCTCGCACGGAACGGAAGCTGTTCGTGGACTTCTTCGCGGAACAGTATCGATGATGTTTTTGTTTCACCTGGTTTATCTTTTGGTGGCCGCATCAGTTTTATTCCGAATGGCAATTCAAAGATTAGAAAAAAATTTAACAGTTTGAAGGTTAAAAACGATCTTCTTGCTCTGACTCGAGCTCAAGCTTTTCTAAAGTCAGTTGATTCAAATCTTCGGCTTCGTCGGTATTAACAATAGTTTCATTTTGAGGATTAAAGAATGATTCCAGTTCGATTAAGGATTGGCCGTATTCAATTTCAGATATTCGATTAAACTGATACATTTGATTAATAATTTGCCTAACACGTTTCGAAGCAAATGGAGTTAGCTCTTTTCTGTAAAAAGAAGCCGAGTATTTTTTAGGATTGGGCAGTAGCATGGCTAAAAAAGCAGACTCAACAATCGAAAGCTGTGAGGGTGATTTGTTAAAGTAGTGCCTGGAAGCTTTTTGAACTCCATAGATTTTGTTTCCAAATTCAATCATATTTAAGTAGCGCTCTAGAATTTCCTTTTTGCTTAATGTTTTCTCGATTTTCATTGTGATCAGAGCTTCAAGACCTTTTCTGATCAGAGTTTTATCAGCAGTTAAAAACATATTTTTTGCTAGTTGTTGCGTGATTGTAGATCCACCTCGTTTGTACCGGCCAGCCTTTTTATTTTCTTCATAGTTTTTCTGAATCGAGTTCCAGTCAAAACCTCGGTGCTCCCAAAATAATGAATCTTCAGTCAAGACGATCGCTTTCTGTAAATAGGGAGAGATCTGACGAAGCTTTGAATAGGTTGGCTTTGTAGGGCACAAATCGACCTGAAACATTTGGGTGGTCAAACATCCCTTGATTTCTTTCTCGCTAGGAATTTGAAACCAAACCCAAATAACAATCAAAAACGGAAATATCGACAGAAGTAAAATCGTAAGTATTATTCTTTTCACTTAATCAGCATTCCTTGCTGTTTAATCCATTCCACACTTGCGTGAATAGCAGCTTCAGCAGTACCCGGCGAAAATCCAAGTTCTTTTTTTGCCTTCGAATTGTCGAACCAATGGAAAAGGGTTGAAGTCCATGCGTTTTCTTTAGAAATTCCACCTTTAAATCCGAGAGCCTGTGCGCAGTCGCCAAGGGAACCTAAAGTATGTAATACAAGATCAGGAAGTTTAATATGAGGAGCTTTGACTTGGGCCTCAAAAGCAATCTGCTGAAACAATTTTTGAATGGTCCAGTTGTCTGCGGATAGGATATATCTTTCAGCAGGTTTTCCTTTTTTGATAGCTAACATAATCCCGTTGATCACATCGTGAACGCTCACGACGTTGACTCCACCACCTGTGTAAAAAGGAAACCGCCCTTGAGCGACTTTCAGTTGAATCGAGCGACTTCCTTTTTTTGCATCTGCAGGCCCATAAATAGTGCTTGGATTTACAATGATGCCTTCAATCTCTGATTTCTTTGTTGCTGTAACAACAGCTTGTTCAGCTTTTCGTTTGGTTTCAAAATATCCAAGGTTGAGGTGTTCTAGATTATATTCTGAGTCTTCATTTAATATTTCTTTTGAGGTAAAGCCCGCACCAACTGCTACAACAGATGATAAATGCAGCAGCTTTTTAATTTTTTTTGCTTTCATGGCTTGAATCACATTCTGCGTGCCTTGGAAATTCACTTTGTCCATCAGCTCTCGTTGGCTTTTTTTGTAAGCGACAACACCGGCTAAGTGAAAGATTTGTTCTGCACCTTCGAAGGCATTTTCTAATGACTTTAAATCAGTCACGTCACCGAACCATGTTTTGTATTTGAGACCTTGCAAATCACTTAGGTCACTATTCTGTCTTGCAACAATATGAATATCATAACCATCTGAGGACAATCTTTTTGTAAGCCAGCTTCCAAGAAAGCCATTCGCACCCGTTACAACAACTTTCATATAGATGGTCTTTTTCTGTTTAACAGGGGCAATAATATTTTTCGCAATAATAAGTAGATGATGTAGCTAATAAAAGTTCCCCACAAAGCCCCTGCGATCACATCAGATGGAAAGTGAACACCATTATAAACACGGCTGTAGGCGACAAGAATGGCAATTGAAAAAAAGTAGGGGGCAACTGCTGGGATAATTAAAGCATTAAATGTTGCCAGGGCAAACACGTTAGCAGAATGGTTTGAAATAAAGCCAGATCCAGGTCTTGCCGGCGATCTTTTTTGAGCCTGAAGCTCTGTGATTTCAAAGGGTCGTTTGCGGGCAAAGTTTTTTTTAAATATTTCATTACCCAAAAAATCAGTCGCCGCCAGGCTGATCAAGCACAGCAAGGTGATCACGGGTCCCCATTTTTTAAATTTAAAAATATGTAGGATAATTAAAGTTGATAATAGAAGGATATTAAAACCTAGAGTCTTATGAAGATCTGTAATGAAGGGAAAAAAAATGTCAAAAGCTTCGTTCGACCAAGCCTGATTTATAAGTTTAAAAAAAGCATGATCGAGCGAAATAATTGAGTTCACAAATAGGGCTAATTATTTTCTTTTAATAGATTTGATCAGCACCGGAGTTGTCGGAACATCATCATGATGACCCTTCGAACCCGTGGGAACAGCTTTAATTTTATCTACCACATCCATGCCTGCCACGACTTTTCCGAAAACGGCATAACCGAAGCCAGATTCAGATGTGTTTTTGTGATCCAAAAAACCATTGTCAGCGACATTAATAAAGAATTGAGCTGAGGCGCTATGAGGCTTATTAGTTCGAGCCATCGCTAAAGTGCCTTTTACATTTTTGAGACCATTTGCAGCTTCATTCTGGATGGGATCACGGGTTGTTTTCTCGCTCATGTCTTCTTTCATACCTCCACCTTGGATCATAAATGTGCTGATCACACGGTGAAAAATAACGCCGTCATAAAACTTATCGTCGACGTATTTTAAAAAATTGTCTGTCGTAACAGGTGCTTTTTCAGTGTTGAGTTCGACTTCGATGGTTCCAAGTGAGGTTTCGATCATTACGTGAGTCATTTTTGCCCCTTTTTCTGTCGTTGATTTATTGAGTTTTTTTGAAGCTATGCTGGGTGCTGCTTCCGCGTGAAAATTAAGCACGAGAAGTAGAAACGCTGCCAAGTAGATCCAAGCGGCTCTTTTAACGTGGTTTTTTGACATATCCAAATCTCTCCTAGAACCACCATCAGTGGTAGCGGCAGAAAGTTAATCTTTGTTGTTATCAGAGTCATGACGCATTTCACCCATGGGGCCGCTGGGGAGTCAAATTCGTCACACTGTCTCCTTTTTAGACATTTGTGATGGCCTGTACTCAAAACTAGTGGACGGCCTCTGGGAATGCTTCTGGCAAGTGAATCAGTGAACTTTCAAACACTATGGAAAGACATACTGATGGTTAACAAATTATTGATCCTTTCTTTCCTTTCTTTGGCCTCACTTTCTTTCGCGGGGTTAGTCGCTGGTGATCAAGTTCTTGGGTCAGGTAGCGAACGAGGCTCTGAGTGCTCATTCAAAATCGAGCGAATCCAAAGAAATTCGATCCAATTATCAGGAGTCATCTTGGGCTCTCGACTTCAATCGGCTCAGTTCAATGCATTAACAACGATAGAAAAATACGGCAGAAAAATGACTCTTTATAGTGGACCTATTGTCACTAGCTCTGAGGGTAAGCTGACAACCTCTTATGCAATTGAGCTGGATGAAAATCAAAACATCCAACGTTTCGAACGAGACCTTTGGAATGGCCATTTTGGATCACAACGAATTTCCAATTCTGCATGCACTTCATTTAGAAAAGATTAAATTTAACAAGGCTTTTTAAATCAATTCTTCAAGAGCTTCGAATCTATTTTCCTTTAAAACGCTAAGTTACTGCTCCACTTAGGTTTGAAATAATTGGAATTATCAATGGTTATTCTGCGCTCGTCTGCCCCATCGATTGTGGAAATATAAATTTGGCTTTTGCCCGTTCGATCACTTGTGTACATAATGAAGCGACCATCTGGTGACCAAGTCGGATCTTCATTGTTTGCGGGTCTTCCATCAGATTTTCTAGCCATGGTTAATCGAGATAGGTTTTGGCCATCCACGTTCATCACGAAAATATCGAAATTAGTTCCAGTCTGTCCAGCGAAGGCAATTTTACTTCCATCAGGTGACCACGTTGGCGAAGAATTAAACTGACCTGCAAAAGTGACACGTTTTGGATTTGAGCCATCAATTCCCATGATGTAGATCATTGTGCGACCTGCACGGTCAGAACTGAAGGCCACTCTTTGTCCGTCAGGGCTAACCGCAGGTTCAACATTCATTGTACCTGTGGGACCATTTGTGAGCTTTGCAACGATTCCTCCGGTTTGATTGATTTTGTAAATATTTGGAGAAGTCCCTTGCGAAATAGTAAGTAAAACGGACTCGTCAGGCGCAAAGCTGGCCCCAGAATTAATTCCTTGCCTGAACGAAAGAAGTTCTGATCTTGCAGTTTTAATATCATAAATAAACATATCTGCATTTCTGAGTGCTTTACGGCCCCGCTTCACATAGGAAGTGTAGGCCACTTTCTTTCCATCTCGAGACCATGCAGGTGAGAGAGAAATCGATCTATGATTTGAGATCTTCTCAACATTTGCACCATCCCAATCCATCATAAAGATTTCTCTGGAAGGAGCGGTGCCTCTGTCACTGGCTACAACTAGACGTGATAAATACATGCCTGTTTTTCCAGTGAGGGCTTCAAGAATGTCGTTCGAAAAGGTGTGGCTGATCTTGCGAGCAGCATTGGTAGGGGCTTTATATTTTTTGCCGAAGACAAGTTTGTTTTTAGGCACGTGATAAACGTAGGTTTCTAGATTGATCTCTGAGCCTATGATTGTATACCCACCACGAATTAAAAAATCAGTCCCAATTTGTTGCCAGCTAGCAAAATTAAATCCATTGGCTTCCGCAGGAATAGGCTTAAGACCTTTTGTTGAAACGTCTTCTAAAAATGCTGATTTTTCGATCATTTGAAAGTAAGCAGAAACTTCGAGATTATTTTTCAGTACAGAAAAGATTTCGTTTCCAATTGCCACATCACGAACGGAAGTCTTTGCAGAGCCTAGGTTTTGCAAATTTGGTAAAGCCAGTAAGCTTTTTTTGGTTTTTGCCTCTCCGATCTTAATAAAGACTTCATTTGATTCTTGAGCAAAAGAAATACTAGCCATCACAGTCAATAAAAAACAAATTAGAAAAGATCTCATAGGAACCGCCTTCTTTATTCTGGGAACCCAATTAGAATGCCTCGAACAGCCGCAATATCAATAAATTTTTCAGGGGGATGAGGATAGGGGGCTGAGCGATCAATCGTATCGAGCACCATTTCATCATATTCACTGTCACCACTTGAGACAATCAGATCCCGTGACAAAATCAACCCATTCTTATCAATCTTCAGACGAACTCTGGCTTTTAATTTTTTCTTTGCCATCCATTCAGGCAGTGTCCAATTATTTTTAATATGTTGGTCCAATGTGGCCACATACTGATCGTGTTGTAATTGATTCAGTCCGGATAGCGATGTTCCTGCAGCTAAAACATTGCCCTTCACCTGACTTACTTTTTCCAGGGCATTTGTTTTTTTCTTTGATGTGCTGACCTCATTTTTAATACGATCAATGGCGCTCATTTTTTTGAGCCGATCTAAGGCCTCTTGCTGTTTTGTTTTTGTCTTTTTGATCGCAATCGTATCGGGTTCCTTTTCCGCTTCTTTAGCTACTTTTTTTGGCTCAGCTTTTTCTTCGGGTTTGGTAAGCTCGATTTGCGAAGGATCTAATTTATCAGGAAGGGCCACAATATCGACCCTGACGGCCGAGCTGTAATTGATCGCTTCATCAGGAATCAAAAAAGCTTTGATGGTAAAAAAAAGAAAAATGAAAACATGAAGTCCTGCCGAGTACTTCAGCGAGTTTTTAAAAACTCGGTTTTCATCAAATTGCGAATGAATCGTATCTGAGTTCATGGATCTTTCGGCAGAGTGATAAGTCCGATGTTCGTGATACCAGCAGCCCTGATTTCTGCCATGGCCTCTGCGACGATGCCGTAATCCACGGCTCGATCTGCTTGAATGTAGACTTGTTTGTTTTTACGAGTCTTGAAAATAGCTTTTAATTTTTCTCTCATAGTTGTTAGTGAAAGTGCGGCTTTCCCTGATTCAATTCTTCGATCTTTGTGAATCACGATTAAAAAAGGCTTGTCATTCATCTCGACACCAGTGGAGCTTGTCTTTGGAACGTCCACTTCTATTCCCTGCTGCATCAGTGGTGTTGTGACCATAAACATGATCAGTAAAACAAGCATGACATCCACAAGAGGTGTCACGTTAATTTCACTAAGAACTGCTTTTGTGCGGCCAGATGGCGGGGGTCCCATAGACATTGCAGTTAACCTTTAAAAAAGTTTCGCTTCACAATGTTTAAAAAATCAGTGGTAAAATTATTCAGTTCGATTTCTTCTTTTCGAATCTGAGATACGAAATTATTGTACATCATAACAGCAGGGATCGCAGCAGCCAGTCCAATGGCTGTAGCAATAAGGGCTTCTGAAATTCCGGGTGCAACCACGGCAAGGCTGGCATTTCCTGTGGCTCCAATTTTTTGAAAAGATCCCATAATACCCCAGACAGTTCCAAACAAACCAATAAAGGGGCCCGTACTACCTGTTGTTGCAAGCCAATTTAATTTTGATTCTAGTTTAGAGATTTCATTTTCCACAGATTTTCGAATGACTCGTTCGAGATTATCACTTCCAGACAGTTGTGGATTTTTATTTTGATTAGAGCTCTCGGCCAATTTCTTCAGTTCTAAATAAGAAGCTCTGTAGACTCTTGCGAGAGTACTTTGAGAGTACTGGTCAATTTGTTCATACAAATGATCAAGGCTTGTCGCCTTCCAGAAGTGTGCCAAAAAAAGTTCATTGTGAGTGGCAATTTTTCGAAAGTGTCTCCACTTTGTGAGACCTACTGCCCAGCAAACGATTGAAAGACCGACGAGAAGTAGAAGGGTCAGTTGAACGATTGGACTTGCTTGTAAAATAGCGTCCCATGCATTTGTATTAACAGCGACTTTTTCCATAGTGTGTATTCTAGGAAGAGATCGTCTGGTTAGTAAATTGAAAACTCGATTATTCTTGGCTTTGAGTGTCGAGAAGATTTTCTTTAATGATTAAAATATCAGGATTCAACGCGAGAGCTTTGCTTTTGTCTTCTAAATTCTCGACTGGCCCTATGACAATTTTTTTCTGACGTTTACGAACTTCGCTGAGGACACGATCATTGATCATATTTCGATTTTTGTAAGTGAGTTCTGTGAAATAAAAATCTCGATCGAATCGAGTCAGGCCCTCTAAGTAGGCAGAAGCCATGGTCAGCATAACAGTGTTATCCGATTGACTAGATCCATAAATCCAAAGAGGTTTTCGTTTTTTCAGACTTGATACCACAAGATCTGTTGAGCTTCGAATGATCACTTTTAATTCTAGCTTTTCTGCTTCCACTGTTTCCACAACGTAGCGATCCACATCGATGGCATTATCCTGAATATCAAAAATCCAGTAGGCAGGAGCTAAAATCATCCAAGCTTTAAGTGGAATGGTGTGCTCTGTTTGAGATTTTATGAAGTCGTAATTGTATTGATGAATTTTCAGTCCTTTGAACTCTAATGAATTTTCACTGGCCAGCTTTTTGAGAAACTCAAAAGCGTTTGATGTGGCGGTAAACAATTGGCCGTCACGACTGACATGAAGTCGAAGCAAAATGCCACGACCTGGATCTTCAGATAGGAATTCGCTGGCAGTTTGTAAGGACTCTGATTGCAAAGCAGTCGAAGGGTTTTTTAATTTCATCAATGGATGATCGTAGGGTGTATAGGACTGGGAGCCCGCAAAGAATGCGGCCATGACCCATAAGGCGAAGGCAGAAAATACAATAAAAACACTGATACCTAACAGTTTCATAAGATCTGTATAACAATATAAGCTATTGAAATCACGAACTATTTAAATACGATGTAATTTGACGTATTTTATATTGAGTTTGCTCCTGTTCTCAATTAGTTTGCACCTCAATGAATAAGTTAAATCGACGAGTTGAATACTCACTTATGGCTTTAAAGTTTTTAAACTCAAAGCCTTTTGACAAAGTCACGGCCAAGGAAGTGGCAGAGCAGCTTCACACTTCTTTTGAAGTGGTGGCACGCGTGCTTCAAGTGTTGGCCCAAAAAGGGATTTTAATTTCAGAACAAGGCGCCAGCGGTGGATACCGACTCGTTCAAAATTTAGATCAGCTTTCTTTGCATCAACTGGTTGAACATATCGAAGGTCCCTCATCAGTTGTGAAATGCATTTCTGAGGTCGGAGTCTGTGAAATCCAAGACAGTTGCAACATTGTTCCCCCCATGAAAGCTCTGAATGAAAAAGTAAATAATTTTTATAAAACGATTTCTGTTTTGGACCTTATCCAGGAGACTCACCATGTCTGATACCTCTGAAGTCAAAGGTGATTACGCTTACAAATATGGTTTCGAAACATTTTTAGAGCAAGAAACTATTGAAAAAGGTCTTAACGAAAACGTGATTCGTTTTATTTC
>Ga0164292_10004417_pt1 | contig 11431 bp, 10 predicted proteins | sample GEODES117metaG_FD_111486 | JGI IMG/M metagenome (GOLD analysis project Ga0164292, IMG submission 111486) | Eutrophic lake water microbial communities from Lake Mendota, Wisconsin, USA - GEODES117 metaG | ecosystem: Environmental > Aquatic > Freshwater > Lake | place: USA: Lake Mendota... | reverse complement strand
AAGGAGATAATTATGACAAACATTGAAGTTTTCAATAATTTAAGCAAACAATTATTCAACGGATCAACAAAATTTTTTGATGATTCTTTTGAAAGTATTTTTGACACGTGGTCAAAAGCACAATCATTTCCATTCTACAACGTAGTAAAGTACTCAAAAGGTAAATACGGTTTAGAAATCGGTTTAGCTGGATACAATAAAGAAAATATACTTGTAGAAGTTAAAGACGGTATCTTAACAGTAGAAGGAAAAGTAGAAGATAAAAATATAGACTATGTTAAACAAGGTCTAGCATTTAGAAAATTTTTTAAACAGTTTGAATTAGCTAAAGATGTAATAGTTGATGAAGCTGAAATGAAAGATGGATTACTTAAAATTAAATTTGGTTTTAATGAACCTAAAGAAATTGAAGGCGTTAAAATAGATATTAAGTAATGACTACTCTTACAATATTTTTTATTGTTTGTTTTATAGGAGTATTATATTTAATTTATAAGGATAATTATAAATAAAAATTAAACAGCACAAGTCTATCTCCCATTTTTTTATTACCGTATAAATCTTGCGGAGGTAGACTTATGGCAAAAAAACCAAAAAACGAAACAATCCAAGACATCATCGATAGAATCGAAGAAGATCTTATAACTTTAAGGGATAAGGCTATTGAATTAGAAGATCACGAATGTGATTCTGATTCAGACGATGACTTTGAAGATGAAGACGATTCTGAAGAATAGTTAGCTAAGGTGGAAAGGTACTTCGTGTACCTTTCCCACCATTTTTCTTGATAATTTTTTAATTCATTTTCATCTAAAAAGAATTCTTGATATTCATAATTTCTAGAACACAAACATACTTTTGCTGTTTCAATTTTTTCATACATTTTACTGTGAGCTAAAGTATATGCTCCTAGTTGTAAAAAATAATCTTCAATCCATTCCTTACGTTTAGGTTTATTTGTTTGTTTCCAGTCTAATATAGCTGTTTTATCGTTCCAAATACCTATTAAATCGGTTGCTCCTGCGTATTTACCCTCATAGGCTAGACTGACCTCACTACCCCAAACTTCGCTTAATTTTGACTGGTTTTTAAGGATTGTATGGGCCATTTTACGTGCTTTCTCGCCTTTATCAGTAAGATTTAAATAACCAACACCAGCTATATAGTTTTCAATAACTGTATGCATTTCTGTACCTATTGAAGAAGCTTCATTTTTAATTCTATCAGCTTCTTCTTGACCTACTCTTTTAATCCAATTATCTAGTGTAGATCTATCTTTGGTTGCAGATAATATTGTAGTAACGCTTGGAAGCTTTGTTCCATCAACAGCATACATTCTTTGTCCTGTTGTAGGATCTTCTGCTCTAGAATATTTTTTATATGAATGTTTATTAACTATTTTAAAGTCAGTTAATTGAAATGAATTTTCTGTTTCTATAAGTTTCACTTTAACTTATCTACAAGAACAATGAACAATTGTAAAGCAATTCCTCCAAGAGTAAGTACTAACCACCAGTTGAGTCTATCTACTTTTTCTTTAATTCCTTCAATAGTTTTTTCAATTCTATCTATATCTTCTTTCATATGCTTTAAGTCATTGTTTTTAATGACATCTATTTCTCTTTTTACACCATGAATATGTCCATGTAATATTAGTACTTCTTCATGAGTATTTTTAGCTTTAGGCATTTTGATATTCCTTTACAGCATCTTCTAATATTAAATTAGCAGTTTCATAACTTGTTACTAATTCTACTAAACCACCTTCATTAAATCCTTGCATTTGTTGTCTTTGAGAAATAGCTCCTCCTAATGTATCTTGAGGAAATAATGCAGAATAATCTACAGCAAAACTAGCCCCTGGATATTGTGGTAATTGATATCCTTGAAAACCAGCTTGAGGAGCTCTTGGTTGTCCAGTAGCCTGTGGCATTTGTTGTGTTTGTTGTTTAGGTACAGAGTTAGCAACTTTATCAAAGTTATCTGCACTCATTCTTGCAACATTAAAACCCTCTAACATTCTTTCTCCATTTGCTATCTGATCTGAAGTTAATTTTTTAACAGCTTCATATTCAGGATATACTCTATCTCTAGTAAATTTAGGCATTGATCCAAAATCATATTTACCTGTAATTGGAACGTTAGGATCTAGCGAATTTATTTTTTGTCTTATTTCTTCAAAATCAATTTTATCTGGATCTACTCTAAAGTCATCTCCTGCTGATTCAAATAAACTATTTAAAAATCGTACATAAGTTTGCCTTGCTTTTGGATATAACGATCCTTCTAAACTAATTGCTTTTTTACCTGTAGGTGCTGTTCCTATTCTTAAAAATCTATTCATATCCATTACATCTTCAGCTAGTTTTGGATTAGCTAATATTTCTCCAAGTAATCTACCACCTAAAATTAATTTAAATGTAGAACCAAAACCAATAGCAGCAGCAGTTGCACTTGTAGTAATAGCAGTTCCTGCTCCGGCTTTTAAAGTTAAAGATCTTTGTACGAACTTAGATGGATCAGTATAGTCTACTTCTTTTACAGCACTTGCTACTTTTAAAACTTCTTCAATATTACTAACTGCTTTCTTACCTTTTTCTCCACCACCAAATACTTCAATTAATTTATCTCTTCCTTGTGGTTTATCTAAACCTAAATTTCTAACCATTTTATCAGGAAAGAATGCTCCAAAATCGTGTCCTCTTAAAACACCATCTTTAATATTTGCTATACCATCTTTTTCAAAAAATATTCTTGCATCAATTTCCGCAGGATCAATTAATTCATTCATCCTAGTTTTAGCTCTTATTTTTTGTTCTAAATTTTTATCTAAAGTATATTTAGCAGGTCTTACTAATCCTCTTTTTTGTGCTTGAATAGCTATGTCTTCAGCAGCAATACTTGCAAGATCTCTTAATGGTCTTTCTGTAGATTCATTAAATGCATCCCAAACAAATTGTCTTACATAACGATTATAAACTTCTTTTCCTTCAATACTTTCTGGAATTTTAACAGATCTAACAATTTTTCCAGCATCATCTAATACATCGTAAGTGCTTCTTGTTACACCCATTAAAGATTTTATTTGTCTTATTGCCTCTGGACTATCAGAAGTAAATATTCTTTTTATTGCTTTATCCCAAATTTCATCTGCATTAATAGATGCTTTGCCTACCATATCTATACCTTTATCAGCAAATAAACTTCTATCTACAGCTTTTAATTTTTGAGCAACAGCACCTTTTTCAAAAGGTCTTATAGCCATACTAAAGAAAGCATTAGCTTCTTTTAATCTTTGAAATGCTGCACCAGCTGTTTTAATTTGTGTATCAATAAATTCTTCTGCTTTAGCAGGACCTTGAGCAGACAATAACTCATTATATCTTTCTTTAAATATTTTTTCTTTTAATTCATCTCTTACAGTCGCTTGTTGTAAACTATTTAAATCTCTTTCCATTGCATATCTAACTGCATCAATTTGGTTTGCAACAGTTCTATATTTTGAATTACTATAAGCAACAGTTTGCATTCTAGATAAACCTTGCCAGTCACTTAATCTAATATAATTAGCTGGAACATCAGTTCTGTAAGAATAATTTCCAATTGTATTAAGATATTTCATATATGCCACTAATGGATCATCTGCATCGGTTAATTCTCTTGCACCTTTTTCTATACTATCAAATATATCTCTATCTTGAGGATACATATCTTTTAATTGTTGTAACATTTTTCCTGTTTCTTTTTTAATATTTGTAGTAGGAATAAAAGTAGGATTACCTATCTCTTCATAAAATCTTCTAAAATCTTTATATTCATTTTCAATTACATCATTAACATTTTTAAATTCTTTTTTTAAAGTATTAATCGCAGAATAATTTAATACGTTAATATTAGATAATGGAGCTAAGTTTAAACTATCTACCTTATCCATAAATACTTCTTGTGTTAATTTTCTATCAAACTCTTTATTAAATTTTATAAGGGGACTTCCTACAATTGGATATACTCCGATTGTTGAAAAGAAATTTTTAAAAAACTTTTGAAAAGCATTATCAGTTCCAATTAAAGAAACTAAATTAACATCTTGACCACTTTCTTGTGCAGCTCTGGCAATAGCTTTTGCTCTATCAGAATTTAAACCTAATGATTCTTTGACTCCGCTTGCTGCAAATCTCCATATTGGAGTTAATGCAGTAGCTGCTCCAGAAAATATTGCATCTGTTTGAGCTTCTTTTAAGGCATTAACAAATATTCTTTGTTCAAAAGGAAGTTGTCTAATTTCATTATCAGTAACATTTGCTAGTTCTTGAGATACGCTTCCAGTAAAATTAGCTCCAAGATTACCAATATCATAAGCTAAAGATCCTCCGGCAGCACCTCCAGCTCCAAGTAATGCAGATTTATAAGTTGTAGCTAAAGCAGGAGAAGCTCCAAACTTTGAAAATTTATTAAAAGTATCTGCATAGTCATCTAACATTGTTGCAGTTCCTTTTAATAATCTAATAGGTAATCCTAATGGTCCTTTTATTGTAGGAAGTTTTTTCATTTGATCAGATAAAACAGTTAATCGTTTATTATAAATATCTGACATATCTGCAAATCTAGTGTCTACTCCATAGTAATCTTTAAAACCATATCTTTGATAAGCATCTAATAAAGTTTTTCTATCACTCATGAAAGGAACCATAGATCCAGTTGCAGCTCCTGCAAATACTAAATCTCCTCTTTCTATTCCTGTAGAAGTTTTTAAAGGTTCTAATTCTTTTTGTTTTGCAATAGCTAATGATTTAGTAGCAACATCAAAAAGACCTCTATATTCGTTAAAATCAGTATATCCTTTTAATTCACCTGATCTAAAAGCTTCATCTAACGCATATCTTTGTTCTTCATTTAAATCTTTAGGATTTACTCTGCGTTCATTTATGGCTTGTTGTAATTCATTTATTTCAGCCATAGGATTACCTTATTGGAATTGTTTTTAATATATTTGTTTGTGCTTGAGGTTGCTCAACAATATTTTGTCTTGTTTGTCTTTGTTTATTTTTTAATGCAGCTTCTTCGTATATTTTTTGAATACCAGGAACATTTCCAGCATTTTTTAAAATCCAATCATCTGTAACTCCACTAGATTTAAGAAGAGAAATATTTTCTCCTAATTTTTTATTAAAAGTAGATTCAATTTGTTTATAATTATTTGAAACTGTTCTTGGAGATTTTAAGAAAGTCATGATTGCTGTTGATTTAGCAGCATCATCAATGTCTCGTTGTGCTAATCTATCTGTATCTCCTTTATTAGCATTAGCTAATACATATTTCATTCTATGTTCTGCAAATGCTAATTTAGTAATAATATCTAGTTCTCTATCAGTTGGTCTTAAATCTTGAAGACGAACTCCTTTTGCTTTTGCATATTCTGCTTTAGCATTTTCAAGTGCTTGTGATCTTCCTTTTTCAAAATCATCAATTGTACCAATTTTATTTCCATTAGCATCTTTTTCTCCTTTATCTTTTGCTAATTTAGCTTTAATAAAATCATCTAATGTTGTGTTATCTGTTGCTGTTAATGAAATATATCTAGGATCATTTAAAAATTGATCGGCTATACCAATAGCATTTTCTGAAAATTGTAATATTTTACCTTTAGCTCCAGCAAATTCGTTTGCAAAATCTTGTGCAAATCTTGCTGTTGCTGCACCTTCAGCATTACTTAATAGTGCTTGTTGATATCTAACAGCTTTTTCCGTATCATATTTTATTTCTGTTCCAGTAAAAGGAAGTTCTACAAAATCTTGTTTACCATTTATAACTGTTCTTCCATAAAATTTACCATCTTTACCTTTAACAGCGTTTACATTTCTTTCTCCTCCAGGAACAGAAGCATCAGGAACTTTTATAGTAATATCAGGAGTAGTTAAGACTTCTGTACCAGCAGCTTTTTCTCCTTTATATTTTAAAAAAGCTTTTGCTAATTCCATATCATTTTCTTTTTGTTTAAGTGCTAATTGAAGCATTGAATCAGATATGTCTTGTAATGCTTGTCCACCTACATCAAGAAAACCTCTAAAGCCTCTTTGTCTTGTTTTAGTAGACATAAGTTTTCCTGCAGCTTTTAGTGCTAATAAATCTCTAATAGAAGAATTATTGTCTCCAATTAAACCTCCTATATCTTGTTTAAATGCTTGAAATTCTTTATTTAAACCACCTGCAGTTCTTGAATCTTTAATTTGATTATTTCTTAATGCAATAGATGCTTGTACTTCAGCTGGATTATAATTTTGAACATCTTCTTTATTTGGTCCAGTGTCCGGTGTTAAATCTTTTTGTAAACTAGCACTTGGTTTAATTGGTTGGCCAGTAGCCGTTGTTGGTTCATCTTTAATACCGGCTAATCGTTTAACATCAGCTTCAGTTACATTAGCTTCAGCTGCAATATTTTTAATTGTTTGTGCATTTAAATCAGCAGGACTAAATACTCCAAGTCTAGCTGTAACATCATTAATAGCATTTGCTTTTTTAATATCTTCATTCATAGTTAATTCAGCTTGAGTTTTAGCTCCTTTAATTCCTGTAATTCTTTTTTCAGGTTGCTCTGGAACTATATCTTCTCTAATATCAGGAGCACCTTGTTCGTAGGTTAGTCTTTCTTCAATTGGTTTTTCTGTAGTTGTTTCTTCTTCTCCACCAGCAAGTGTAGGATAAATAGTTGCTCCTAAAGCAGGAATAGCCACTCCAGGTCTCAGTGTTCTTTCAGCAACACCTTTTCCAGTTAAATATGTCGCTTGTTTAAATCCTGGTGTTTTTCTAGATGCTTGTGTTAATGCTTTAAGACCAAGTCCAGTTCCTCCAACTCCTAATGCTGTTTCTCCAACTCCTTGTGCTATTTGTGCATAGTCTCCAGATTTAATTCCTCCGTAAATATCTTGCATACCTTCAGCAAATAAAGGAGCTCCAGTTCCTATTTCTATTGCTGCAGCTGTTTTAGGATTTAATGCTTGAAATCTTGCAAGTTTACCTGTTGGTCCAAACACTTGACCAAATCCTCTTGATAAATAAGGAAGACCGGTTTTTACCATTTGTCCAACAAAAAATCCTGGAACTTTTCCGCCATGCTTAGCTTTATAAACTTGCATTGCCTTATCTTTAAACAAAGGTCTCTTTAACACATCATCCATGTTTAACCTCTATGTTCTTGGTGCGTTGGCAGCAGCACTTTGAACGGCAGCCGGTTGTCTATTTAATAATGAATAAGTTGCGTATGCACCTAATCCAGCTCCAGCAGCTTGTGCTAATGGATTTGTACCAGGTTGAGTAGTTTGAGTAATTGCAGATTGAGTTGTAGGTCCAGCTGCATATAAATTTTTTAAGAACTCTGCACGTTGATATGGTTCGTATGCTCTTTGCAATTCTGTTTGTCTTGCTGCATCTGCTGTTTGTTGTGCAAGTTGTCTTTGTAATCCACCTGCAGCCATTAATTGATTAATATCTTGTTGGGCCATTCCTTGTTGCATTTGACCAATGTTAGCTAATTGAGATCCTGCTTGTAATCCAACTTGTTGCTGTTGTTGTGCAGCACCTAATGCAGTTTGAAAACCTTGTGCTTGCGCTAATCCTAATGCTCTTAATCTTGCTTGTTCTTGTTCTGCAGCTTGAACTCCTTGTCTTCCTCCACCAAATGCTCCTGATTGTACAGCTTGTGCAGCTAATTGATTTTGTTGCATTGCAGATTGTCTATTTAATTCATCTAATACATATGATTGATATGGATTATAGAATTGAGAAATGTTAGGTCCAGCTTGTGCTTGTAATATAGATCCAATTCCTGCTTGAGTAGTTGGTGCTCCAACACCTGTTTGTCCAGCAGCAGTTATTCCTTGTTGTTCTAACGTTGATAAAGGTTGAACATTTAATGCAGGAATGTCAATTGGTTTTTCAGCTAGTGATCTAGCAACATCCATTAAACCAATCTTACGTTCTTCAATACCAGGTGCTTCTCTTACAAATTGAGTAGTAACATCAGGCATTGATTGCCCGCCGCCACCTCCGCCACCGCCACCAAAAATACCCATTAGTTTAACTCCTTTTGAAATTCATAATGTTTAATTTTATATCCATACTTAGGCATAACTTTTTTATAACCAGGTCTCATTAATGCATTAATTCTTTTACAATCATTTAATTTAGCAAAAGATTCTAATGTTTCAATTAACTTACTTTCCCATAAATGCATTCTAGTTCCAGTACAAATTAATCCTTGTAATTCTTTAAAATTAGGATTGTTAAATAATCTTGTTGTGCAACAGCCAAATACTTTATTTGTTTCTCCATCTTCAGAACCATACATAATAAACAACTGCATATTTCCTTTTATTAACATTTCTTTAACATGATGTGGTTCAGCATATTGACCACTAAATTTTAATGCTTCAGCAATCATAAAATGAACTAAATGCCAAACACTTTCAACTTCTTTAGGTTGAATAGGTAGAACATCTACACCTTTTTTAATGTCTTGTAGCTTTTCTGCTTGCATCTAATAATTCATAAACTCTTTTAAAACGTTTTTGTTGTTCATAAAAGAATTCTGCTCCTTTTTTTCTTTGGTCGTTTTTATCATTAATATTAGCACCAGCTATAATACCGGCTCCTAGTACAGCATGTGCTCTTGAAACAAATTCTCCGTCAGCAAGTTGTGCAAGCATTGTATCTTTTTCATCTTCTCCATTACCACTTCCGTCAATAACAAAACCATTTGCTCTAGCATAATTGTTCATATCATTTTCATCATGAGTATATTTAGATGGTAATACTTGTCCACCTTCATTAAATTTTGCAACACTTACTATTCCACCTTGATTTAATTCTATTGCTTTAAATTTTTGTGTAGGCTCATTTCCTAATACATCTTCAACAACTCTATATGATTCTCTATCTTCTAAAGGAACATCTTGTCCTGTTGTATAATCTCTTCTCATAAATGAAGTAGGACCTAAAATACCTTCTCTAACTAATCTAGAATACCCTTGATTTGGTAGAGGTAAATTCATTGTTTGTTTATCATCACCACTAAAAATTCCTTTTACAAGAGGAGCAGCTGTAGACAATAAAGTAAATTTTCCAATATCGCTTCCAGCAAAATCTCTAACTGATTTTGGAATCATATCCGTTATTCCTCCAAACATTCCTTTGTTTTGATTAGCAACTTGTTCGGCTACTCTAGCATCACCCATTTCTTTTATTCCTGGTGTTGATCCTGGAAACAATTGTTGACCAGCAAATTGCATTCCTGCATATGCTAATGGATTTCCTCTAGATAATAATTGAGGAAGACCTTGTTGTAATATGTTAGACATACCAATTGGTCCAGCACCTTGTGCAAATAATGATCCTATACCGCCACCGGCTCCACCTGAAAGAGCTGAAGTTCCTCCACCTGCACCTGGTAATACAGCTGCTGCAGCAGAGCTTAGTAATGCATTCTTTGTAGATGCACCCATAGCCTTTGATATTCCAAAGTTGATTAATGCTGGTAAAAGCCAAACTGGCATATTTATGAGCTCCTGTTTAAATAATGTTAAAATATTAACATTTTACTTATCAATTATCAACTCGTCTATGAATTTTCCGCAATATTGAAATTCGCCAATATGTGAAATTATGTCATTAACATAGGCATGACATTTACCACCAATGTCACTCCAACGTTTACAAAACGCATAATCTTCACCTAAATACTGATGTTTTTCTTCATCAAACATTGTATCAAAAAAATTATATAAAAATGGTTTTTCTATTAACTCTCCATTGATAACAGTAGGTTGGCTAATTCTTAGATTAGGATATTTTTCCATCATTTTTTCAAATACAGATCTTTTAATTAACATACATCCAGTTGGAGAATGTGTAACTTCTATAACTCCATTATCTACTTTAATATTTTTTTCATCTGGTAATTTCATAGGATAAGTCATACCTCCAGTAGCTAAATCATTTGCTGTTTTAAATCTTCCTGATTGAACATTTTCTAATATTTTATCCTAACGTATTATTTTTAATGGATAAGGAATAGATATTACATCTTTATCTAATGCTACCATTTTAAATATAGAGGTTGATTGAAAATCAATATCGGAGTCTACAAATAACATATGAGTCATTTTAGACTCTAAAAAAGCACCTACACATAAATTTCTTCCTTGAGTTACTAAAGAAGATTTCATAATTTGAAATTGTGTTTTAACTTTATTCATAAAACAGTCTTTTTGAAATTCTAATAAAGATTGTGTAAAATGAATAGAAACATCAGAATGAACTGGTGTTGCTACAAATATAGAATAAGGTTTAACTTCTATTTCTAGTTTAGGTAATTCTTTTTTATTAACCCATATTGGTTTACTTGAGTCTTGCATTTAATGCTCCTGTTAAAAAATTAGTCCATTGATTACCTTGTTTATCCCAATTATAAAAATAATCTACAAATTTACTTTGTTCATTTAAATGTTTTTGTAAATGAGGTTCATGTAAATGTTCTACTGCAGATTCAATTGCTGCTCCAAATTGTTCTCCTAATTTGTAAAAATCTTTTTCGTAAGGCACGTAGATAGGCCATTCTGAACATGTTTCATACAAAGCACCAAGATCAGTTACAATTGTATATAGCCCTGCAGCCATTGCTTCTAATGCAGATATACAAAATGTTTCTTCCCAAATACTTGGATATGCAAATATATGATAATCTTTTAAATGTTCTAAAATATACTCATGTGGTTTATATCCAATGTAGTTTACATTAGGTAGTTGTCTTGCTTGATCATATAGAGGTTTATATTCATCATCATTAGCTGCTTTAAAAGCATCTCCATATACTTGAGTAGATGAATACACATCTAAAGTAATTAAAGGATTTTTAATATGTTGCATTGCTGCTAATAACACACTTAATCCTCTCCAGGGAGTTGGATGATATATAAGTTTTACGGGCTCACCTTTTTGATATGGAATAGTTCTTTTAGGAAATCTAACTACTCCGTTTTTTATAACAGTGCATCGTTCTGTTGGTATATCAAATTTGTATCTAAACTTTTCATAATTCCAATGGCTATTAAATACATACCAATCGTATTTTTTGTGATTAGATTTGTCTTGAAACCATGGTGCTAAATTAGGTTGATCATAAGAATTCTTTTGCCAAAGAATATTAATTTTAGTGGGATGTAAAGGTATCTTTTCAGGAACTGAAGTTGTTATTTGAAATTCGTTTAATAGCTTTTTATCTACGTGTTTTTCTAAAAACTCTAGTTGTAACTCGGTACCACCTCTTGGATTCATTATTTACTTCTACCAAATAAAGCTAAATGTGCAACTGTTATTGCGACATCTCTAGAGATATGTTCTTCTTTTGTAGGTGTATTTGGATTAGCTATATCTGCTT
>Ga0164292_10004416_pt1 | contig 11433 bp, 7 predicted proteins | sample GEODES117metaG_FD_111486 | JGI IMG/M metagenome (GOLD analysis project Ga0164292, IMG submission 111486) | Eutrophic lake water microbial communities from Lake Mendota, Wisconsin, USA - GEODES117 metaG | ecosystem: Environmental > Aquatic > Freshwater > Lake | place: USA: Lake Mendota, Wisconsin... | reverse complement strand
TGCTCTTTTTTTGCCCTCCGGCGGAGCCATTGCGCTTGGCTGCACTCGTCATAACAGCCTTTGCTTCTTCAGCGCGGTGCAGCTGAAGCGCTTCAAGATAAGCGGCCGCCTCGTCCAGTCGACATGCGAAAAGCCGGTTGATGTATTTTTGTGAGTGTGTCAGGCGGGGATCGTCGGTGTCCCAGTCAATCCCGCTGAGGATCAACTGCAGCTCAAGGAAACCGTTCCCGTTTTGCCCCTCTGCCTCCATGTAGATCGTAAACAGATCGAGACATAGGTCTTGGGCGGCAAGCTGCTCTTGCGTGTCGTCAGGGTTTGATGGTTGCGCCTGCAGGAACTGCGCGATTCGTTGGTCGAGTTTCTGCCGTGTCGCTGCTGATATGGCTGTGTTTTCTGGCCACTTCATGCTCGTCGCCTCAGGGCCGCAACTTTTGGCGATTGCTTCCTTGATGGGAGGTCCAGAAAGTTGGCCCAGTCGTTCATCAATTGCCGACGCTTTTCGAGCAGATCCGTGCGCTGGTACCGTTCTTTGACCCCGTCTGCAACGGAGTGTCCTGAAGCAGCCTTGCGAATTTCATCCGGGTAATTGGTCATCTCAGCAGCCCAATCCCGGAAAGTTGAACGAAACCCGTGTGGCACTGCCTCGACGCTTAACTCTCCCCGCTCCCGCATGCCGCGCATCAACTGGCTCAGCGCCATGTCCGAAAGTGCCTTGCCGGTTGGGCTTGGGAACACCTTGTCTGTCCCGGCCACGCTGGGCAAACTTTTGAGCAACTTGATAGCTTGCGGTTGGAGTGGCACCCGGTGCTCCTCTTTGGTTTTGGTGTGGTCGGCAGGGATGATCCACAGTTTGCGCTGGAAGTCGATCTCTGACCAGTCAGCCATCCGGACTGATCCGGAGCGCACCCCGGTCAGGATCAGAAACTGAAGGGCCTTTGCACTGATGCTGTCGTTAAGCCGCAGCTTGGCCATGAACTCGCCCACCTGCGCGTGCGGCACAGCCGGCTGGTGCTTGACTTGCTTGAGGCCTTTGGGTGACGGCAACTGGGTGTCAAGGTAGCCCTTCCATGTGGCAGGGTTGGTGCCCGACCTGAACTCGTTGACTGCGGCGTAGTCCAACACCGTACGTATTCTGTCTAACAACCGTTTGGCCGTCTCCGCCTTGATGTACCAAAGCTTGCCGGCCGACCCGTCCCGGTGTGTTGTCTCTTGCAACAGAACGTCCAGCACATGGCGCATGGTGATGTCGGCCACAAGCATTTTGCCGATCACGGGGTAGGCGTAGGCTTCAAGCGTTGATGCCCACTGTTTGCGGTGCTTTTCGTTGGTGTAGTCCGACGCATGGGCTTCCATGTATGCCTTAGCGCACTCCGTAAAAGTCTTGTTCTTTGAGGCGGCGGCGATCAGCGCGCTGCGCTGGGCGCGCTTCCGGGCCAACAGATTGACCCCGCCCTTCGCCTCAAGGGCAAGCTTGCGGGCTTGCTCACGGGCCTCGCCCAAGGACACCTGTGGAAATGCGCCCAGCCCGACTGGCTGCCGCTGGCCTGCCACCTGAACGCGCAGAATCCATGATCGGGAGATGGGCGCCCCCTCACGGGCTGATGGTTTGACCTGAAGAAGAAGGCCAGCCACGCCGCCGACAGCGTGCCACCCGGGCCGGCTCAGGCGTTTGACTTCAAGGGCAGTGAGTTCGCGTGCGATCTTGGGCATACCTTAAGACATACCATAAATATTGAGATCGCATGATATCGCCTGACACACCTTGGCGCAAGACTCTGATCATCTATAGAGGAGAAAACAGTCTTTTTGCTTCCGCATGATCTTGCGTGACACAAGAAAAAAGCGGACACAGTCTCCGCCAGTGCTTGCCTGAAGACGGCTTCAGGGACGGCTTTGTCTGCCGACTGACCGCACTGGCGTTCTTCATGCCTCGCAATGACGAGAAACTTTGCCGATAGATTCAAATCGGCAGGCGATCGCGCAGGCGGTAGTAGCCGATGGAGGGCGCTAAGAACCAGGGGTTGCCGCTGTACAGCGGCCGGGTTTCAAAGGCCAGCCCGTCCAGCGCGGTCTTGCCTTCTTTGAGCCCCAGCACCTGCTGGCCGATGCGCATGCCAAAGTAGCTGGAGGTGCCCACACCGGCGCCGCAGTAGCCCATGGCGTAGTGCATGCCGTCGTGCTGGCCCAGGTGCATGAGTTCGTCAAAGGTGTAGGCGACAAAACCGCACCACGAGTGGCTGATGGGCACCTCGGCGAGCTCGGGAAAAATGGCGGCCATGTCGGCATGGAGCTTGGGGCCGCTGATGAGTGGGTTGGTTTCTTGATGCGACACCCGGCCACCGAACAAGATGCGGCGCCGGTCGGGTGAGGCGCGGTAGTAAAACACCACCTTGCGCGTGTCGCTGACGATGCGGTTCTTGGGGATCAGCCGGTCCATCAGGCCCTCGGGCAGCGGGTCGGTGGCGATCATGTAGCTGCCGATCGGGATCACGCGGCGCTGCAGCCAGGGGGTCAGGTTGCCGGTGTAGCCGTTTGTGGCAATGACGACATCGCGCGCCAGCACCACGCCGCGCGCGGTGGTCACACGAAACTGCGCGCCTTGTTTGTCGATGGCGCTGGCCGGACAGCGCGGGGCCACCTGCACCCCGGCCGCAAGGGCTCGCTCCAGCAGGCCTTGGTGGTAGCGCGCCGGGTGTACCGAGCAATGCTGCTCGTAGACCACGCCGCCCCAGTAGCCATCGGAGCCCAATTCGCGCCGCTGTTCGGCACGCGGCACCACATGGGCCCGCACTTCCAGGCCCTTGGGCTGATGGCTCAGCTTGGCAGCCAGGGCTTCGTATTGCGCCGCGTTGTGCGCCGCGTGAAAGCGCCCGACTTGGCCAAAGTCGCAGGCTATGCCTTCGCTGCGCACAAAGTCGGCGATCCAGGCCAGCGACTGCTGACCCTCGCGCAGGATGCCAAAGGCGCGCTCTGCGCCGTGGCGCTTGGCCAGTTGAGCAAAGCTCGGTTTGATGCTGGTCGAGATCTGTCCACCGTTGCGCGTGCTGCAGCCCCAGCCGGCCTCCTCGGCGTCTACCACCAGGGTGGAGCGGCCACCGCGTGCGGTTTGCAAGGCGGCATGCAGGCCGGTGTAGCCGGCACCGACCACCAGCACATCCACCGTGGCGGGCAGCACGGCGTCGGGCAGGCTGGGCCGCTGGGCGTCGTCCCACCAATAGGGGGTTGTTTGGCAATGGGCCATCAGCTGGTCGTTTGTCATGGGGCGTGTGTCCGGCTTGCGGCCAGCACCAGATCGGCGCCTTTTTCGGCCAGCATAAGGGTAGGGGCGTTGGTGTTGCCCGAGGTGAGCGTAGGAAAGACCGAGGCGTCGATCACGCGCAGGCCTTGCAGGCCATGCACGCGCAGTTGGGCGTCTACCACGGCCTGGCGCGGGTCTGGGCCCATGCGGCAGGTGCTGACCGGATGGAACACGGTGGAGGCGCGTCTTGCGATGTCGTCCATCACCTCGGCGTGCGACTGCACGGCCGGCCCGGGCCTGAGTTCTTCCGCGATCACAGCCTGTAAAGCCGGTGTGGCCGCCAGCCGTCGCACCAGGCTGGCGGCGGCAAACATGGCGTTGCGGTCGCGCTCGGTGGCCAGCGAATTGGGGACGATGCGCGGCGGCTGTAGGGGGTCGGGGCTGCGCAGTGCCAGGTGGCCGCGGCTGTCGGGGCGACAAGGCTGCGCGCTCAGGGCAAAGCCGGGGAAGGCGTCGGGCGCCGTCAATTCGCGCTTGCCCGGCACTGCACGCAGGTAGCTCAGGGGCGAGAAATACAGCTGCATGTCCGGGTGCGCCAGATCCTCGCGCGAGCGGCAAAAACCGCCGCCCTGGTTGACGCTCAGGGCGAGCGGGCCGCGCCGGGTGGCCAAGTACTTCAGCCCGGCCCACAGCTTGGCCGGCCAGGGTCCAAGCTCGTTGTTCAAGGTGGGCACGCGCGAGCGGTACATGTAGTCGATGCAAAGATGGTCTTGCAAATGTTGGCCCACGGCCGGGCTGTCAAGCACCACAGGCAGTTGCAACGCCGCCAGCGCGTGCGCCGGGCCCACCCCAGACAGCTGCAGCAACTGCGGCGTGTTGATGGCGCCAGCTGCCACGATCACTTCGCAGCGGGCGCGGCTGCTGTGGCGCTGGCCGTGTTGCAGGTACTCCACGCCGGTGGCGCGCAGCCCATCAAAGCACAGGCGCGTGGCCAGCGCGCCCGTCTCAACCCTTAAGTTGGGGCGACGCCGCGCCGGGCGCAGGTAGGCGCTGCTGGCTGAGGCCCGCAGGCCCTTGCGGGTGGTGATCTGGTTGATGGCCACGCCCTCGTTGGAGGCGCCGTTGATGTCGGCGTTGCGCACCAGCCCGATTTGCTCGCCGGCGCGCAGGTAGGCCTCGCACAGCGGATGCACCTGGGCCGAGACGTCGCTCACCCGCAGCGGGCCGCCGGTACCCCGGGTCTGGCTCGGTCCGTGGGGGCTGTCTTCGAGCTTTTTGAAATAGGGCAGCACGTCGCTCCAGCCCCAGCCGGGATTGCCCAGCGCCGCCCAGTCGTCAAAGTCGCGCTGCTGGCCGCGGATGAAGACCATGGCGTTGATGCTGCTTGAGCCGCCCAGCACCTTGCCGCGCGGCCAGTAGCCTTGGCGCCCGCCCAAGCCCGGGTCGGGCTCGGTGCGGTACATCCAGTTGACCTTGGGGTTGTAGAAGGACATGCCGTAGCCGATGGGCGCTTTGAGCCAGAAGCGTTGATCACTTCCGCCGGCCTCCAGCAGCAGCACGCTGTGGCGTCCCGACGCGGTCAGCCGGTTGGCCAGCACACAGCCGGCCGAGCCGGCGCCCACCACAATGAAATCGAATTCGCTCACAGGCTTGCCACAAGATACGACAGGCAGAGCATCCCACGACCATCGCGCAGGTGCACAGGTCCGTTTTGGCCAAATTTACAGGCCACGAACGCAGTGGGGATAGTCTGCATCAGTCCCTCTTCGTGGTTGCCGTTGCCCGGTTGCTGCGGTCATGGCCAGCAGCACTCGCAACGCGGCCATCGCAAGGACGCACTTGTGCAAGCCTTCCCTAGCGGGCCGCCTGTGGCTTTCGTTTGCCCGATGCGCTCAGGCGGGCTTCGAGAACTTGCGCCAGGACTTCGACGCCGGCGGTGATCAGCTTGGGCGATACGCCGGCATAGCCCAATACCAGGCCGTTGACGGCGACAGGCTCCAGCGCAAAGCGGCCGATCGGTGAGGCCGTGATCTGGCGCTGCTCGGCAGCGCGGGAGATGACCATCTCTGGCATCGAAGCGGGCAACAGCGCAATGGTGTGCAGACCGCCGTGGGTGGGCTGGACATCCAGCAGGCCGGCCAGTCGTTGCTGGGCCGTCGCCAGCAGCACGTCGTGGCGCTCGCGGTAAATTGTGCGCATGCGACGCACATGAGACGCAAAAAACCCCTCGTCGATGAACTCGGCCACCATGGCCTGGGTGTGCGAGGGCACGCCCGGCAAAAACTTGCGCATGATGGTGCCAAAAATGTCCACCAGCGCAGGTGGTACCAGCACATAGCCCAAGCGCAGCGCCGGAAAAAGTGACTTGCTGAAGGTGCCCACGTAAATCACTTGGCCGTTGTTGTCCACGCTTTTGAGTGTGGGCGGCGGCCGCCCGCTGAAGAAAAACTCTCCGTCATAGTCGTCCTCGATCACCCAAGCGCCTGCGCGTTCAGCGGCCTTGAGCAGGGCATAGCGACGCTCCAGGCTCATCACGTGGCCCATAGGCTGCTGATGGGACGGCGTCACAAATGCCAGTCGGAACTCGGGGCTCAGGCGCAGGGCCTCGTCCACCCGCAGGCCCTCGGCATCGACCGGAACAGGCACCAAATTGGCGCCGCAGGCGATCAAGCTGTTGCGCGCACCGATGGCACCGGGGTTTTCAAACCACACGTTCTCGCCCGGGTTGAGCAGGGTCGAGCCGATCAGGGCAAAGGCCTGCTGCGCCCCGCCTACGATGAAAATTTGTTCGGCATCGCAGGCGATGCCCCGGTTGACGCGCAGGTGCGAGGCCAGCGCCCGGCGCAATTGGTACAAGCCATCTGGGTCGCCATAGCCCAGGATGTCGTCACGGGCGCCGCGCAGGTACTTGGCCGAAAGGCGCGCCCATTGCGCCATCGGAAAGACATCAAATGCGGGCAGCGCCGTGGTGAAGGCGCGGGGAATATGCGGCAGCCGTTTGCGGTCTCCAAAGCGGCTCACCGCCTGCGCCATCATGCCCGACAGCTGCGGCGCAGTGCGCACCAGCGACGGGGCATCGGCTTGCGCCGGCTTGGGTCGGTCTACGTTGAGCCGGGCGCTGACAAAAGAGCCGGCGCCGGTGCGCGACTCCAGCAAGCCCTCGGCCGCCAAGCGGTCAAAGACCTCGATCACGGTGTTGCGCGAGACTCCCAAGTCGCGCGCCAGGGTGCGGCTGGCGGGAAGGCGTTCACCGGCCAAAAAGCCGCCCGTCAAGATCATTTCTCGCAGCGCAATAAACAGCTGGGTGCTGACCGGCTGTTGGGCGTCGCGGTTGATCTGGATCGACAGAAGCAGCGAGCCGCCTGCGCGCTTGACCATCAGGATGTGGGCTGAGAAAGCATGGAAAGATGGTATCACCCATTGTTCAAAATGGACCTGTAAGCCCTGCCGGTTGCCGACGATCATTGGGCCATGAAGATCCGAAAAATCGAAACTTTTTCCGACCCCTTCGTCTGCTTCACCCGCGTCACGGCGCAAGACGGAAGCCAGGGCTGGGGCCAGGTGTCCACCTACCATGCCGACCTCACGGCGCAAATCCTGCACCGCCAGGTGGCGCCCTGGGCTATGGGTTATGACGCAAGCGACATCCATGGCTTGAGCGCGCTGGTGCCCGAGCGCGAGCACAAGTTTCCGGGCTCGCACCTGTACCGGGCACTGTGCGGGGTCGAGACCGCGCTGTGGGACCGATTGGGCAAGGCCCAGGGCAAGCCGGTGTGCGAGCTGCTCGGGGGCGCGCCGCGGCCGCTGCGCGCCTATGCCTCCTCGATGAAGCGTGACATCACGCCCAAGGACGAGGTGCGCCGGCTGCAGGGCTTGCGCGACCAGTATGGCTTTGACGCTTTCAAGTTCCGGGTGGGCGCCGAGTACGGCCACGACAAAGACGAGTGGCCCGGGCGCACCGAAGAGATCGTGCCCGCCATGCGCCAGGGCCTGGGCGATGCGGTGGAGCTGCTGGTGGACGCCAACAGCTGCTACTCGCCGGCCCGCGCCATTGAGGTGGGCCAGCTTTTGCAAGCCAATGGCATTTGCCATTTCGAGGAGCCTTGCCCCTATTGGGAGCTCGAGCAAACGCGTACCGTGCGCGAAGCCCTGTCCCTTGATGTAACCGGTGGTGAGCAAGACTGCTATTTGCCGATGTGGAAGCACATCATCGACATGCACGCGGTTGACATCGTGCAGCCTGACGTTTGCTACATGGGAGGCATGGTGCGCAGCCAGCAGGTGGCGGCCATGGCGCACGCCGCCGGGCTGCCCTGCACGCCGCACAGCGCCAATTTGTCTTTGGTCACGCTGTTCACCATGCACCTGCTGTGCGCCATTCCCAACCCTGGCAAATACCTGGAGTTCTCCATTGAGGGGCCCGACTATTACCCCTGGCAAGAAGGCTTGTATGTGGAGTCTCCGTACAAGATCAAGGACGGTCACATTGAGCTGCCGGCCGGTCCGGGCTGGGGCGTAGAAATACACCCCGACTGGCTGCAACGCGCCAGCTACCAAATGAGCGAGGTCAGCTAAGTGAGCTCTGAGCTGCAGCGCTGGGTGCAGGAGGCACAGTCCACGGGGACGCTGCAAGGCTTACCGGAGGGCCACTTCATTGATGGCCTGGCGGTTGCCTCTGCCGATGGCGGCACCCTGGACACGCTGGACCCCGGCACGGGCCGGGTGTTTGCCCGGTTCGCGGCCGGGCAAGCAGCAGATGTCGACGCTGCCGTGCTGGCGGCAAACCGTGCCCTCAAGGGCCCTTGGGCAGGCATGGCGCCAGCTCAGCGCGGGCGCGTGCTGCACCGGGTGGCCGAGCTGATTCGGGCCAACGCGGCGCGCCTGGCCGTGGTGGAGACTTTGGACAGCGGCAAGCGCTTGTCGGAAGCCTTGGGCGACGTGGCCGGTGCGGCCAACTGCTTTGACTACTACGCCGGCGCTTGTGACAAACACCAAGGCGACAGCCTGCCCTTGGGGCCAGAGTACCTGGCCTACACCCTCAATGAACCGGTGGGCGTTACCGCACACATCATCCCTTGGAACTACCCGCTGTCAACCGCTGCGCGCGGCATCGCTCCTGCGCTGGCAGCTGGATGCACCGTGGTGGCCAAGCCCGCCGAGCAGACCCCGCTGACAGCGTTGATGTTGGCCGATCTGTGCCACCAGGCCGGCGTGCCCGCCGGGGTGTGCAATGTGGTCACGGGCACTGGGCGGGATGCGGGCGCAGCCTTGGTGCGCCACCCCGGCATCCACCACATCACCTTTACCGGCTCGGTCAATACCGGCATCGATGTGATGCGCGCGGCCGCGCCCAACATCACCCGGCTTGTCTTGGAGCTCGGTGGTAAGTCCCCGCTTTTGGTGCTGGCCGATGCCGATTTAGACCTGGCCGTCGACAATGTCATGGGCGCTATTTATGAAAACGCCGGACAGATTTGCTCGGCTGGCTCGCGCCTGCTGGTCGCACGCTGCGTGCATGAGCAGCTGGTGGCACGGGTGGTGGCGCGCGCGCAGGCTCTGAGCCTGGGTCACGGTCTGCGCGATACCGGCATGGGCCCCTTGAATTCTCACGCGCACCTGCACAAGGTGGCCGGCTATGTCGAGCGGGCGCGCGCGCGCGGCGTGGCAGTGCGTACCGGCGGATGCGTCCGCACTGACCCGCAGACTGGACTGGGCTGGTTTTATGAGCCCACCGTGCTCGACGGGCTCGCGCCCAACGACGAGGCCGTGCAAGAAGAAATTTTTGGTCCGGTGCTGTGTGTCCAGGTGTTTGACGACCTTGGCGAGGCGGTGGCGCTGGCCAATGGCACGCCCTTCGGTTTGGTCGCCGGCATCTTTACCCGCGACCTCAGTGCGGCGCACCGGCTCGCGCGCGACATCGACGCGGGGCAGGTCTACCTCAATGAGTACTTTGCCGGCGGCATCTCGGTGCCTTTTGGCGGAAACAAGCGATCGGGCTTTGGCCGCGAAAAAGGCCTGGAGGCCTTGCGCAGCTACAGCAAAAGCAAGAGTGTGGTGGCGCGCTTGTGAGCGCCTTGGACGTCCCATATTGGTCTGTTGATGTTTCGAAAATGGCCCTAGTGCGAAGACCCCCCCGTTTCTAAAGTGGGGAGGTTTGAGGCCCCCCCGTGTATCCGACCCGTTTTTTTACAGGAGTGTTGCGATGATGATGAAGCATTTCAAGAACCGTTTCGTAGCGCTGGCCACGGCAGCTGTGGCGACAGGCTTTGCCGGTCATGCCGCTGCCCAGTTGACCGTCGTGTCTTTTGGCGGCGCTTACCAGGAGGCCCAAAGCAAGTCCTTGTTTGTGCCGGCGGCCAAGGCCCTGGGCATCAATATCAAGGAGGAAACCTACACCGGTATTGCCGCCGTGGCCCTGCAGGTCAAGGCTGGCGCAGTGACCTGGGATGTGGTCACCAGCGGTACAGGCGGTGCGGCGGCTTCGGGGGCCGAGGGGCTCTTGGAGCCACTTGACTACAAGGTCATTGACGCGAGCAACCTGATTCCTGGTGCCGCCACGCCTTTCTTTGTCTGCGGCGATGTTTTCTCCACTGTGATTGCGTGGAACACCAAGACCTATGGCGACAAGGGGCCGCAGAGCTGGGCCGATTTCTGGGACGTCAAAAAATTCCCCGGCAAGCGCTCGTTTCGCAGGGGCGGAGAGTTCGTGTTGGAGCCAGCGCTCATGGCCGATGGCGTACCCCCGAACAAGGTCTATGAGGTGCTGTCTGCTCCGGGCGGCATTGAGCGGGCGATCAAAAAACTCAAGGAACTCAAACCACACATCACCGTTTGGTGGTCTTCGGGCGCTCAGCATGCCCAGTTGATGAAGGACGGTGAGGTCGACATGATCACGGGCTGGAACGGCCGCTTCGATGCCGTGGCCAAAGATGGCGGCAGGGTGGCCTACACGTTCAACCAGGGCTCGAGCGATATGGATTGCTATGCAATCCCCAAGGGCGCTCCCAACAAAGCCAATGCCATGAGGTTCCTCAACGAAATCATCAAGGCACCCTATCAGGCTGAATTTACCAAATACATCAACTACGGCCCGACCAATAAAAAGGCTTTTGAGGGCAACGCCATTCCCGCTGCCGCGGCAAGGCGCAACCCCTCCCATCCGGAAAATCTCTCCAAGCAACTCCAGATCGATCAAAGCTGGTATGTCAAAAACAGGGCCCGGGCCAACGCCCTGTTTCAAGACATGATGACCGAGTGAGTCGTTGACCTCAATCTGGTTTTAGGGCCCATCGAGCCACCGACGACCTGCCCCCGGGGGCGGTCGTCTTTTTTTTACAGTGAGCCTGCTATGGTCAGTCATTCGTCGCTGCCGATCACCATCACGCAAGTGACCAAAACCTATGGCAAAGTGTTTGCGCTTGACCATGTTGACCTGCACATCAAGAGCGGTGAGTTCCTGACCCTGCTTGGCCCCTCGGGTTCAGGCAAAACCACGCTTTTGACGGTGCTCGCCGGGTTTACCCGACCCGATGGCGGCAGCTTGAAGTTTGGCGACAAGGAAATGATCACCGTGCCGCCGCACAAGCGCGAACTGGGCATGGTTTTTCAGAACTACGCCCTGTTTCCGCATATGTCGGTTGCCGCCAATGTCGCCTTTCCGCTTAAATTGCGTGGTATCGCCGGGGCCGAATCGGCCCGTCGCGTTGAGCGGGCGCTGGAGATGGTGCGCCTGGGTGGCTTCGGCTCTCGCGGCGTGGATCAGCTTTCGGGCGGCCAGCGCCAGCGCGTGGCGCTGGCCCGTGCCATGGTGTTTGAGCCGCGCATCATGCTGATGGACGAGCCGCTTTCGGCCCTCGACAAGCAACTGCGCGAGCATATGCAGATCGAGTTGCGTCAGTTGCATGAGCAGTTGGGCATGACGACGGTGTATGTCACGCACGACCAGCGCGAGGCACTGACCATGTCAGACCGGATTGCCGTCATCAACGGGGGGCGCATCATGCAAATTGACACGCCCCGTGTCATCTACGAGCGTCCAGCCAATCGCTTTGTCGCAGAATTCATTGGAGAGTCCACTTTTGTGCCGGTATCGGTGGCGGCTGGCCAACTCACACTGGGCGGCCAAGTTCTGCAGACGGCTGAGCCCCTGACCGGTGATGGCGCTCACACGATGTTGCTGCGCCCGGAGCGCCTGC
>Ga0164292_10004415_pt1 | contig 11434 bp, 10 predicted proteins | sample GEODES117metaG_FD_111486 | JGI IMG/M metagenome (GOLD analysis project Ga0164292, IMG submission 111486) | Eutrophic lake water microbial communities from Lake Mendota, Wisconsin, USA - GEODES117 metaG | ecosystem: Environmental > Aquatic > Freshwater > Lake | place: USA: Lake Mendota... | reverse complement strand
GCGGGCGGCCGATCATGGCGCTGGCGCTGGTTGGCATGCCGATCAATGTGCTGTCGACGCAGACCATCGGCAAAATCCTCGAGGGTGGCGCATCGGTCTGTCGAGCCGCCGGCATTCCGATTGCAGGCGGTCACACCATCGATTCGGTTGAAGCGATTTATGGGCTGGTGGCGATTGGTCTGGTGCATCCGAAGCATGTCAAGCGAAATGCCGATGCACGCCCTGGCGACGTGCTGATCCTGGGCAAGCCGATCGGCGTGGGTGTGATGTCGGCTGCGCTGAAAAAAGGCGAGCTTGGCGACGCCGGTTATGCGCAGATGATCGCGACCACAACCAGACTCAATACCCCGGGCCCTGATCTTGCGGCGCTACCGGGTGTCCATGCCCTGACCGACATCACCGGCTTTGGCCTGGCTGGCCACACGCTTGAGCTGGCGCGGGGTGCACGATGCGAGGTCTCGATCGACTGGCGGTCGGTGCCTCAGCTCGACGGAGTGCGTGCGCTCGCAGCCCGCGGCTTCGTCACCGGAGCATCCGAGCGCAACTGGGCAGGCTATGGCCACGATGTTGCGTTGCCGCAGGGTTTCGACCCGGTCGATCGAGCCTTGCTGACCGATCCGCAGACCAGTGGCGGGCTCTTGGTGTCCTGCGAGCCCTCTGCAGTCGATGCGGTGATGGCCGTTTTCAGTCGCCACGGTTTCGAGCAGGCTGCGGTCGTCGGATCGGTAAAGGCGGCCAGTGGATCACCCCGGCTTGCCGTGGTTTGATACTCCAGCAGGTAACAATCACGCCCACCTCATCAGGGAGACAAACAATGAACAGCACCACGACTGCTGAGACGACCGCGACCGCAAACGACATGAGCGCCGGCACCATGGTTCATGCCACCACCTTGAACTCACCCCTGGTGCCGGGCAGACGTGCGTTTTTTACCTATCGCGATCTGATGGTTGCCGCAGCCACAGGCGGCAAGCTCCGGGCGCAGGTCATGTCGTCGAGTCAGGGCCTGTCGCAACCGACCGGTTGGCATTACCACGTCTGCGAGGCTCAGTTCATCTATGCCCTGAAGGGCTGGGTCGATCTCGAATTTGAGGACGGCCGAACGATTCGATTGCAGGCGGGGGAGTCGATGCTGATTCCTGGAGGCATGAAGCACAACGAGATCGCCACCTCAACCGAATTCGAACTGCTCGAGGTGACTTTGCCCGGCGAAATGGGCACGGTGCCTTGCGATAAGCCTGATGGGATTGCCTGACCCCGGCGGGACAGCCTGGTTCAGTAGGTCGAGCGCCCGCCGGTAATGTCGAAGACCGCGCCAGTCGAGAACGAGCACTCCTCGCTCGATAGCCAGGCCGCCATCGCGGCAATTTCGCCGACCTCGACGAACCGACCCATCGGAATCTTGCCCAGCATGTAGTCGATATGGCTTTGGGTCATCTGCTCGAACATCGAAGTTTTGGCCACCGCAGGCGTGATCGCGTTGACCAGCACGCCGCGGGTAGCGACTTCCTTGGCGAGCGACTTCGTGAGAGCGATCAGGCCGGCCTTGCTCGCACTGTAGTGGGAGGCATTCGGATTGCCTTCCTTGCCGGCTACCGAGGCGATGTTCACGATGCGGCCATAGCCTTGCGAAAGCATGAGCGGGACGACATGTCTGCAGGTCAGCCAGGGTGCGACAAGGTTGACCTCGATGACCTGGCGCCAGACCGCGGGGTCGAGTTCCCAGGAGGGCGCATTGCCCCCTGTGATACCGGCGTTGTTGACCAGGATGTCGATCCTGCCCGCTTTCGCGAGCGCATCAGCGCTGGCGACCGCAACCGCGGCATCATCGGTGAGTTCGACAACCCGGGTATCGACCGACCCAATTGAACTGAGCTCGCCCGCGGCCTTGTTGAGAGCGTGTGCGTCAACATCCCACAGGATCGCCCGCGCACCCGATTGAAGAAGTCGCTGTGCGATCGCCAGCCCGATGCCTTGCGCGCCGCCGGTGATGACGGCGACTCGACCGTTCAGATCGATCTGATTCATGCGTTCAGTCCCTTCAAAGCGGCCGGATTGTTTGCGCAGTCGTCGATGTACTGCCGGATGATGTCCTCAAATCCTGCCTCGGGTCTGAGGCCCAGCTTTGCCGCTCTTTGCGCGCTTGCGCCCTTTGGCCAATTGGCGACGATTGATGCAATTCGCTCGTCGCGTTCGAAGCGTACCCGTGCTCGCACGGTCGGTCCGGCGACCTTCTCCAGCGCATCGAGCATCTGCTGCACCGTGACATTGAGGGCAGGCTGGTTCATCGCGGTTCGGCCGACAAACGCTTCGCGACTGGCCTCATAGACGGCAATCAGGCCTTCAACCGTGCGTTGAGGCGACGACACCGGATGCGAGACCTCGGGCGAGACCGGACAGATCGAGGCTTCGCCGGCCAGCGGTTCGCGAATGATCCCGCTGAAAAAAGAGCTTGCCGCGCCATTGGGTCGACCGGGCCTGACGGTGACCGTCATCAGGCGCGTCGCACGGCCATCGATGTAGCCCTTGCGGGTGTAATCGGCGACAAGATGTTCGCAGATCAGCTTTTGAGTGCCGTAGCTGGTTTGTGGTGCAGGAAACGTGTCGTCGCCGACGATCGACGGCAGTGGCACCGCCGAATCTGGACCATAGACCGCCACTGAACTTGAAAACACCAGCCGTGTGGCGGCAATGCCTCGATGGGTCTGCGCCCTCAGGGCATCGAGCAGCGCGCGGGTACTGTCAAGATTCGAGCGCAGCCCGAGATCGAAATCGGCTTCGCATTCGCCCGATACCGCCGAGGCAAGATGAAAGACGCCGTCGAAGACTTCGTCTGTGAGCGCCTGGCATTGCGCGAGAAGCGGACTGGTACGAGTCTGCACGCGCGAATCGGCGCAAAGGTCTGCCGGCGCTGAAAACTGGTCGCTCAGCACGATTTGATCGATCGGCTTTCCATTGAGATGGCCGCGTGCAAGGAGTGTTCGCGCAAGACGCGCGCCGAGAAAGCCTGCGCCACCGGTGATCAAAATTTTCATGCGGGTCTCCTCTTCGACTGAGGTCGTTGCTGCGGTAGCGATGTGTTGCCGGGCTTCGTGCTGGCGCGCAGTGATGGACGGCCGGCTGGAGACGGTCTCAGTAATCCGCCGAGTTCAAGGCGGCGTCGCCCGTTGGCAAGATGCTCAAGCGCGCGTTTGCGGGCCCCTGCCGAATCACGCGCGGCAATCGCATCGTAGATTGCCCGATGCTCTGATCTGACCGCTTCCATGAAGTCCAGTCGACGAGCCTCGTTAGCCCGTGTCACCCGCATCGCATCGCGAAGATACTGCTCAAGAAACGCAACGATCTGCCCGAATTGCGGGTTGCCGCAGGCCTCGCCGATCGCACGATGAAACTCGAGGTCTTCGTCGACGCCGTCACCGCCTGCACTTGCAGCGGCATCGATCGCTGCCAGCTTGCGACGGATGTTGGCGACCTGAGCCCGGTTGGCTCGTTGCGCGGCGAGGGCAGCGATTTCGCCTTCGATCACGCGGCGCACTTCGACAACCTGAACGACGGCCTCAACCGATTCCATGACTTCGGGGTCGAAGGCGAGCGGGCGGTTCTGATGATCGGCAATGAAGATGCCCGCACCCTGTCTTGTGACCAGCAGGCCTCGTGACTTGAGTTGATGCACCGCTTCGCGGACGACGGTACGGGACACCCCATGCTTTTCCGCGATCTGACGCTCGGTAGGCATCCTCGAACCGGGACCCATTCCAGGGCTTTCCAGCTCTTGAACCAGGAGCGCCGCCAGCCGATCTGATAATCGCTCGGTCACCAGCCGGCCGCTGGTGCCGGCCGGGGCGCTTTGATTGAAGAGACGGCCTGTTGACATCGTGGTCAGGTTATCATACAAGTTGAAGCTACTGGCTTGAGTCGACGCTTAACGCGACGCAGAAAAAAGGCCAATAAGGGGAGACACGCAGAATGGCCAGTGTGACCATTCAGTCGGTCAAGAAGCGTTTCGGCGATGTGCAGGTGCTGCACGGCGTTGACATCGATATTGCCGATGGTTCGTTCACGGTGCTGGTTGGCCCGTCCGGCTGTGGAAAATCGACGCTGCTGAGGATGATTGCGGGTCTGGAGCATGTCAGCGACGGCGAGATCCGGATCGGCGAGGTGCTGGTCAACGATGTGCCGCCCAAGCAGCGCGACATCGCTATGGTGTTCCAGAACTATGCCCTCTATCCGCACATGACAGTGCGCGACAACATGTCGTTCTCGCTGATGCTCGCGAAGGTCGGCAAAGCTGAGATCGATTCGAAGGTCGGGCGAGCGGCCGAGATCCTTGGCCTGACCCAGCTGCTCGGCCGTTATCCCCGTCAGCTGTCGGGCGGGCAGCGCCAGCGTGTCGCCATGGGTCGTGCCATCGTGCGCGATCCACAGGTTTTTCTCTATGACGAGCCTCTGTCTAACCTCGATGCCAAGTTGCGTGTGGCGATGCGCACCGAGCTCAAGGAACTCCATCAGCGTCTCAAGACGACGTCCATCTATGTCACCCATGATCAGATCGAGGCCATGACGATGGGTGATCAGATCGTGGTGATGAAAGACGGTCGCATTGAGCAGGCCGGCAGTCCGCTGCACCTTTACGACAAACCGGCGAACCTTTTTGTTGCGGGTTTCATTGGTTCACCCGCCATGAATTTCCTGCCAGGCACGGTTCGGATCGATCAGGGCTTGCGCCAGGTCGAGCTTGCCGACGGCACACGCATTCCCGCCCCGTCTGCGGTCAGGATCGAAGACGGTCAGCAGGTGATCTTCGGCACCCGGCCCGAAAATCTCACCCTTGAAGCCGGCGACGCAATACCGGTGCAAGTTGTGACGGTCGAACCGACAGGGGCCGACACCTTTGTTGTCTGCCGTCATCTCGGAACCGAACTCGCAGCAGTCTTTCGGGAGCGACACAGTTTTACCCCGGGCAGCACGATTCATCTTCGCCCCGATACCGCGCGATGCCATCTGTTCGATCCCGACAGCGGCATGCGTCTTCCTATTGATTGAGCCTTTCCGTTCCTGACTCTGGTGCCTTTTCACTTTTTCGCCAAACAGATTCCAAGGAGACCTCTGATGACATCAAAGCAATTCGATCGCCGCCGCTTTCTCGAAGGCACCGCTGGTGTTGCTGCCGGTAGTGCGTTTTCAGGCGCTTCAGTGTGGGCGCCCGCTGTCCATGCCCAGAGTGCTCCGACCTACAAGCCGGAGCCAGGCGCCAAACTGAGGGTGTTGCGCTGGAGCAGGTTCGTGCAGGGCGACATCGATGCCTACATGGCCAATGTCAGGAGGTTCACCGAAAGAACTGGCGTTGAAGTCAGGGTCGACAATGAAGGCTGGGAAGACGTTCGCCCCAAGGCAGCGGTTGCAGCCAACACCGGCGCCGGTCCAGACATCATCCTGTCGACCAACGACGACGCCAATCTCTATCCGGAAAAGCTGCTCGATGTCACCGATCTTTGCGAATACCTCGGCAAGAAGTATGGCGGCTGGTATCCGGCAGGTGAGGCCTATCTGAAGCCCGATGGCAAGCGCTGGATCGGTGTGCCGCTTGGCTGCGCCGGTGCGATGATGGTGTACCGCGAAAGCATGGTCAAAGCCGCGGGCTTCGATACCTTTCCGAAGGATACAGACGGCTTCTTGCGCATGTTCAGGGCGCTCAAGGAAAAGGGCACACCTGGGGGCTTGGCGTTGGGCAATGCCACCGGCGACAGCGGCTGGACCCACTGGCTGATCTGGGCTTTTGGTGGTTCGATCGTCGATGCGAACAACCGTGTCGTGATCGACAGCATCGAAACCTATCGCGCACTCGAATATGCCCGTGAGCTTTATTCGACATTTGTTCCGGGCACGCTGTCGTGGCTCGATCCGAACAACAACAAGGCCTTCCTTGACGGGCAAGTCAGTGTCACCAACAACGGCATCTCTATTTACTATGCCGCCAAAAACTCGCCTGACCCCAAGCTCAAGGAGATCGCCGCCGATATCAATCACGCGGCCTTCCCGGTCGGGCCAGTCGGCAAACCGACCGAGTACCACCTTTTTTTCAATCAGATGATCATGAAGTACACGAAGTACCCGCAGGCTGCCAAGGAGTTCCTGCGCTTCATGATGGAGGCCGACCAGTTCAATGCATGGATTTCCGGTGGTGGTGGCTATGTGTCGCAGCCGCTGCGTGCTTATGCCTCCAACCCTGTCTGGACCTCGGACCCAAAGAACACGCCCTATCGTGATGCCTTCGCGAATCTGCGGCCGGCAGGTTTTGCCGGCAAGCTGGGCTATGCCTCGGCAGGCGCGCTGGCAGACTTCATCGTTGCCAACATGGTTGCCGAGGCGGCCAGTGGGTCGAGGTCGCCTAAAGAGGCAGCAGAGCGTGCGCAAAAGCGGGCTGAGCGCTACTACAAGGTCTGAGGGTAACGATCGTCGTCAAGCCTGAGCGCCGGCAGCCATGATATTGCTCGAGAAACTGCAGAACAGCCGTAATGCGCTGGGCCTGCTGTTCATGCTGCCGGCGGCGGTTCTGCTGCTGCTGTTCCTGACCTATCCACTTGGCCTTGGCACCTGGCTTGGCTTTACCGATGCCAAGATCGGGCGGGCCGGCGAATGGGTCGGTCTGGACAATTTCAGCTTTCTGATCGGCGACAGCGTCACGCAACTGGCGCTCTTCAACACGCTGATCTACACCTTCGTTGCGAGCGTCATCAAATTTGTACTCGGACTGTGGCTGACATTGCTGCTCAACCGCAATCTGCCCTACAAGTCCTTCTTTCGTGCTGTGGTGCTGCTTCCCTGGATCGTGCCGACCGCGTTGTCGGCGATCGCCTTCTGGTGGATCTACGATGCCCAGTTTTCGGTGATCAGTTGGGTCCTCACGCGGCTCGGACTAATCAATGGTTATATCGATTTTCTCGGTGAGCCCTGGAATGCCCGCTTGTCAACGATCGCCGCCAATGTCTGGCGCGGTGTGCCTTTCGTTGCGATTTCCTTGCTTGCCGGTCTGCAGACCATCTCGCCGTCTTTCTACGAAGCTTCGGCGATTGACGGCGCCACGCCGTGGCAGCAGTTTCGGCACGTGACGCTGCCGCTGCTGTCACCGATCATTGCGGTCGTGATGACCTTCTCTGTGCTGTTTACTTTCACCGACTTTCAGCTGATCTATGTGCTTACGCGTGGCGGACCGCTCAATGCGACACACCTGATGGCCACATTGGCTTTTCAGCGTGCCATTCCGGGAGGCGCGCTTGGGGAGGGCGCAGCGCTGGCGACGCTGATGGTGCCGTTCTTGCTCGCCGCGATCATGTTCAGTTACTTCGGATTGCAGCGCCAGGCATGGCAGCAGGGAGGTGACCGATGAGTGGTGTGTCAGATGAACCGAACAAGGTCGGCAAGGGCGGTCGTGACGACGTGGTCGGAATGGACTTTCTGCAGTCGCTGCCCAGACGATGGGTCACGACCTATATCCCGCTGCTCATCTTTGTCTTTGTTCTGCTGTTTCCCTTCTACTGGATGGTCGTCACCTCGCTCAAGCCTAATGAAGAGTTGCTGTCGCGCGGTGGCAATCCCTTCTGGGTCATCAAACCGACGTTGGCGCATTTTCATAAGCTGCTGTTCAACACTGCCTATCCCGAGTGGCTCTGGAACACGATTGTGGTGTCGGTGGTCGCAACGGCGATTTCGCTTGCCGCCTCGGTGCTGGCGGCCTATGCGATTGAGCGTTTGCGATTCAGTGGCGCCCGGCCTGCAGGCGTCGCGATTTTTCTGGCATATCTGGTGCCACCCTCGATTCTGTTTATTCCGCTCGCGGCGATCGTTTTCAAGCTGGGCCTCTTTGATACCCGCTGGGCGCTGATCCTGACTTACCCGACCTTCCTCATCCCTTTCTGCACCTGGCTGCTGATGGGCTATTTCCGCTCGATTCCTTATGAGCTCGAAGAGTGTGCCCTGATCGACGGTGCATCGCGCTGGCAGATTCTGATCAAGATCGTTCTGCCGCTGGCGGTTCCCGGCTTGATTTCAGCGGGTATCTTTGCCTTCACGCTGTCCTGGAACGAGTTCATCTACGCCCTGACTTTCGTGTCCTCATCCGAGGTCAAGACCGTGCCTGTCGGCGTGGTTACCGAGCTGGTCGAAGGCGACGTTTATCATTGGGGATCGCTGATGGCAGGAGCCCTGCTGGGCTCCCTGCCGGTTGCTTTCGCCTATTCCTTCTTCGTCGAGCATTACGTCTCGGGCATGACCGGTTCAGTGAAGGAATGAGCGGGCCCCCACGCTCAGGAGCATCGCCATGACCAGCAAGCCCAGAAAGAAGCCTTCCGAACTTCGCAGTCAGCAGTGGTTCGGTCGCCAGGACCGCGACGGCTTTGCGTATCGAAGCTGGGTCAAGGGCAAGGGTGTGCCACATGATCAGTTTGATGGCCGGCCTGTCATCGGCATCTGCAACACCTTCAGCGAACTCACCCCCTGCAATTCCCACTTCAGGACCCTGGCCGAACAGGTCAAGATCGGCGTCTATGAAGCTGGCGGCTTTCCGCTTGAATTTCCGGTCATGTCTTTGGGCGAGACGCTGCTCAGACCGACCGCGATGCTTTATCGCAATCTCGCCAGCATGGATGTCGAAGAAAGCATTCGGGGCAATCCGATCGATGGTGTGGTGCTTCTGATGGGGTGCGACAAGACTACGCCCAGTCTGCTGATGGGCGCCGCCAGCGTCGATCTGCCGACCATCGGGGTATCGGGTGGTCCGATGCTCAACGGCAAATGGCGTGGCCAGGAACTCGGCTCAGGCACCGGCTTATGGAGCATGAGCGAACAGGTTCGCGCCGGCACGCTCAAATTGCAGGATTTTTTCGAAGCCGAGAGCTGCATGCATCGCAGCCATGGCCACTGTATGACCATGGGCACCGCGAGCACCATGGCCTCGATGGTCGAGGCGCTGGGGGTTGGCTTGCCGGGCAACGCGGCTTATCCGGCAGTCGATGGTCGTCGCAATGTGCTGGCCAGAGGGGCAGGGCGGCGCATCGTTGAAATGGTCTACCAGGACCAGCAGCTCTCGAGCATCCTCACCCGCGAGGCCTTCGAAAACGCGATCCGCACGCTTGCGGCTATCGGCGGCAGCACCAATGCCGTGATCCACCTGATCGCAATTGCCGGGCGAATTGGCGTGCCCTTGTCGGTTGATGATTTCGATCGGCTGGGAAGCGAGTTGCCTTGTCTGGTCAATTTGCAGCCGTCCGGCAAGTATCTGATGGAGGACTTCTGCTACGCCGGTGGTCTGCCTGCGGTCATGAAGGCGATCACTCCCCATCTGCATCTCGATGCGATGACAGCCAATGGCATGACAGTCGGCGAGAACATTGCTGGTGCTGAGAATTTCAACCCTGATGTGATCATGAGCCTGGAGGCGCCGTTCAAGGAGCGAGCCGGCATCGCTGTGCTGCGCGGCAATCTCGCGCCCGGCAGCGCGGTCATCAAGCCAAGCGCAGCGACTCCGGCTCTCATGAAGCACACCGGGCGGGCAGTTGTCTTCGAAGACAGCGATGATTTTCACCGCCGCATCGACGATGAGTCGCTCGATGTCGACGAGACCTGCGTGCTGGTCCTCAAGAACTGCGGCCCGAAGGGCTATCCCGGCATGGCCGAGGTTGGCAACATGCCCTTGCCGCCAAAGGTGCTGCGAAAGGGCATCACCGACATGGTCCGGATCAGTGATGCGCGCATGAGCGGCACGGCTTATGGCACGGTGGTACTGCACACAGTGCCTGAGGCGGCAGCCGGTGGTCCGCTGGCACTGGTGGCCAATGGTGATCTGATCACCCTCGATGTGGCGGCACGCAGTCTGCATCTGCATGTCGATGATGCCGAACTCGCACGCCGACGTGCCTTGTGGTCAGCGCCGCCCGAGCGTCTGACAAGTGGCTACTGGAAGCTCTACACCGACCATGTGTTGCCGGCAGACGAGGGTGCCGATCTGGACTTTCTGCGCGGCAAGCGCGGGGCTTTCGTTCCGAAAGACAATCACTGAAGCGAAGAATGGGCTGAGCGACGGTCTTCGCACAGCCTTTCCGCCCGCTGACCTGGTTCCAGACGCAAAGCCCATTGACCCGCATCAGAGTCAGACCCACATCAGGGCCGCCGCGCCGGCGCCCCATTGGCCGAATAAACTCCTGTCGCGTCGATCGGCATCCCCCCTGGATGGGGTGTATGCAAAACGACCATCAGCGCTTCAGTATTCTCGCAATAGCCCGGCGCTGGTATTCAAGCTGCGTTGCCCGGAAAATGCTCGATTTCATCCATTCTCAATTTCGATACCATGATCAAGCTCACTTTCTGCCTTCGGCGCAAACCCGGGCTCTCCTGGGATGAGTTCTCCAACTACTGGCGTGAGGTTCATGCCCCGCTGGTGAAAAGTCACGCCAAGGCGCTCGGTGTCCGGCGCTATGTCCAGTTGCGGACCATCCAGGACCGTGAGCAGATGGCCCGCATGCAGGCGCGCAACAATGGCTCGCCCGATCCCTTTGATGGTGTTGCCGAACTCTGGTTCGATGATCAACCGGTACCGCGCTCTGCCGAAGGCAAGGCGGGTGCGATCGCCCTGCTTGAGGACGAGCGCAGGTTCATTGATCTGGCGGCCTCGCCGATGTGGATGAGCGACGAGTGGGAAGTCATCCCGATGCGCTAGCGCTGGCTGTGCGCGATCGGTGTCTCTCGATGCGAGAGCAGTTCTTCGACTCGGCTGGCCGGATTCATGGATAATCGGTGCTATTCCCAACGAAGTCTGGGGGAAAAGTCGTGGTCATCTGCGACTTCTGTACGCTGTTTTTGTACCCGTGTTGGGTGCGGAAGCGATTCAGGTAATATCCGGACGCTTGGTCCAAATATAAAAGACATAGGAGACACTGAATGAAGTTCAATGCCTGGTTTGCGTCGGCACTCGCCACGACTGCACTTGCCGCATTCGTCCATGCCCCTTCTCTGGCCCAAGAGAGCTGGAAGATGGTTTCTGCAGCCCAACCCGGTTCGCCCCTGATTACCTTCGTCGACGAAACCGTCGCCAACATCAACGCCGGTTCAAAGGGCACGATCAAGGCTGAACGACTGTTTGTTGGCAGCGAGCAGGAGATCGCGCAACAGATCGTACGCGGACGGATCGAGATGGCGGGTATCTCCATGGCCGGGATCGCCCCGCTGATTCCCGAGGCGGGCCTGATGACCACGCCCTACCTCTGGTCGAGCGATGCAGAACGTGACTTCGTGACAGACAATTACGCGCTTCCGGTGCTGCGCAAAATCTACGAAGGCAAGGGCCTGATCCTGCTGGCCATCAGTGAAGTCGGCTGGAACGACACCGTCTGCAAGAAGGCCTGCCTGACCCCTGCGGATGTAAAGGGCATGAAGGTCAGGG
>Ga0164292_10004412_pt1 | contig 11437 bp, 13 predicted proteins | sample GEODES117metaG_FD_111486 | JGI IMG/M metagenome (GOLD analysis project Ga0164292, IMG submission 111486) | Eutrophic lake water microbial communities from Lake Mendota, Wisconsin, USA - GEODES117 metaG | ecosystem: Environmental > Aquatic > Freshwater > Lake | place: USA: Lake Mendota... | reverse complement strand
GGCAAATACGTCAATATCGCAAGCCGTGCTGCGAACTTCATCAGCAAACACTTTGATGGTGCACTCGGATATTCTGGTGATGCGAATCAGCTCAGCACGCAGTGGCAAACCGCTGCAAACGCCATCCAAGCCGATATCGAGGCTCGTGAATTTGGTCGTGCCATTCGCGAAATCATGGCGCATGCTGACCAGATTAATCAAGCCTTTGATGCTGCCCAGCCTTGGTTGATCGCCAAAACGCTCGCCCAAGCTGACACAATACAACGTGAAGCTCTGCAGCATATTTGCTCGTCTGCCCTAGCGGGATTCAAGGCGCTTTCCGTCATGCTAGCGCCCATTTTGCCTGCACTCTCGGAGCGGGTCGCAACCGAACTCTTCGGCTTAAATCGTAGCTTCGTGTGGTCTGACGCAGGCGTTCTGCCAACGCGTATCAATGCGTTCAAGCATTTAATGCAACGCGTCGAGCCAGCAATGCTTGATGCACTATTTGATGCACCCACCCCAGAAGCTACACCCCAAGCAGCTGCGCTCGTACCTGGCGGCGAGCCAATTGCTGAGATCATCACGATTGATGATTTTGTCAAAATTGATTTGCGTGTTGCCCGAATCGTAAATTGCGAGCATGTTGAAGGATCGACCAAGCTGCTGCGCCTGACACTAGACGTCGGTGAAGGCCGTCATCGCAACGTTTTCTCGGGGATCAAATCCGCCTACGAGCCTGCGCAACTCATTGGCAGACTCACTGCGCTCGTTGCGAATCTCGCGCCACGTAAGATGAAGTTTGGCGTGTCAGAGGGCATGGTGCTTGCCGCAAGCCACGCCGACGACAACGTTGACGCAGGGATCTACCTACTGGACCCGGCCTCTGGTGCGCAGCCCGGGATGCGTATTCGTTAAACCGGTTGGGGACTAAGCGTCGCATCCACACTGCGGCGCTCATCGAAGACAAAGCAGTTGCCTTCATAGCCCACCCCACCCGTTTCCTCAAAGTATTTCAAAATTCCGCCATCGAGCTGGTAGACGTTTTCTACGCCCACATCGCCCATAAAAATCGCTGCCTTCTCGCAGCGAATACCACCCGTACAAAAACTGATCACCGTCTTACCTGCAAGTTCGTCTTTATGGTCAAGCACCGCTTGCGGAAACTCAGTGAACTTTGAAAGGCCCCAATTGATCGCACCTGTAAAGGTACCTGCCTGCACTTCAAAGTCATTGCGCGTATCCAATAAGACAACAGGACGGCCAGCATCATCTTTTCCTTCAGCAATCCATCGTGCGGCAGTCTGCGCGTCAACCGCAGGGGCTCGTCCAGCCTGAGGACGGATCGTCGGATGATTCATCCGAATAATTTCTTTCTTGATTTTGATCAGAAGTTTTTTGAAAGGCACTTCTTGCGAATTACTGTATTTCGCCTCTAGATCTGCAAAGGCGACATCCGTGCGTAACCACGCTAAAAAAACCTCAACCCCTGTTCGCGACCCAGCTAAAAATAAATTAATACCTTCCGGGGTCAGGAGTACAGTGCCCTTGAGCGACAACGCCTGCGCCTGTAACAGCACTTCCGCTTTGCGTTGCTCTAGGTCGGTAAGTCCAACAAACTTATAGGCAGCGATATTAATGATTTGGGTCATGAGACGTATAAAAAGAAATGCTTGAGTGTCTAAAATATATTAAATTGACAAGGAATTTTGTTTATTTTATTCCCAAGGAGAGGATGATGAAGTTTCTCAAAATAATCGCGGTCACTGTTTTAACCATCGCCTCATACCAAGCGCAGGCATGGGAGTATCGCACCCGTACGGATCAAATGCGTGGCACCACGACCCGCTTTGCTGAAACCACCAGCACCAACAAGGTTAACTTTAGCGCGCCCTACGCCGGCGGCTCAACGTTGGATTTAACTGTCCGCGAGCGCTCACAGGATGGCTTAAATATCCTTTTCATTATTAGCAAAGGTCAGTTCAAATGCAGCGGGGGCTGTAAGTTCTTTGCCCGCTTTGACGAAGGTAAGGTGTTCACGATCGCAGCAACGGGTGCCTCAAGTGGCAGCATGGACACTATCTTTGTTGAAGATGAAGCTCCGTTTTTAGCTGAGTTGCGCAAATCTCGACGCCTGATCGTTGAAATGGAGTTTTTTCAAGAAGGCTCAAACCAGTTCATTTTTAACACTGCCAATCTGAAGTGGTAATTATCTGAGCACTTAAAAATACTGGAGCGGGTGATGGGAATCGAACCCACGCTTGAGGCTTGGGAAGCCGCCGTTCTACCATTGAACTACACCCGCTCTGAGCCTTGCTGGGAGTCATTATACGAGATGCCTCTCAGCAACCAAGATTCTGGCGACACACACTACAATGTCAGCCATGGAAATCCTGCTCAACGGTCAGCCTAAAACGCTCCCCGACTCAATCTCTCTTGCGACACTCATCGATCAACTTGGCTTTACGGGCAAGAGGATCGCAGTCGAGCGTAACGGCGAAATTGTGCCTAAAAGCACCTACCCAACGGTTCAACTCGCTGCAGCGGATCAGCTAGAAATTGTCGTCGCTGTGGGAGGTGGTTAATGCATCCGCAACATATTCGTAGCTTTGTTAATCGCCGCAGCCACATGACACAAGGGCAGCAGCAAGCCCTAGACACCTACCTAGACAAATGGTCGCTTGCCTATCGCTGCGAATGGCTCGATCTGACTCAAGCCTTTGGACGATCAGCACCCACCATTCTAGAGATTGGTTTTGGCATGGGGGAAACGACTGAACAGATTGCCTTAGCAAGACCACAGGATAATTTTTTGGGCGTTGAGGTTTTCAATGCTGGCGTTGGCGCGTTATTGAAGCGGATCGAGGCCTCCGCGCTTCAGAATATCCGAATCATTCAACATGATGCTGTTGAAGTCCTGCGGGATATGATCGCGCCAAATTCTCTGGCGGGAGTGCACATTTATTTTCCAGACCCCTGGCCAAAAAAACGTCATCACAAAAGACGTTTAATACAACCACCACTGCTCGAGTTATTGTCGAGCCGAATGGCTCCAGGCGCCTACTTGCATTGCGCAACTGACTGGGAACATTACGCACTGCAAATGCTGGAGGTACTTTCTGCAGAACCTAGCCTTGCAAACACTGCTGAAAACTTTGCTCCGCGTCCAGATTTTCGACCACTCACAAAATTTGAAAATCGCGGGATTCGCTTGGGTCATGGCGTATGGGACCTAATCTTTAACAAACGCTAAAGCAAGCGCTGTCTTTGCCTAGCCTATCTTCCAAAACCGCCAAGTTTGCCCAGATTTTTCATGCCGCCCATGGCACGCATCATCTTAGCCATTCCGCCCTTTTTCATTTGCTTCATCATGCCTTGCATCTGCTCGAACTGATTAAGCATACGATTGACTTCCTGGACAGGCACTCCAGCCCCGGTCGCAATCCGGCGTTTACGTGACGCCTTAAGCAACTCAGGTTTCGCACGCTCGAGCGGAGTCATGGAATTCAAAATCCCTTCGGTGCGGCGAAGCTGCTTATCAGCCTGCCCACTTTGCAATTGACCCGCTGCTTGCGCAAACTGCGCGGGAAGCTTTTCTAGCAGCGATCCCATATCACCCATTTTTTTGACCTGAGCGAGCTGATCACGAAAATCATTGAGATCGAACTTGTCGCCCGACTTCATCTTGGCCGCGAGCTTTTGTGCCTCGGCTACGTCGATATTCTTTTGGGCTTGTTCGACCAATGAAACGATGTCGCCCATCCCCAGCACGCGTTGCGCCATGCGCTCTGCGTGGAAAGGCTCAAGACCATCAAGCTTTTCCGACACGCCGACAAACTTGAGGGGCTTGCCTGTAATGTGCCTGACCGACAACGCCGCACCACCGCGTGCATCACCATCTAATTTAGTTAAAACGACACCCGTTAGCGGCAAAGCGTCACCAAATGCACGCGCAGTATTGACAGCGTCTTGGCCCTGCATCGCATCAACAACGAACAGCGTTTCGATAGGATTCAAGACACTATGCAGCATCTTGATTTCTTGCATCATCGCCTCGTCGATACCAAGGCGACCAGCCGTATCGACAATCAGCACATCAAAATGGTGGCGCTTTGCGTAATCGAGGGCTGAGCGGGCAATATCTTCAGGCTTTTGAGACGTATCCGACGCAATCCACTCCACACCGACTTGGGCTGCAACGGTTTTTAATTGCTCAATCGCCGCTGGGCGGTATACATCTGCACTGACGACGGCAACTTTTTTCTTACCCGTCTTGCGCCCATGCTGGACATGGTCTCCCTCAGCGAGCCAACGCGCCAACTTTCCGGTCGTGGTGGTTTTACCCGCACCTTGCAAGCCCGCCATCAAAATTACGGCTGGGGGCTGCATCGCCAAGGACAGTTCACTTGCTTCAAGACCTAAATCACCACCCATTAAGGCTGTGAGCTCTTGGTGCACCACGCCCACCAGCGCTTGCCCAGGTGACAGACTGCCTACAACTTCCTCGCCTAGCGCTTTCTCTTTGACCTTGGCTACAAAATCCCTCACCACTGGCAACGAAACGTCAGCCTCGAGTAGCGCCAACCTCACCTCTCGGAGCATCTCCTGGGTGTTGGTTTCCGTTAAGCGCGCCTCACCGCGAATCGTTTTTACGACACGCGATAGGCGTTGGGTAAGATTTTCAAGCATGGTGGCGGTTTCGCTTTACACTAGACACATGTCTTCCGCTATTGTATTTCACTCTTTAGCCGCGTTTGCCTACGCCGTCTTAGCTTTGGTGCTCTGGCGCTCCCTAGCCTCTGGCAAGCCGGTGATTCAAGTTGGTCGCTCTGCCCGCTTAGGCTTGCTGTCAGCAATCATTTTGCATGCTATCGCCCTTTACTTCGCTATTCTTGAAGACAATCACCTGAAATTGAGCTGGTCCCTTGCCCTTTCTGCCTCTGTTTGGCTCGGTATGATCATCTTCTGGCTAGAAAGTATGATTATCCGGATTGACGGCTTGCAACTCCTTTTATTACCCGCTGGCGCCATCATTTGCCTAGTAGCTGCTTTGTTTCCAAAGGCGCAGTTACTTGCCCATGCAAACGATGCAGGTCTTAGGCTGCATCTGTTGATTGCCTTATGCGCTTACGCACTAGTCACGATCTCAGCGCTGCAAGCCATGATGATGGCCGCGCTTGACCATCGGCTGCATTTTCCTCGCGAATCTAGCCCATCACAAACTAAACTTCGCAATGCGATCGGACGACTTTTAGATGTCCAACCGCCCCTGCTAGCTCAAGAACAACTCCTGTTTCGAGTTATTTGGATCGCTTTTGCTGCACTCACTTTTACTGTCTTGTCGGGATCAATCATTTCACTCCAAATATCGGGAAAATGGTTGCCACTTGACCATAAAACGATTTTCACACTCTTATCTTGGATTACCTTTGGTATCCTGTTGGCAGGGCGCTATGCGCGCGGCTGGCGCGGCCGAATCGCGCTACGCTATACGCTGGTTGGATTTGCCTTTATCGTGCTTGCTTATACAGGTAGCCGTTTTGTGGTTGAAGTGATCTTACAGAGAAACTGAAATGGGAAAAACTTTATTCTGGGTTGTTGCATTTTTAGGTGGCTTGCTTGTCACGCGTGTGCTTGCACAACTAGCCGCAAAGAAAATGCATAACGACTCGCTTCCAAAACAGGCTTCAGCGAAACAAAGAGTAGAGGCTGAGGTGATGGTTCAATGCGCTCATTGCGGCGTCCATCTTCCTGAGTCGGAAGCTATTACCAAAGCCGGCGTAATCTTTTGCAGCCAAGCCCATGCTTCCCTCGGTGCGCGCCCTCAGCGCTAATGCCCAAGCCGAATGTGGCAACTTGATTCGCATGGCTGGCTGCTACCTGGGCCTCACATCTGGCTCAAACCCTCGCCGAACTGCGACGAGCGCCCAGCCAATACCGAAATCGAGCTACTCGTTTTACACAATATCAGCTTGCCGCCAGGCCAGTTCAAAACACCCCATATCGCCGATTTGTTTTTAAATAAGCTAGACGTGCAGGCCGACCCTTGGTTTGTAAATATCGTTGGGCTGCGCGTATCCGCGCATTTCGTCATTGAACGCGATGGCACCACGACACAGTTTGTTTCTTGCGATCAACGCGCGTGGCATGCAGGCATATCTTCTTACGCCGGTCGAGAACGCTGCAACGATTTTTCTATTGGCATCGAACTCGAGGGCACCGATACCCTTGCCTACACAGATCAACAGTACGACACGCTTACGCACCTAACTGCATGCCTGCGCGTGCGCTATCCCTTGGATGCTGTGCGTGGCCATTGTCACATTGCGCCAGACCGTAAAACAGATCCTGGTCCAGCTTTTGACTGGACCAGGTATGCAAGACTGACCAACTGGGCAAATGACGCCTTACCCAAGTAACAAGCGGTTGACCCGACTCACAAAGGCGGTAGGGTCAGGAAGCTGCGCGCCGTCTGCAAGCATCGCCTGCTCAAATAACAGATTTGCCCACTCAGCAAAACTATCATCCGTTGCGCTTTGTACACGCTTAACCAACGCATGCTCCGGATTGATCTCCAACACCGGCAGTACATTCGGTGCCGCCTGACCAGCCGCTTTGAGCATGCGTTGCAAATGCGGGCTCAAATCGTTTTGCCCCACCACAACGCAAGACGGCGAATCCACCAAACGTAAGGTAACGCGCACCTCTTTGACACGATCTTTCAACGCCTCTTGCAACCGCTCAACTAGAGGCTTGAATTGCTCAGCCACCTCAGTCTGATGTTTTTTCTCCTGCTCATCCGCGAGCGCCTCGAGATCCAGGCCACCTTTAGCGACAGAAACCAATTGCTTGCCATCAAACTCGCGCAGATGTGACAGCATCCACTCGTCCACACGATCCCACAGCACTAGCACTTCGATGCCTTTCTTACGGAAGATTTCAAGGTGAGGGCTATTTCGTCCTGCGGTGTAACTGTCAGCCGTAACGTAATAAATCTTATCCTGCCCTTCTTTGAAACGCGACACATAGTCCGCCAAGGTCACCGTCTGAGCGTCAGAGTCTTCATGGGTTGAGGCAAAACGGAGTAACTTTGCAATCCGCTCGATATTGCCAGAGTCTTCGCCCGTTCCCTCTTTAAGCACCTGACCAAATTCGGTCCAGAAGGTCGCGTAATCCTCTTTTTTGTTCTCTGCCAGATCTTCAAGCAGGCTCAGGATACGCTTAGTAGATCCCTCTCGGATCGCCTTAACATCACGACTCTCTTGCAAAAGTTCGCGCGAGACGTTCAGCGGCAAGTCGGCAGAATCAATCACCCCGCGGACGAAGCGCAAATAGGAGGGCAGCATTTGCTCTGCATCATCCATAATGAATACACGCTTCACGTAGAGCTTCACTCCGCGCCGCGCATCGCGATCCCACATATCAAACGGCGCATGTTTCGGCACATAAAGCAGTTGTGTATATTCGCTACGCCCTTCGACACGATTATGTGTCCAAGCTAACGGGTCATCAAAGTCATGTGAAACATGCTTATAGAACTCACGGTACTGCTCATCGGACACCTCTGACTTGCTGCGCGTCCATAAGGCGTTCGCCTGGTTAACCGACTCCCACTCGCCTGTTTTAACTTGTTCGGACTTATCTTTATCCCACTCTTCTTTCAGCATTTGCACCGGCAAAGAGATATGGTCCGAATAGCGACGTAAAACTTCACGCAATTTCCAGCCGCTTAGAAACTCATCCTCATCAGCGCGCAGATGCAACACAACGTCCGTACCGCGCGTCGCTTTTTCTGATGCCGCGATCGTGAACTCACCCTGACCGTCCGACTCCCAAATAATTCCTTGGTCGGCGGGAGCTCCAGCACGACGGCTGCGAACCGTTACTTTGTCAGCCACGATAAAAGAGGAGTAGAAGCCAACACCAAACTGACCAATGAGTTGTGCGTCTTTCTGCTTGTCTCCCGTCAGCTTGGAAAAGAACTCGCGAGTACCCGACCGAGCGATTGTGCCTAAATTGGCCACGGCCTCGTCACGGGACAGGCCCACACCATTGTCAGAAATGGTGATCGTACGCGCCGCTTTATCAAAATCGACACGAACATGCAGCTCACCCTCGCCATCCAGCAAGGCTGGCTGATCAATTGCCTCAAAGCGCAACTTATCGCAGGCGTCGGAGGCGTTGGACACCAGCTCGCGCAGAAAGATTTCCTTGTTACTGTAGAGCGAGTGGATCATCAGGTGTAGCAGTTGCTTAACCTCTGCCTGAAAACCCAAAGTTTGCGACGCGTCAGAAGATGATGTTGCTTGATTCATAGTACTCACCAAAAAGTTATCCACAGGGCGTTGCCCTCAGCCAAGGCGTCGAGCAAGATTCTGAAAGGCATTTGGGGGACAAATGGTATTTTTCAAGACCTAGCGTCAGTTCCCAAGGCATTTTTGGGCATTAACCGCTTACTTATTAGCTGTAGAGCAAGCACAGTGGACAGGCCAGCGGCAAAGCTGGCTAACAATCCATGCCCAGGCAAGACCAAGGTCATCACCACACAAAAACTGGCGAACCCATAAAACCCATAAAACATCCCTCGCAGTAAGGCAACTGCAGAGTCTGGGCCCGCGTGATGATGGGAGAACGTGACCAATACCGTGCTCATCAAAGGGAACATACCAAACAGGCCACTCGTTCGGGGACCCATCACATCAGCGAAGTAGGTCACCAGCAAGACCATCGTAGCGCCCAAAGCCATCCGCAAAACAAGGTCAATGGTTCCGGGTGGTGCTGAGCGCGTCGGCGGTGGTCTTTTCGGCAACGCGTAAGGCGCCACTGTTAATAGTCCCAACACCACCAGGAAGGCGAGTAATAATGGAACATACACAAACTGGAGGAGCGATACGGTCATGGCGTACGTCAATGCCGCAGCAAGTAGACTTACCAGAACGCCATGACGCAAGCAGGTCCAACCGTAAGCAATACAAAAGGCGAGGGTCGCGACTATCGCATACAGAGTTCCCTCAGCAGCTTGGGCTGCGAAGTCATGCCCTTGCTCAACCGATAAGATTAAGAGCACGGGTCCAGCATATACCGGAAACGCCGATAGCCAACCGGCGAGACCCGCTCCCCAGCGACGTTGCGCCAAAGACAACAACAGGATCAAACTCGGCACAAGCAAGAGCTTGGCCGCCAACATCGTGGCGCTCACGCGCGCGCCGCCAAGAGCGTTGTGACCTCTTTTATATCTCGACAATGTTCGAGCCCGTTGATCGCTGCAACCAGCGCTGCACTATCCCCCATTGGCTCGGCGGCCAGCGACCAGCAACGCTGGAATTTTTTCATGCGCGCCTCTTCACTTAACGGACGTTTCGGACTGGCAAGCATGGTGTCTATCGCGTGCTCCAAGATCCGCCCATCTCGTAAACGCACCGACACCACCTGCGGAGCTAGGGCATTGGGATTTGGGTTGTCATCGATTTGCATCGATACCTTTTGTGACAATACGAAAGTCTGAGGATCATGCAATGCATCTCCCCGAAAATGCATAGGATCTAACGAACCATGCTGCAATACCTTCGCAAGCGCAAACGGCATACAAAGACGAGCGTAGTTTGGCGAAGGCGATTTGACTGGCGGGCGATTGACCAAATGATTAATCAACGAAGGACCACGCACGATGATCTGTTCAATCTCATCGGCACCAAACCCAATCTGCTCCCTTAACACCATCAGGCCTTCAATACCGCCGTGGGTGGCACGCCCACTCGGGTACGGTTTATGACTTAATTCGGCGATACGCCAAGTTTCACCTAAGGCTTTCATGGGCGGCTCGAGATCCCATTGCGTCTCAAACATCGGCAGGTAACCGAAACGACCCGTCAGCGGCAGCTGCAAACTAGGAAATCCACTTTGTGCCAAATCGCAAGACTGCAGGGCAGCACGTGCATTCATACCAACTTGCAGGGGCAGCACCACACTGCCTTCTGTATGACCTTGCATCGTTCCACTGACTTGTGCGAGCTGATGACCAAACGCCGCGAGAGTGCGTTGCGCATCAAAGCCACGCAAGTTAGCCAACCCCGCTACCGCACCAAAACCACCAGAGGTTGCGGGACGAAAAAAACGTAACCCTTGCTTAGAGGCCAACCCGATGGTGCACGCCACATCCACGCCAGCCGCGACCGCAGCCAAAAACGCTTCGCCAGAAACGTCGCCACGCAGTTGTGCCTCAGCAAGCAGCACGGGCAAGAGTGTTGCCATCGCATGCAGTACTGCACCTTCGTGCAAACAATCAAATTCCTGACAATGGATTTGATAGGCATTGAGCAACACGGCTTGCCCGGGACTAAACGTTCGCCGCGTTCCCCACAAGCCCACTTGCTGCCCGTCTCCCCAGCCCTGAACCGCTTGAAGCAAAGGCGCAATCTCGGGGGTGCTGCCCCCCGCAATTCCGACACCTATCGTGTCAAGCGTAAATACTTTGGCGCGCTCAACTGCAGCGGCAGACAAATTTTCAAATCTAACCGAGGCCGCATGCTCAGCTAATTGCAGATCCAACGATGACATCCAAAATCCTTAACGGGTTCAACTGTACGCACTTACCTATCCCATACTTCGTCAGGGACTGGTAATCCTTTAAGATCCTCCGCACTTAATGGTTGGTCCGGCACGATCCCATACGTCTCGAGCATCAAGGTGATTTGGCGCGTATGTTGAGCCGCGTGCCATGTCGTGCGTTCCAGAACATCGTGCATGGCGCGCCTGCCGTAGTAGGTTGGCACCAGATACTGAAGGTCACGATTTGGCTCGTTACGCCACCAATCTGCTACTTGCGCATGCACTTTCGAACCCCAGTCCGCCAGGTCGTTAGCAGACCAACCCTTAGGAGCTAACTCTCCAAACCCTTCAAATCTCAACTCGATCTGATTAGCCGCCTCGGCGCCCATTTGTGCGACGCGAAAGATATGAAACACCGTGTCCGCAGGATTACGATTCCTATCTCGAAAATTTTCACGTAACTGCTCGGGAGAAAACTGCTTGATCAAACGCTGCGCGGTTTGAATGATCGTATCTAATTTCGCGATCAGTTGCTCGGGGGGCAAGGGATCCATTAACTTGGTTTTTAAATCCAAAAATTTAATCACGTCGTTAAACGACTGACAAAAAGTAAAGCGCCCGCCAAGCGCAACAACAGGAACGCTACGAGCACCTAGCGCATGCAGCTTAGCCATGCCTGTTGGATCGTTCAGTACATCGATCGATTCAAAATCAATACCCTGTTTTGTCAGGAACTCTTTGGTGCGTAAACAAGATGAGCAGCCTGGCTGCCAAAACACCTGAACACGCGCTGATTGTGTGGCTTGCATGGTTTGTCTCCTACGACGATTTTGTTATGGCTCAATTATGACTCGGGAATGTCGCTCAGGAGGGGTTCAGGCGTCAAAATTAATGCCCAATCAGTGATTTC
>Ga0164292_10004410_pt1 | contig 11440 bp, 8 predicted proteins | sample GEODES117metaG_FD_111486 | JGI IMG/M metagenome (GOLD analysis project Ga0164292, IMG submission 111486) | Eutrophic lake water microbial communities from Lake Mendota, Wisconsin, USA - GEODES117 metaG | ecosystem: Environmental > Aquatic > Freshwater > Lake | place: USA: Lake Mendota, Wisconsin... | reverse complement strand
AAGATTCGCCGATCCTTACGCTTCGCTGGTTTTGGACCCTGACCATGATAAATTTATTTCTCCAAATACTTTTCCTGGATTACCCGCTTATCCAGTGGGTAAAACATCAGGTATAGTCACCCATTTAGATTCAACTTTGCACAAGTATGAATGGAAAAATACATTGAAAAACAGACCCTTAGCTTCTGACCTTATCATTTACGAGCTGCATATTAGAGACTTTTTAGTGGCACCCGATTATAAAAAATTGAAGGATACTTTAGATTATTTAGTCAAATTAGGTGTAAATGCTATTGAATTAATGCCCGTTAATGAGTTTGAAGGAAATAACTCCTGGGGTTATAATCCGTCATATCATCTGGCTTTAGATAAATATTATGGTTCTCCTGTTTTTTTTAAATCTTTTATCGATGAATGTCATAAAAAAGGTCTAGCTGTAATTGTAGATATCGTTTTAAATCATGCTTTTAGCCAAAGTCCTTTATGCAGAATGTTTTGGGATGACCTGAATGCAAGACCTTCAGCAGATAACCCCTGGTTTAATCAGGTCGCAAAACATGATTTTAATGTTGGCTTTGATTTTAATCATGAAAGTAAATTTACCAGAGATTTTTCAAAAAGGGTGCTTTCTTTTTGGTTAAATGAATATAAAATTGATGGATTTAGATTTGATCTTTCAAAGGGTTTTACTCAAAAAAATACCCTGGGAAATACAGGTGCTTGGGGTAATTATGATGCTTCCAGAGTAGCTATCTGGCAAGATTATGCTGACCACCTTCGAAAAGTAAATCCTGATGTGTATATTATACTGGAACATTTTGCCGATGTAGTAGAGGAAATTGAATTGGCAAAAAGAGGTATGTTGCTTTGGGGAAATATGAATCAGCAATTTAATGAAGCAACTATGGGTTATCCTTCAAATTTGTCTGGTTTGGATTTTAAAAAAAGAAATTTTCCCAATGCTGCCCTTATTCAATACATGGAAAGTCATGATGAAGAAAGACTTATGTTTAGAAATGCTTTGTATGGTAAACAGTCTGGCACATACAATACCCGTAATTTAACGACCGCTCTGCAAAGAATGGAAATGGCTTTTACTGTTTTTACCTTAAGTCCCGGGCCTAAAATGATTTGGCAATTTGGTGAACTGGGTTATGATTATTCCATTAATACTTGTGAAAATGGAAGTGTAAACGATAATTGCCGATTATCTCCGAAACCCGTTCCCTGGTCTTACCTTAATCAACAGGCCCGGAAAAGATTAAGTGATGTGGTGAGTTCCCTTAATGCACTGAGATTGAAATATGCTGTTTTTAAAGAGTTGCCAGCTGATTATGATCTTAATGCTTATGTTAAATATATGCATTATAAAAATACTCAATTTGATGCCATCGTAATGGCAAATACCGATGTGGTGAACTCAACTTTAATGCTGCAGGGAGTTAAAACAGGTTGGTGGCATTCGTTTTTTACTGGTGATAGTGTTTTTATATCTCAAAGTAATTTTACAAGCATTTTAAAACCAGGTGAATATCAATTATTTACTTCTATAAAATTACCTAAACCTACCCAAGGTTCCATGCTAACATCAACAAATGAAAAGGTAACCCCTGATTTTACCATAGAGATTTTTCCAAATCCTTCCCATAGATTTTTTAATTTTACCTATAATGGTCCTACATTGGATAAAGCGGAACTATTTCTTGTCGATGCGACGGGAAAAAAGTTAATTACCATTTTGTCCAATGAAACTCTTGAAAATGGAACGTTTTCCCAGATTGATTTGGGAAATTACCCGATAGGTATCTATTTTTTGAATTTATTTTCTGCATCGGGTCAAAAATCTTTTTTATTGTCAAAAATTTATTAATGAATGCGTAAGTAAATTGTTAATCAAGTGCTTAAAAATATAAATTATATTGCATATATTTGTTTACAGGCCTTCTGTATGTAATTGATTCTCAAAGGTTTTGAACCTTCCTATTTCTTTTGTAGTTTTGCAAAATACGTTTTGGGGAAATTATACATAATGAAAGAGATATTACTTTTTTGTTTGTCATTTGTGGGGTACATTTCACTGATTAATGGTCAATCAGTGACCATTAATATGGGTTCTACTCCTGCTCATCCCACGGCTATTTTAGAAATTTTTTCTGAGAACAAAGGTATCCTGATTCCAAGAATGACGGCTGTTCAAAGAGAAGCCATTGTCTCTCCTGCGACAGGCTTAGTTGTTTTTCAATTGGATGGAACGAAAGGATTGTGGTATTTTGACGGAATTAAATGGCGTTCTGAAGTTCCAGGAAATCAAGCGGGTGAACTCAAATATTGGAATGGTGAATCCTGGGTTTTAATTCCTCCAGGTCAAAATGGTCAGACACTGACCTTTTGTAATGGCATTCCCCAATGGGGACCTTGCCAAGATCAGATTACTCAGATTACAACCAATACGGTAACGGCTTTAACAGATACTTCTTTGTCCATAAATATATCGGTAAATGTTTTCCCAATAAGCCTTATCACGGAAAGTGGTGTTTGTTACGGTACAGTTATAAATCCAACGGTGTTGTCTTCAGTGGTTAAATCAACGGGGAGTCTGATTGGAAGCATCAATTTGAATGTTAGTTCTCTTTTAAAAGAAACTACGTATCATTTTAGAGCTTATGCAAAGCTTTCTGATGGCAGAATAATTTATGGGAATAATTTGAATTTTACTACTAAAGGTAGTTCTACGGCGTTGGTTGTAACGCTGCCAGCAACTGATATTTCTGCCTACTCATTTACTTTAAATGGTGAGGTTCTTCAAGATGGCGGCTCTGTAATAAGTGCCAGAGGATTCGTATGGGGGAAATCGCCTAATCCAATATTAACCAATAACTTAACTACAAATGGAAAAGGGTTGGGCACATTTCAGGCGGTTATCAATGGCCTAACAGGAAATACAACTTATCATATTCGTTCTTATTGCATTAATGACCAGGGAGTGATGTATGGAAATCCTATTATTGTAAAAACCTTAACCAGTACAGATGGTGAATTTGGACGGTTTGTTAAAGTTAATGGTGGCACCTTTAATATGGGTAGTGATTTTGGAAATAATATAGAAAAACCTATTCATACGGTCACGCTAAACTCTTTTTATTTAGCTGAAACGGAGGTAACTCAAGGTCTGTGGGAGGAAATTATGGGCTCTGACCCTTCTTTTAACTATGATTGCGATAATTGTCCGGTGGAAAATGTAAGTTGGCTCGATATACAGGATTTTCTTAAAAAATTGAATGCTAAACAATCAACTTTTGTGTTTAGATTGCCAACAGAAGCTGAATGGGAATTTGCAGCTAAGGGTGGTGCAAATTCGACAGACTTCTTGTTTGCTGGTTCATCCGATATAAATGAGGTTACCTGGTTTAGAGAAAATTCAGGTAGAAAATCGCAACCAGTTAAATCTAAAAAGCCAAATTCTTTAGGTCTTTATGATATGTCGGGGAATGTTTGGGAATGGGTGCAAGATTGGTTTAATTTTTATAAGCCAGGCTCATTTACAAATCCAACGGGTCCTGTAAATGGTTCCAGTAAATTGTATAGAGGGGGGAGTTTTGATGATATTTCCGATGATTGCAGAGTTTCCTATAGGTATGGCAATCCTCTGGCAAGCCGTTTTAATAATTTAGGATTCAGATTAGCTCATGATTAATTATCCATTAAAATCGGTATTACCCTTTGTTTTTTTTGTTTTGTTTACAACCTCTTTATGGTGTCAACTGACCGTAAATGGTACCTCTTTATTTATAGATTCCACAACCCATCTAAATGTAGATGCAAATATCTATATCGATAAAAATGGATCTCTTATCAGTAAAGGTATTTTGGCTGTTTCTGGAAATGTAGAAAGTAACGGCATTAAGGATCAAATAGATAATCTTCAAATTTTTGGTGATTCACCCGGGAATATTAATCTTTTAAACGGAAGTATTAAACATTTATTTTTACTCAAAAGCCCTTTCGTTCATACCTTTCTTAACGGCAGATCTTTAGCCTTATCAAACCTGCATTTTGTAAATAATTTTACCTTTTTAATACTAAATGATACTGATATTGACATTGCTAATCTGTCTAACTTTAGTGAGGTTAATTATATTGTCACCAATGGAAAAGGTTTAGTAGGTAGAAATTTGTCTTTACATCCAGTGATTTTTCCCGTTGGCAGCGCTTTTTTAGGCTATTATCCCATTTCTATCACATCTGTGACCAATAATGGGAATGAATACGCAAAAGTAGGTTTTATTGAATCTGGTAATTATACAGATAAAAATCTTGGTGACGAACCCGTGTGGCAAATTGAAAATAATGGACCTATTCAATTTTCAATGCGTTGGGAAAATGAAAATAATTTACATACCGATATATTAGATTTAAAGCAATTAAGGCTATATGGTTGGAATGGAACAGATTGGATATCAGTTGGATTTGATTCTCTTTGGGGTAATATTAACGCTGGCTTTTTAAAGACAAGGGTTTTATTACCTAATGAATTTAAATTTTACAAACTGGAGTCCATTTTAAGAGTAGATTTATCTAATATTTTGAAGCTTAACAAAATAGAATTATTGCCATCATTTCCCAATCCTTTTTCTGGCAGTACTAGTTTGAACTTTAAACTTCACAAAGAGTCGCTAGTTACAGTTCAATTGTTTAGTCCTAATGGACAGTTAATCAAAGAGTTTAAAAATAAATATTTAGATGGCTATCATTTTGAAAACTTACCGGAAGATTTATTTCCTGTTTCAGGTTTTTATTCCCTTCGTTTTATAGTTGGAGAAGAGGTTGTGCAAACAAAATTATTGAAAATTAATTATTAGGTATATTACCAGATTTTTTACCTGAAAAATCTATGATAAATTGAGCCATGCTTTCTTCCGTTGTAAATGGGCTCGTTATAACATTCAAGGCTCCTGAATATTTAAGTTGCTGTGCTGTAGTTTCTCCGATGGCAAGACAATTTTTGTCTGATAAGTCATATCTTTTTGAGTAAGCAATTACGTTTAGAGGACTGGTGAAAACATAAATGTCTGAAGGGGCTACTTCAAAGTTACTTTTAGGAAGATTATCATAAATAGCTAAATTGATTATTTCCAACGCTTCATTTTTTATAAAAAGTTGTATGCTTTCCCGGGAATTTTTTGCCGAAGGAAATAAAACCTTTTTTCCTGTAACCAGCGTTGAAAAACTGATTCCAACTTCCTCTGGATTACCATTTCCAGAAAAATCTGCTGTGATTTGATAAGTTAGTAGTTCCTTAGCGGTGGCTAAACCTATAGCTCCCCATTTTACAGACGTTGGAATTTTTATAGATAAAGATTTTATTTGTTTGAAAAAAAATGAAACAGCATTTTTACTGGAGAAAAAAATCCAATCACAAGGTTCAATGATTGAAAAAGGAATGGGTAACAAGTCTATTAATGGTTCATCCTGTATAATAAAAGAACCAAAAGAGGTTAATTTTTCCCTGAAGGAGGAATTTTCAGGGAGGTGTCTGCTAATAAAAACGCGCGTCATACAATATTTTATGATCGTAATTTTTCAACTACTTTTTCAGCTAATTGAAAATGGGTAGCCGACGAAATAGACACTCTGGTAATAGGTAAATCAAAAGAGGTTGAATAGGCAGCATGAACATGATAATTACCAAATTTATCCTTATAACAATATACCCCGAGAGGCATTTGACAACCGCCATTCATAAGATTTAAAACCTTTCGTTCAACATTGGTTACATCAGAAACTTCACTTTGATGAATACCCATCAGTATTTTTCTAGTTTGGATATCATTGGCCATGGTTTGCCAGGCTAAAACGCCTTGAGCCGGTGCAGGAACAATCTCTGTTGGATCAAAGCGGATAACATGAAAAGAAGTGGTGTCAATATCTAAGCGAGCCAGTCCGGCAGATGCCAGTATGATGGCATCAAAGTCACTTTGTTCTAATTTCTGTATTCTCGTTGGAACATTTCCACGAATATCAACTAATTGAAGATCAGGCCTTATATCTAAAAGCTGACCTTTCCTCCTGGAGGAAGATGTTCCAACTCTGGCCTTTTCAGGTAATTGTAAAACTTTACCCTTGTCCGCAATATTTTTATTGATTAATAAGATATCTGATGGATCTTCCCGATAGGACACAGCGGAAATAACTAAACCTTCCGGTGCATTCGTTGGTAAATCTTTCATAGAGTGAACGGCTAAATCAATTTCTCCTCTTAATAGGGCATCCTCGATTTCTTTTGTGAAGAAGCCTTTACCTTCCATCTTATCAAAAGATAAATGTTGTATTTGATCGCCCGTCGTTTTAATAATTATCAACTCTGATTCGATACCAATAGCTGATAATTTTTCTTGCGTAAAGTGCGCTTGCCACATCGCTAGTTTACTCCCTCTGGTTCCAATTCGTAATTTCGGATTCACTTTTTTATGCAAATATAAGATTGTAAAGGTAATTTTTTGATTTTATCAAAGGTTGCCTCATTAGTTGTAGTAAAGAAAGTCGGCTTTTTATTACCTTTGCCTTATGGAATTTTCAATGAAGGAACTCTCAAAATTGTTAGACGGGAAACTGGTAGGTAATCCTGAGGTAATTGTTTCCAAACCAAGTAAAATTGAAGAGGGTGGGGAAGGTTCTATTAGTTTTTTACATAATTCTCGTTATGAGGCTTATTTATATACAACTTCTGCGTCAGCTGTTTTAGTTCCTGAAAATTTTGAACCCCGTTTCGCCGTTAAACCTACTTTACTTAAGGTAAAGAATGTTTATAATGCTATGGCACTTACTTTAGAGAAATTTTCAGAACCTGTCCTTTATCCAACAGGTATTGCCGACGAATCTGTTATTCATCCCAGTGTATCTATTGGAAAAAAAGTGAGCGTTGGTATCTATACCGTCATTGAGCAAAATGGATTCATTGGGGAAAATACGATCATTTATCCTCAGGTTTTTATTGGTAAAAACGTGTCGATAGGTAAAAATTGTGTCCTTTTTCCTGGCGTCCGTATTTTAGCTGATTGTGAAATTGGTGATCATTGTATTCTGCATGCCAACGTGGTTATTGGCTGTGATGGCTTTGGATTTGTAGCCGATGGCGGCTCATTACTTCGTAAAATTCCTCAACTAGGTAATGTTATATTGGAAGATTATGTTGAAATAGGGGCTAATTCTACCATAGATAGGGCTACTTTGGGTGCTACTAAAATTAAAAAGGGGGTTAAAATTGATAATCTTGTCCAGATTGGGCATAATGCTGAAGTGGGTGAAAACACAGTGATAGCCGCTCAAACAGGTGTTGCCGGGTCAACGCATATTGGAGCAAATTGTCAGATTGGTGGTCAGGTGGGTTTCTCCGGGCATCTAAAAATTGCAGATGGTACAAAAATTCAAGGACAAAGTGGTATTTCTGAATCTATTACAACTTCTGGTCAATCCTTTATGGGTTCACCAGCCATACCTTATATTTCATTCTTGAAATCATTTTCCGTTTTCAAGCAACTTCCATCTCTCATTTTACGTCTCCAGAAAATGGAGAAAAAGTTGAACCAGCTTTAATTAAAAACCAAACATTATTATTTATTTATATGACTTTTACTAATGAAGCAAAAAACTATTTCTAAAGCGGTAACTATTTCCGGAGTCGGTTTGCATACCGGGTCATCCGTAACCATCACTTTAAAACCAGCTGAAGATAATCATGGAATTAAGTTTCAACGAATTGATTTACCTGGTAAACCTTTTGTTCCCGCAGATTGCAACAGGGTCACAAATACCACCAGATCTACGGTCATTGGATACGAAGGTGCTGTAGTGGCAACTATAGAACATTTACTATCTGCTATTTATGCAAAAGAAATTGATAATCTACACATTGAAATAGATGGTTCGGAAGTTCCTTATCTTGACGGTTCCTCTAAATTATTCACCTCACTTATAAATGAAGCAGGTGTTTTAGATCAATCTGAAAATAAGTTGTTTTTTGAAGTGGAAGAAACCATAGATTTTAAGGACGAAGAATCAGGTGCACATTATGTGATTTCGCCTTATGATGGTTTTGAAGTTACCGTTCTGGTCGATTTTGACGCTCCCTACCCCGGGCAACAATTCGCCGTTTTATCGGGTCTTGAAAAGTATGAGGGTGAAATTTCTCCGTCAAAATCATTTGTTCTTCTCAAGGATATTGATAGTTTAATGGCAAATGGCTTAATAAAAGGTGGAACGTTAGATAATGCTTTGGTAATTGCTGATCGCTTACCTTCCACAGCTGAATGGGAAAAGTGGTCTTCTATGTCTCATAGTCAACTGCCTTTACCTACTACTTTGGGTGTAGTAAACAAATCAAATCAAACCTTTGAAAATGAACCGGCAAGGCACAAACTATTAGACTTTATAGGTGATATTGCCTTATTGGGTGCACCTGTAAAAGGTCGTTTTGTTGTGCATAAACCTGGTCACGCTTCTAATAATTTATTGGCGAGAGTGCTTAAAAAACAGCTCCAGGAGCAAAAAAAACTACGAGGTAAACCTAAATATGATCCTTCCAAAACGCCCGTTTTCAATTCTGTAAGGCTTGAATCCTGGTTACCTCACCGTTTTCCTTTTCTCCTTTTAGATAAAATTACTGAGTTAACAGATACTTATGTTGTGGGAGTAAAGAATATTACGGTAAATGAACAGTATTTTCAGGGGCATTTTCCTGGTAATCCTGTCATGCCAGGCGTTCTACAAGTCGAAGCTATGGCCCAGACTGGCGGAATCCTTGCCCTTTCTACCGTAGAAGATCCATGGAATTGGGATACCTATTTCCTGAAAATTGATAATGCTAAATTTAAAGCTAAAGTATCTCCAGGTGATATTTTACTTATCAAAATGGAACTTTTATCTCCCATTCGCAGAGGTATTTGTCACATGCAGGGTATAGCTTATGTTGATAATAAAATTGTTTCTGAAGCGGAGTTAACCGCGCAGATTATTAGAAGAAAAGTAGAAAGTTAATTATGACAGACCAATCTTCCTTGTCATTTATTCATCCTGATGCCAAAATAGGGATTGGTTCCATTGTACTACCTTTCAGTTATGTTGATAAAGATGTTGTCATTGGAGATTATTGCAAAATTGGTCCCAATGCAACTATTTTATCCGGTACCAGATTGGGGAGTTCTTGTGAGGTTTTTCCTGGCGCTGTTTTAGGCGCCGTTCCTCAGGATCTAAAATTTAAAGGCGAGTATAGCACCTTAGTTATAGGTGATAAAACGGTTATTAGAGAAGGTGCTACTCTCAATAGGGGAACCATGGAAACGGGTACTACTATCGTTGGAAGTCACTGCCTTATTATGGCCTATGTTCACGTAGCTCATGATTGCATCATTGGAGATCATGTTATTTTATCTAATGGCGTTCAGCTGGCAGGTCATGTCCAAATTAATGATCATGCCGTTTTAGGAGGTAATGTGCTCGTTCAGCAATTTTGTAAAATTGGAAGATTTAGCTTCGTCGCTGGTGCCGGGCTTGTTAGAAATAATGTTCCTCCTTTTGTTAGAGTCGCCAGAGAACCTCTTTCTTACATTGGCATTAATCATATAGGCCTCGAAAGAAAAGGTTTTCAATTATCTGAAATTGAAGAAATAAAAGGTATTTATAATGTGATTTTTGTCCAGAATAATAGTATTTCAATTGGCCTCTCTTTGATAAAGAATTCGTTTCAATCGTCTGTCTTTAAAGATGAAATCGTCTCTTTTTTTAGTCAATCAAAATCTATGATATCCAGATTTAAATCAGACCAAGTGACGCTAAATCATGAAGCTAGTCCTCAATAATGTAGGAAAAAAATTTCCCCCGGATTGGATTTTTAAAAAAATTGATTTTCAATTCAATGAAGGTCAGAAATATGCTTTGATTGGTCCAAATGGTTCGGGTAAATCAACGTTGTTAAAAATCCTTTCTGGACATCTTACCCCAAGTCAGGGTAAATTACTGCCGTTCTTAAATGATACCTTGATTCCTTTAGATCAATTATATAAGCATATTTCTTTCGCCGCTCCTTATATGGATCTTATCGAGGAGTTTACGCTGGCCGAAACTATTCGGTTTCATGTTCAATTCAAACCTCTAAGGAACAATATGAGTGTTTCGGACCTTATGGATCTATTGAAACTCCAAAAATCTGTAAATAAACCCTTGAAATTTTTCTCCTCTGGAATGAAACAACGGGTTAAACTTGGCCTCGCTCTTTATTCCGATGTCCCGTTCGTTCTTTTAGATGAACCAACGACGAACCTCGATGTTGATGGGGCAGATTGGTATTTAGAGGGTATTAATAGTCTTCCTAAAAATACCCTCCTCATTGTTGCCTCAAATACTCCCTCTGATTATGAGTCCTTTGATCACAAACTTTTTATAAAGGATTACAAAAAGAAGTTTAAGGCATAAAGTTTATTCCGCTTTGATAATCTTACTTGTTTGAAGGATTTCTCCTGCCTCAATAGTTAAAATGTAGAGTCCAGCTGGATACATTGCCATAGGGATGGTTAAAAGTTGCTCTCCCTTCTCTAAATTCGTATTCAATTCGAATAGTATTTTTCCTGAAATATGAGTTAATCTTAAAGTCGCTTGGTCACTTTTATATTGAGTTTGCCGTATTTGCACATTCAATACATCATTTACAGGATTAGGAAATGCGCTTAGTGAAATGTGCTGTGCTTTTGCTGGAGCGTCAGGAGCGATAAGGATGTTGTTTACTATGGGGGAACTACTCGTTGAAATGATATCCACCTCCAAAAAATTGGACGATATCAAAATGCAATTTTCAGCTTTGCCTATGTCTGAAAATGATTTACCTACGCTTAAAGATAAGTTTGGACTGGAACTCGCCACACCAAAAATTCTGTATCTCCCAATCTTGAGTGTGTCTAAATTAAATGCCTCATGGTGAGCTGAAACAATTAGATTGTTATCATTTACCAAAACAAAAGAGTAGGGAACATTTATCGGTTTAGCATTGGTTACTTTTAATAAAACACTATCCTTTTGATTGTTATTGGCAGTTACAACGGTGCGGGTGGTTGTTCCATCCTTCTTTGAAATTTGTCCCGCTTCAGGCTTATTGTGGTATATTTCTAAATAGTTGTCCGATAAATCAAAACAGGCATTAATAAGAGTATTGTTTAAAATATTTGCCCCCAATTGAAATCCCAGTGTACCAGTATAAGCTATACCATATACTCTATAATTCCCTGCGGGTGTATTATCGAAATTGATTAATTGATTTTCAAATGGAGCATAAAATAATCTATTCAAACTATCGGTTATTAAAAATTGGTATTTTGTTCCTATCGGGTTATTTGGAACCGAAATATCTATTAAATCGGCAACACCATCTTTGGGACAGGTAAATAAGGTGTTT
>Ga0164292_10004408_pt1 | contig 11448 bp, 7 predicted proteins | sample GEODES117metaG_FD_111486 | JGI IMG/M metagenome (GOLD analysis project Ga0164292, IMG submission 111486) | Eutrophic lake water microbial communities from Lake Mendota, Wisconsin, USA - GEODES117 metaG | ecosystem: Environmental > Aquatic > Freshwater > Lake | place: USA: Lake Mendota, Wisconsin... | reverse complement strand
GTGCTGTTTATAACGATTATAATACCAATACCAAAGAATTAGATAAAGGGATAGACTGGTGGCCACAAGCTGAAGCCATGGTGGGTTTTTTAAATGCATTTCAAAATAGCGGCAATGCTGATTATGTTCAAAAATCTTTATCAAGCTGGGCTCTAATTAAAACATTATTTAAAGACCTCAAATTTGGGGAGTGGCACTGGGGGTATAACGATAAAGGAATCTTATTAGAAAAAGAAAAAGCTGGTTTTTGGAAATGCCCTTACCACAATAGTAGGGCCTGTATTGAAGTGGCGCAGCGAGTTAGCCAATTATTAAAGTAGCCTATTTAAAACTGTCTTCATGCAAAAAAACTGCTTGTTAATTGTATTATGGATTATGTTATTCATGCATAATGCTTTTTCTCAGCGGCAAAGTCACAAACATTTTTTGCCTACACATAAAGCCATCAATTATATGGGTCGGATAGATTTTTCCAATCCATTGCGTCCTAGTTTTTGGCAACCAGGTGTTACTATAGATGGTGTTTTTAAAGGAGATTCTTGCGGTATTATTGTAGAAGACGAAATTAAGTGGGGATCTAATCATAATTATATTGAACTGGTGTTGGATAACAAACCGGTTCGGTTAAAACTATCTAAAGCCAGAGATACCATTTGGGCTGTAGGAACTTCAAAAAAAGTTTGGCATACGCTACAAGTTTGTAAAAACACAGAAGCAAATATTGGGGGCTTAAGTTTTTTGGGGTTGATTTGTAAAGATCTTCGTGAATCTAAAACTACCATGGTAAATGCCATTGAATGTATTGGCAATTCGATTACCTGTGGTACGGGCAGTGATCAGTCTGATATACCTTGTGGAAAAGGAAGTTGGTATGATCAGCACAATGCCTATCAAAGTTACGGTATGGTATTAGCTAGAAAATTAAATGCCCAAGTACATTTATCATCTGTTTCTGGAATTGGCCTTATGCATAGCTGTTGCAATTTGCCAGTAACCATGCCAACTGTTTTTGATAAAATCAATATGAGTGAAAATAAAATTCCATGGAATTTTACACGATACCAACCCTCCATTGTAACCATTTGTTTGGGTCAAAATGATGGTGTACAAGATTCTGCCATTTTTGTAAGTAATTATGTGCGCTTTTTACAAGATTTGCGCAATAAATATCCCTCAGCAAATTTTATTTGTCTTTCTAGTCCTATGGCAGATGCTGCCCTTAAGGCTTTCATGGTTAAAACTATTCAATCCATTGTTGCGGTTTCTAAAGCGGGCGGCGACAATAAAGTTGCTGCTTATTTCTTTCAAAAACAGTACAATGCAGGTTGCGATGGCCACCCTTCCTTAGAAGAACACAAAGCAATTGCAGCGGAGTTGGCTGATTATATAAATACCTTTTAGGGTAAATCTATGGGTTGCTTTAAAATCCTATTTGGTATCATTTCCTTAACATTGGCGTAACAATTCGATAACATTGGAAGGACATTTTTGCAGTATTAAATAATACATGCTGTGAAGAAGTTGCTTACCCTACTATTACTCGTATTTACTAGCTCCGTTTTAATTGCCCAAAAAGCAAAGATTTCAGGAAAAGTAACCAATGCTCGCAATGAAGGGTTAAGTGGTGTGACCATTAAAATTTCAGGTGGGGCATCAGGTTTTACCAAAACCGATCTGGATGGTAACTTTATTCTTACTGTTGAACCTGGTAAAAAATACAGTATTGTATTGTCTTATATCGGATACAAAGACAAAACCATCGAAGATATTTCTTTGCCAGCAGGTAAAACCGAAGATTTCTTAAGTGTTTTATTAGAAGATGGTGGCAAAAAATTAACCGATGTTACAGTTACTACTTCAGCAAGATCTTCTTCGGCAAAAGGAGAAACAGTAAATGCCTTGATTGCATTTCAAAAAAATACCAACACGGTAGCTTCAGTAATTTCTGCTGAAGCCATTCGTAGATCACCAGATAAAAATACAGGAGAAGTGCTCAAAAGAACGCCAGGAGCAAGTATACAAGAAGGTAAATTTCTAATTGTTCGTGGGTTGGCTGAAAGATACAATCTGGCTATGTTAAATGGTATTCAGTTAGGAAGTACAGAGCCAGACAGAAAAGCATTCTCTTTCGATTTGATTCCTTCAAACATGATTGATAATATAGTTATTAATAAGGCCTTTGTGCCGGAGTTGCCAGGAGAATGGGCTGGAGGATTGGTGCAAGTAAACACCAGAGATATTCCTGCAAAAAACTTTTTCACTATCCAAATAGGTACAGGCTTTAACACACAAACTGCGGCAAATAATTTTTACCAATACAAAGGCGGAAAAACAGATTGGTTAGGAATTGATGATGGAACCAGAAGTTTACCCGGATCTTATACTACTAAATCTCAGTTTGATGCATTAAGCCCTCAGCAAAAAACTGAAATGGGAAAAGAGTTCGAGAATATTTGGACGGCCAATACTACCAATGGGCTCAATCGTTTTAATGGACAAATCCAAATTGCAGGTGGTTTCACAAAAAATTTAAAAGGCAGCCAAAAATTAGGAGGAATTTTTGGTCTTACTTATAATCGTTCTGCCCGCTATTTGCGCGGACAAAACAATGGGTATGCATTTTTGGGTAATGGAGCTTTTACACCGGATTTTGCTTTTAATGATGATCGTTACAGCAATGATGTTTTATGGGGTGCTTTAGGAAATCTAACTTACCAAATCAATAACAATAATAAAATTTCTTATAAAACTATATTCAATATTAATTCTACCGATTTTACCACTTTAAGAACTGGTGTTGAAGGAAACGGAAATGCAACATTGGATAGTTCTAGAGGTTATGAATATGGATTTAAGCAAAATACTTTCTGGAACAATCAAATCTCTGGAGAGCATAATATCAAACCCAATGTGCTTAAGCTAAAATGGTATGGATCGTTTACTTTATTAGATGGTTATATTCCAGATCAACGCAGGTTGTATTATCAAAAGAACAATGGAGCTGCTAATAATCCATATGTTGCCTTATTGTCTAATGTATTGTCTCAGAAAAGTGGTAATAGATTTTATCAAAATTTAAGTGACTATGTATATTCTGCTGGTGGCGATTTGGCTTATACATTTGATGCATTGGGTGCAAAACAAACTGTAAAAGGCGGATATTTATTCCAAGTAAAAGATCGCTTGTTTGATGCAAAACCCTTCTCTATTTATTTGCCAAGAGATAATCCATCACTTCGCTTACAAGACCCATCCACTATTTTCAATCCCAATAATTTTGGGGATGGATCAACTACCAGTACTTTATTGGCATTCGATGCTATCAAGGGAAATTTATACAGGTATTTAGCCAACACTATTTTAAATGCAGCATTCTTGCAATTCGATAATCAGCTTGGGTCTAAGATGCGTGTTGTTTGGGGTGTAAGAATGGAAGACTATGATCAATTAATTGGAAGCGTTAAAACTTCGGATCCGCGTCATAACTATACAAAAGTAACCGACTTTTTACCGGGGGTTAATGCTACTTATAAATTAAATCAAAAAACCAATCTGCGTTTATCTGCTTCTCAAACCATTATACGCCCAGAGTTTCGTGAATTGGCTACTTTTCAATACTATGATTTTGAATTGAATGCTGCTGTGCAAGGATTGCCTACTTTGTTAAGAACCAAGGTTTCCAACTTTGATTTCAGGTATGAATTGTATCCAAGGGCAGGAGAAGTATTTTCTTTTGGAATGTTTTACAAATACTTTGATAAGCCCATTGAAATGATTTTTCAGTTTGGAGCAGGTGGCTCTAGTAATTTTAATTTTGCCAATCCAAATAGTGCGCAGGCTTATGGTGCAGAAATCGATTTTAGAAAAAAATTGGATTTCTCAGAAACATTCAAGCGTTTTACTTTTCAAGCAAATGCCTCATATATCTACAGCCGTGTAGAAGATGCTAAATTATCATTAGACCGTCCTATGCAAGGTCAATCACCTTTCTTAATCAACGCTTCTATTTTATATGATCTAGAAGAGAAAGGCCTCAGTGCTACTTTATTGTACAATCAAATTGGAAGACGAATCACTTTCGTTGGAAGTTTAGATCAACCAGATATTTATGAATCTTCCAGACCAATTTTCGATTTTCAATTAACTAAAAAATTGGCTAAAGGAAAAGCAGAGTTGAGGTTGAATGTGCAGGATATTTTAAACAGACCACTGTATTTCTATCAAAACCCTGATGGAAACACCAAACGTCATACAGAATTGGATCCAAACAGGTTAACCAGACAATTTGGAACCAATATTTCTATAACCTACGGATACACTTTATAACAATATATGAAAATCAATAAGTTTAAAAATAACAACATGAAAAGGTCAATCATTTGGGTAGCTGCTTTTGCAGGATTAGCAATTACCGGCTGTAGAAAAATTGAAATGGATGGCGGTACAACTATTACCGTTACACCTCCTCCAAACACTGGTGGTCAAACCATCACATTGTCTGGAAGAATTTCCAAAGATACTTTACTAAAAGCCAGCAATACCTATATCTTAAGTGGTTTGGTATATATGGTTAATAATGCAACCATGACCATTGAGCCTGGTACAGTTATCAAAGGATCTTTCCAAGGTACTTCTGTGGCTGCATTAACCATTACCCGTGGTGCAAAAATTGTAGCCAATGGTACTCAAGATAATCCTATCGTATTTACTTCTGCATCTCCTGTACCTCGTTCGGGAGATTGGGGTGGGTTGGTTATTTGCGGAAGAGCTTCTGTAAATAGTGCTACTGGTGGATCAGCTGGTACCTTAACTGTTGAAGGAGGTGTTGACAATTCATTTGGAGATGGTATTGCAGGGGGTGGTACAACCCCAAATGATGATGATAGCTCTGGTGTTTTAAGATATGTTCGTATAGAATATGCGGGATATGCATTTCAGCCAGATAGAGAAATCAATAGTTTAACTATGGCTGCTGTAGGTAGAAAAACAGTGATCGATTATGTACAGGTTACTTATGCAAAAGATGATGCTTTTGAGTGGTTTGGTGGAACAGTTAATTGCAAGCATTTGATTGCTTACAAAACACAGGATGATGATTTTGATACCGATAATGGATATAGTGGAAATGTACAATTTGGAATTGCTTTAAGAGATTCAACTATTGCCGATATTTCTCGTTCTGAAGCTTTTGAAAGTGATAATGACCCAAGTGGTTCTTTAAATGGTCCACAAACAAGAGCGGTATTTAGTAATATGACTGTAATTGGACCAAGAGCTACTTTAGCGAATACAGGAAACTCATTGTATTTAACTGCTGCACAAATTCGTAGAAATTCTGGTATCTCCATATTCAACTCAATTTTTCTTGGATGGACTGGTGGTTTGTTGATTGATTCTCGCTTAGGTAGAGCCATCGAAAACAGTATTCGCGATAGTACTGTAAGATTTAAAAACAATACCATTGCAGGTTGTGGTCCATTGGTACCTGGTGTAGCACCTGCACTTGCTGATGCTATTTCTATACAATATATTAATGGAACTCAAAGTTTACCAGGATGGACAACAGTTGCTTCAGGAACCGATTCTGTAAGAGCTCGTTTCTTAGGTGGTTTAGTTGCTGGAGTAGGAAATGGATCAGGAACTATATTTCCTTTCAATGTAGTTTTGACAAATGCAACTCAAGCATTGTTAATTGCTCCATTTAGTTATTCATCTCCAGATTTTCTTCCTTTCGGTGGAGGCAGTGGAAATCAAGATATTTTACTTAGAGCTAGTTTTGTTGATCCTAAATTAGCCATTCCATTTTTCCAAAAAACATTGGCTCAGGATGGATCTCCATTAACCTTCCGTGGAGCTTGTGCGCCAGCAGGTGTTGATGCCAATTGGTGGAGAGGTTGGACAAGATTTGTAAATCAATAAGTTTGAATGATTATCAATCGGGGGATTGATTGAATGAAGAGCAACGAAAGTTGCTCTTTTTTTATGCAAAGCATTGAAGAATTTACAACTACCTTTTATTTCATAAAAAAAGGGCCTAAGTGTCTATTGCTATTTTTTGTAAGGCTTGTTTTTATAATCGGGTTCGTAGTCTACAAACCAGCTCAACCATAAGCTACGCGATAAACGCATTACAAGGGGTTGTAAAACTATAAGGATGATAATATTGGTTCCCAGCCAATAAAAAATTCTATCGTCGTCTATATCAAAACTCAATCCTATCAGTACTTTCCAGGCCACAAAAGTGGCAACAGTTAATGCAACTGTTAATGCATAACTCACATAGCCTGTACCATAATAAAAACCTACCTCAATTTCTGTTGGCTGACCACATACAGGGCAATGCTCATGCATTTCTAAATTGCCTTTTAATTGATAGGCATGCGAAGATTTAAAAATATTGCCTTTTCTGCAACGCGGACATTTATTGGCAATAGCGCTTAAAATAGATGAATGAGAATATGGCATTTGGAATTATGAATTAAGAAAGATGAATTATGAAAGATGAGTTATTGCGAAATTACACTTTCCATTTTAAAACTTCTCGAACCTTTAATGAGTATATAGGCATTTTCAAAATGCTGCTGATTAAACCAATCCCTTGCTTGTAGTGCATTATCTAGATAAACGAATGGATGATCAATATGTTTAAAATCTCCACCTACCAACACAACTGCCTCCCATTGATAGCTCTTAATGAGCGAAACTAAATTTTTATGTTCCTCCAAGCTTGCTTCTCCCATTTCCATCATTGCTCCAAGCATTAAGATCTTTTTTTCTGATTGAATATGAGCAAAATTTTCAATGGCTGCTTTCATACTGGTAGGATTGGCATTGTATGCATCCAAAATAATATGATTGCTTTCTTTCACAATTAATTGAGATCTGCTGTTTGAGGGTGCATAGGCTTCTATGGCCGATTTTATTTTACTGTCGGGCACACCAAAAAATTTACCAATAGTTGCAGCACAAAGAATATTGGGCAAATTATAATCACCTACTAATTGAGAATGAATGCGATCAATCGTTAATCCTTCTGTTATAGCTACTTCTAAAAAAGGTTCATTGGATAAAACTTTCCCTTGCACTAAACCTTGCGTTTCACCATAAAAAACCTTTTGTTGAATTCCAGCACTCATGGGTTGTAGATAGTCATAGTCGGCATAAACAAAAGCCAATCCATTATTTGCCCGAATAAAATCATACAATTCGCCTTTTCCTTTTCTAACACCTTCAATACCTCCAAAGCCTTCTAAATGCGCTTTGCCGCAATTGGTTATTACGCCATGTGTAGGTAATGTATACGCACAATAACTTTCAATTTCTTTTTGATGATTGGCACCCATTTCGATCACCGCCATTTCTGCATCAACCGGAATGCTTAATATTGTTAATGGAACACCAATATGGTTGTTTAAATTTCCTTGGGTAGTATAAGTTTTGAAATGGCTACTCAATACAGCATAAATCAATTCTTTGCTGGTAGTTTTTCCATTGCTTCCAGTAATAGCAATAAAAGGTATTTTAAATTGCTGGCGATGATATTTGGCAAGGGCTTGTAAAGTAGCTAATGCATCATCAACTAAAATGATCCTCGATTTAAAATCAGTTACAGTTTCATCGCCTTCAGTAGTTTTAACTTCGTCAACATTTACCGCTCCGTTATCGGATTTGCTACTTCCATCCACTTCAATAATTTCATCAACAATTGCATATGCAGCTCCTTGCTCCAAAGCTTGCAAGGCAAATAAATTGCCATTGAAGTTGGGACCTTTCAATGCAAAGAATAAATCGCCTTTTTTAAGTTTACGTGTATCCGTTTGAATAGAAGGATGAGTTAAGTATATTTTATAGAGTTCAGGTATTTGCATATTATTATTTACAATTGAAGTTAGTTAAAGTAAAAATGTTTCTATATTGTCTTTATGAATGATTTTAAATTGGGTATCAGGATAAGCTTGTATAAAGCTATTGGGTATTTTTATTTTAGCTGTTGGGTTCCACTTAAATTCATAGGCAGATAATATTCCATTCGACTCTTCTAGTAAATCAATTTCTTGTTGTTCCTTGGTTCTCCAATACCAGTGGTTTATCCATTCTTGTTCATAAGCGTTGTGTTTTATTCTTTCTGCCATTAAAAAGTTTTCCCACAAAGCACCAATATCGTTTCGATTTTCTATTTGATTAAAATTGGCAATTAAGGCATTTCTAATACCATTATCGTAGAAATAAATTTTTCTACTTCTCTTTAATTCATTCCGTAAATTTCTGCTGAATGAGCCAAGTCTGAAAATAATATAAGCTTGCTCTAAAAGCTGAATGTATTTTTCAATTGTTTTAGCATCTAGGCCACATAATTGCGCTAGTTCATTATATGAAACCTGGGCTCCAACCTGATAAGCAATGCCCTGTAATAGTTTTATTAATGCTTCTGGTTTCTTTATTTGATCTAATAATAAAATATCCTTGTATAAATAACTGTCAGATAATTGTTTTAAAACGGCTTTTTCGTCCCCGATATTATTAACAACATCAGGGTAATATCCATAAATTAATCTATGTGGTATTAATCTAGTTTCTGCTAATAAACCATGGTGATTCACCATTTCCTTAAAAGACAAAGGGTATAAATGAAATTCCCACTTCCTTCCAGTTAATGGTTCATTTAATTTATTGGCTAATTCAAATGAAGAACTTCCTGTAGCAATTAATTGAACTTCCTGAATTTGGTCGGTAATCAGTTTCAGTCTTAATCCTATTTCAGGAATCCTTTGTGCTTCGTCGATGATAATGATTTTCTTATTCCCAATAATTGCTTTGAGTCGATCAGAAGACATTTTAGCAAATAAATCTTGAACATCAAGTTCGTCTCCATTTAACCAAATTTCATTTTCAGGTTTGTTAAAAAGGCTTTTTAAAATAGTGGTTTTGCCAACCTGTCTTGGGCCTAGCAAAATAATTGCTTTACCTGTGCCTAATTTGGATTCAATATTTTCAGTTAATAATCGCTTAATCATTTTTTAGAAGTAATAAGCAAAAATAGGTAATTATAGGCTAATTCCCGAAAAGTTGCCAAATATCAGGAATCAAATCCGTAAAAGTTGCCAAATATCAGGAATCAAATCCCGAAAATTAGCGAAAATGAAATGAATATAGTCTTTGAAAGTTGTAAAACTTGAGTTTAAAAATCATCTCCCAAGTTAAATACAATTCCTAAACGCAATGTATTGCTTAAAGGATTACGCGTAACTCCAGTTCCAGAAGGCACTAAATAAGAAATGTTGATTGTCATGAAGTTGATATTAAATCCGGCACCTGCAGAAAAAGAACTGCGGTTGCCTCTTGATTTGTCTTCATAAAAATAGCCTGCTCTTAAAAAGAATTTTTCGTCGTAACTATATTCTGCACCAATAGATGATGTAAATGATTTGGGATTGGAAAAAGATTTGCCATAACTGCTGATTACACTCTGGCTTCTATATTCTGCAAGGTTGGCAGAATCAGTAGAATAATTACCCGTAGCAAAAGGTGCAGCCGGTACTAATAATTTATTAAAATCTACTGCAAATGTAATTTTATTCATGTCGTTGATGGCTTTTGTATAGCCAAATCCAATACCCAAATTAGCAGGCAAGAAATCTTTATTACGCGCATCATTGGTATAGCCCATCTTAGATCCTAAATTAGAAATAGATAAACCAGCAGTAAATCCTTCTCCATCAACATTTACACCATTGTAGAACATGGAAACATCGCCAGCAACTGAATTTCCAGCACGATATACTACACCAGTACCTACATCACCAGTTACCAATCTAGAATTGATATAACGCAGTGCAACTGCTAAACTTAATTTATCGCTTAGAATTCTGGTGTATCCTGCATCAAATGCAAATTCAGTAGGTCTAACGGTGTTCAATACATTTCCAGAAAAATCGGTTAATTGAATATTACCTAAACTAAAAAAGCGCATAGAACTAGAAATGGCAGATGATTCATCCAGTTTATGGTAAACGCCCATACTAGCTAGATATACATCATTCAATCCTAAATCGCGCAACCAAGGGGTATAGTTAAAAGCAATACCCGTTCTTTTTTGAGCAAACCCAACTTTAGATAAATTCCAAAAAACCGCATTGGCTTCTGGGGCAGTTGCAATAGCAGCATCGCCCATACCACCTGCACGTGCATCTGGAGAAATGCGTAAAAACGGAACGGCAGTAGAAACAATATTGATTGAATCGATTTGTGCAAAGCTTGATGTAAACAAACCCACAAAAAGTACAAATACCAGCATTATTTTCTTCATCATTGATTGATTTAGACTAAACATTAAATCAGTAAAAAATTTGCGTAGAATTATTCCATTCAATTTGTTTAGTAAAGCAGTAGTTGACCAGCGCTTTGAGTTTGTTGCGCGCCTGCTACTACAATAATACGATAAAAATAGATTCCCTTGGCTAATTTTTGGCCAGAATCTGTATCTCCAGCCCAAGCAATTTGCACATTTCTTGTACCCTCCGTATTTACAAGGCTTTGCAAGGATTTTACTTTTTGCCCAGCATTATTGTAAATATGTAAATCTACCAAGAGGTTGGTATTGGGTTGATTGTGTTCAAATGCAAATTGGGTACTTGTATTAAAAGGGTTGGGAAAGTTTCTAACATTATTAATTACCAATTTTTCTTGTTTAGCAATGGTTAATTCAATTGTTTGTTCATTCGAATTATTATAAACATCCCAAGCTTTTAATCGAATGCTATGTTTGCCAATAGATAATATTGGTAATTGAAATTTCAATTTACCCAATTGGTAACTATTTGTATTGTAACTAAAATAGTCATTCAATACAATACTGTTTCTTTCATCACCATCAATCACTGCTGTGATATCGTGGCCAATGCTATTTCCGGTTGAATTGATTCCAGCACTATCGGAGAGATGCGCAATAAGTATTGGTTGCTCATTGGAAAGTCCGCCGTTTTTAAATAAGGTATCGTTGATAAATAAACGAATGTTTGGTCCTTGATTGTCTATTGTGCCAGAACTATTGCTGCCACTTATTTTGATCGAACTTGTTCCTGCAGCATCGGTAGTTCCATCTTCGGCATATAAACTAATGGTTCCATTGCCTGGCTGAAATTGAATGTCTTTTGGCAGTACAAAACTAAAACTGAAAACACCGTTTACAACAGTTGCTTTTCCACTGAATAAAATGCTTTTTTGAATTGTAAAATTGGTTACCGGACTTGCTGTAGTATTGCCCAGTGTTTTAATGGTTTGATTTTTATCGTAAATAATTGGATATACGTTGCCGTTAAAATTGGAATTGATACTGCCTGATGCATTTTGTATTTCTCCTCGGATGGTGTATTTGCCCAATGCCTGTAAACTATCTGTGGTAGTTATGGGTTTATTGTTGATGGAGTTGAGTTGAATTTTTCCTTTCGG
>Ga0164292_10004407_pt1 | contig 11449 bp, 9 predicted proteins | sample GEODES117metaG_FD_111486 | JGI IMG/M metagenome (GOLD analysis project Ga0164292, IMG submission 111486) | Eutrophic lake water microbial communities from Lake Mendota, Wisconsin, USA - GEODES117 metaG | ecosystem: Environmental > Aquatic > Freshwater > Lake | place: USA: Lake Mendota, Wisconsin... | reverse complement strand
TCCCATGTCTGTCCGCTCGAATACGACCTCCTCTTCGAGCGATTCCTCGACGTCAACCGCAAGGAAGCGCCCGATATCGACATCGATTTCTGCAAGGAGCGACGTGGCGAGGTCATCGAGTACGTGAAGCGGAGGTACGGGGCGGCGAATGTCGCCCAGATCGGCACGTTCGGCACACTCGCCGCGCGGGCCGCGATCCGTGACGTCGGCCGGGCGATGGGGCTTGCGATCCCGCGGGTCGACTCGATCGTGGCGCTCGTCCCCGACCAGCTCGGAATCTCGATCGAGGAGGCCTCGGCACCGGGGAGCCAGCTCGCCGCCGCCTGCGAGGCCGACGAGGAGGTCCGGCAACTGGTCGATCTCGCCGGCCGCATCGAGGGGCTGGCCCGCAACGTCGGCACCCATGCCGCTGCGGTCGTCATCGCCGACCGGCCCCTCGTCGAGTACGTGCCGCTGCAGCGCGTGACGGGGAAGGAGGAAGTCATCACCCAATGGGCGATGGGGGATGTCGAGCGGGCTGGCCTGATGAAGATGGATTTCCTCGGCCTCCGTTATCTCACCGTGGTCGCCAAGACGATCGAGATCATCGCCGAGACGACAGGCACCCGTCCCGATCCGCTCGCCTTCCCGCTCGACGACACGTCGACGTTCGACCTTCTCTGCCGCGGCGAGACGAAGGGCATCTTCCAGCTCGAGAGCGGCGGCATCCGCGACCTGCTCCAACGGATGAAGCCCGACCACTTCCGCGACATCGTCGCCGTCAACGCCCTCTACCGCCCCGGTCCGCTCGAGGGCGGAATGGTCGACGACTACGTCGCCGTCAAGCATGGCCGTAAGCCCGCCGAGTACACCCACCCGGTCATGAAGGAGGTGCTCGAGGAGACGCACGGGGTGATGGTCTACCAGGAACAGGTGATGCGGATCCTCGAGCGTCTCGGGGGGATCGAGCTCTCGAGCGCCTACACCTGCATCAAGGCGATCAGCAAGAAGAAGCTCGAGATCATCGCCGCATTCCGGGAGCAGTTCGTCGCCGGTGCCAAGGCGAAGGGGCTGGCGGCGGCCGAGGGGCAGGAGCTTTTCGGTCTGATCGAGAAGTTTGCCGGATACGGTTTCAACAAGAGCCATTCCACCGCCTACGCGCTACTCGCCTGGCAGACGGCCTATCTCAAGAACCACCATCCGGTGGAGTTCATGGCGGCCCTCCTCTCCGGCGACATCACCGGTCGCAACTTCAAGAAGAAGGATGCGCTCGTCGAGCATGTCGAAGACTGCCGGCGGATGGGCATCGAGGTCGCGCCGCCCGATGTCAACAGGTCGGCCTCCGACTTCACGGTTTCCGAGGGGCGGATCCTGTTCGGGCTCTCGGCGATCAAGGGATGCGGTGGACAAGCTTCCGCGGCGATCGACGCCGAGCGGCGGAAGGGGGGGCTGTTTCGCGATCTCGACGACTTCTGCGGCCGGCTCGACTCGAGCGTCGTCAACAAGACCGCCGTGGAGAGCCTGGCCAAGGCGGGGGCCCTCGATTCCCTCTGCCCGGATCGGTCGATGGGTGCCAAGAGGGCGGCGCTGCTTGCGGGGATCGAGAAAGCGCTCGCGGCCGGAGCCTCGCGCGCTGCCGATCGGAAGAGCGGTCAGAAGAATCTGTTCGAAGCCTTTGACGAGGCTCCCGCCGTCACCTCGCCAACGGCCCCGCCGCCGGGGCTCCCGGAGGTGCCGCCGCTTTCCGACAAGGAGATGCGGTCGTACGAGAAGGAGGTGCTCGGCTATTACGTCCACAGCCACCCCTTGGCCGAGTGTGCCGATCTCCTCGGCGCGATCTGCACGCATGGTACGGCCGATCTCGCGTCGGTGCCCCCCAAGGGAGAGGTGGTGATCGGTGGCATGGTGGCGGCGATCAAGCTTTCCAACGTCAAGCAGCCGCGCCCCGGTTCCACCCACACTCGCTACGGCATGTTCGATCTCGAGGACATGGACGGTATCGTGCGCTCGATCTGCTGGCCCGAGGAGTACGCTCGGGTCGGCGAGTCGATCCAGGCCGATGCGGTGATCCTCGTGGTCGGTTCGATCGATCGACGGGCGGGGAGCGAAGAGACGAACCTGATCGTCAACGAGATCGTTCCCTTGGCGGATGCCTGGCAAAAGCCCGTGAAGCACGTCACGCTGCGTTTTGCCGAGCCTGACCACGACTCCGCCACGCTCGACCAACTGGCGGAGATCCTCCGCCGGCATCCGGGGACCGTGCCACTGCGGTTGGTGCTCGACCTCGCCGACGGGCGACGGGTCCTGATGGAGGCCGACCGTCACCCCGTCGCCTGGACTCCCCAGTTCCAGGCGGAGGTCTCGGGTCTCCTCGGCCCCGGAATGATCCGGGCTGGCCTGTCGATCCCCCGGACCGGCGGCGGGCGTGGCCGCGGAGATGATTCGGGCAGGGGGGACGGCCGACGGTTCTCCGGCGGACGCTCGCCGGCCCGAGCCAACTGAGGCCGCAGCGGCTGGCCGGGGATCGCGGCCGGTCGGGCGGACCCCGCGGCCCCTCCCCGACAACCGTCACGACCGTTGCCCGACGCCCCGATCGGGCCCTTGAAACGGCGAAATCGCCGCTCGCTGCCCAAGGCCCCCGAAAGCCTCCCTCTTCGAAGGACCGAAGAGAGGAGAGACGTTGGGGCCGGCTCGCCGATGCGGCGGCTCCCAGCACGTCCGCCGCTCGATTGCCGTCAGGCTCCACCGGGGATACCCTTCGAGAGAGCCGCTCTCGACGGCGCCCTGCGGGATTCATGCGTCGGCTGTCCGTTCCTCTTTTGCCGGGTACGCCATGTTCAAGCCTCTCGCTGACCGGATGACCCTCGTGCACCGCTTCGCCTCGCTGTTTTCGACGGCGGTGGTCGCCCTCGCCGTCGCGGTTGCCCCGTGCGGTTTCGCCCACGCCCAAGGTGGCATCGGTGGCGGCGGCATGGGCGGTGGCGGAATGGGCGGCGGCATGGGTGGCGGTGGCATGGGCGGCATGGGTGGCGGAGGGATGGGCGGCGGTGGGATGGGTGGCGGCGGCATGGGCGGCATGGGTGGCGGTGGCATGGGTGGCGGAGGCATGGGCGGCGGCGGCTTGGGAAGCGCCGCGGGCGCGGCCGGCGTCGTCATCGATGCCCAGGGCGTCCTCCGCACCCGCTTCGTCTCCGATGCAGGCCTTTCCCGGCAGCGCCGTGTGGCCGCGTACGCCGAACTCCCCGGCGACATCCGCAAGCGCTCGTCGTTCCGCAAGATTGCGCTGTCGCGGCTCGAGGACGAGGTGAAGCGTGCGGCAGCCGAGGGGCGCGACGTTGCCGAAAGCGTGTCGAATCTCGCCGGCCTGACCCGCGTGCAGTACGTCTTCGTCTATCCGGGAGAGGATGGGCAGCCGGGTGAGGTGGTGATCGCCGGCCCCGCCGAGGGTTGGATCACCGATGCCACGGGGCGCGTCGTGGGGATCGAGTCGGGGAGCCCGACGGTGCTCCTCGAGGATCTCGTCGCCGCCCTGCGCGTGTTCGAGCCGGGTGAGCCGACGAGCGCCACGATCGGCTGTTCGATCGATCCGCGGCAGGAAGGGCTCGCGCAACTCCAGGCGTTCATCAAGAGCGTCGGCCGGGTGAACCCGAAGGCGACCCCTGAAGAACTGGTGATGGGGATGTCGCAGGCTCTCGGGCCGCAGGATGTACGCGTCGACGGCGTCAGCCCGTCGAGCCATTTCGCCCAGGTGATGGTCGAGGCGGACTACCGGATGAAGCTCATCGGCATCGGCCTGGAGCGGGTGCCCGCAAGGAACATGAAGTCGTGGGTCGATCTCAACGCCAATTCCGGCGTGGCCACCAACGCCCTCCAGCGGTGGTACTTCACCCCCGATTACCAGTGCGTGCGGGCCTCCGACGATGACCTCGGCATCGAACTGGTCGGCCGGGGAGTGAAGCTCGTCGGTGCCGACGAGGTCGTGCTCCCCAACGGTCAGCGGATGTCGGCCGATCGCCCCGACCGGGCGAGCAAGACGTTCACCGAGACGTTCACGAGGAAGTACCCCGAGATCGCCGCCCGCAGCCCCGTCTACGCCCAGCTTCGAAACCTCATCGATCTGTCGATCGTGGCGGCCTGGATGCAGGAGCACGACGCTTACGGTCGGGCCGCCTGGGGCGCCGAGGGCCTCCGGGACGAGTCGGTCTACGCCATCGAAAGGCTCGTCGCCCCGGTCGAGGTTCAGCCCGCGATCAACGCCATTCAGCGTGGCAACAGGCTCGTGACGCCGATCGGCGGTGGCGTGACGCTCCAGCCGAAGCAGGCCCTCGATCCGTCCAACATCATCGGCGACGACGAAGGCACGATCGCCTCGGCCCGTGGTGACACGCTCGACCTCCCCGCCGGCCGGTGGTGGTGGGACTGAATCGAGACGCGGACGAAGCCTTCCGCGGCCTTCGTCTGATTGATCAAAACGAAGCGGCCCGCCGGAGTTTCCGGCGGGCCGTTGTCGTTTCGCTTGCTCTTCGCCGGGAGCCGCTCGGGGCTGACTGTGCCCCGTCGCCGGACGTTCGCTCCGGGCATCCATGCCCTCCGCTCTCTCCGCGCCGCCAGCGCTTTCGCCCTCCGGGCTTCGCTTGCCGGCGAGGCCGGCTCTCGGAGCACGGTCAGCCCCGAGTTTGAACGTTGGTGGGATCGATCGCGGGGTTGAGCAGGATGTTCCGCATTCAACCGCGGCCCTCGGCCGTCGGTTGCAGTGCGGAAGCCTCCGGCGGCCGAAGGTCCGCCGGAGGCTATTTCTGGACCCGCTCGAGGTAGTCGCCGGTGCGGGTGTCGATCTTGATCATGTCGTCCTGCTCGATGAAGGCCGGCACGATCACGTCGGCTCCCGTCTCGAGCTTGACCGGCTTGGTGAGGTTCGTCGCCGTGTTGCCGCGCATGGCTGGTTCGGCGTAGGCCACCTTGAGGATCATGTGGTTCGGCGGCTCCATCGAGATCGGATTGCCGTTGTAGAGGAGCATCGAGCAGACCGTCCCCTCCTTGATCCATTTCCAGGAGTCGTCGACTTGTTCCTTCGTCAGCTCGTACTGCTCGTAGCTGCCGTTGTCCATGAATACGAACTGCTCCCCCTGCTTGTAGAGGAACTGCGCCTCGATCGTGGCGATGTCGGCGGCGTCGAGCGAGTCACCGCTCTTGTAGGTGCGATCGAGGACGGTGCCGCGGAGGAGGTTGCGGAGCTTGCACTTGTAGAGCGCCTGCCCCTTGCCCGGCTTCACGAAATTGCACTCGATCATCAGGTAGGGATCGCCGTCGATCTGGACCTTGAGCCCCTTCTTGAACTCGCTCGTGTTGTAGCCTGCCACTGCTTCGATGCTCCTGGACGTTGATCCTAAAACGGGATTCCTGGACACGCGTTTCCCGACCGCCGGGCGTTCCCTTTCCGGGTGTCCGGCCGTATCTTGGAACGTCCCGGGTCTCCGCGGAAGTCCGTCAAGGGTGGCCGCAGCGGTGCCGGATGTCAACGTCCATCGGCGCCGCGGGAGTCCGGCGGCCGCCGTTCCCGGCCCCTCCCCCTTCCGTGCCCTCGTTCCCCGTGGCCGACGGGCCCCCCATGGCGACCGAATCCCCAACTGCCGTTCCGTTCGACAACCCTGCGGGCAAGGCCGGCGCTTTGGCGCCGCCGGGCCGGGACGCCTGGCAAGCGGAACTCACCCGAGCGGTCCGTGATCCCGACGAACTCTGCCGTCTCCTCGGCCTCGATCCGGCCTTCGCGGAGGAGGCACGCCGGGCCGCCGGTGGATTTCCCCTCCTCGTTCCCCGTTCCTTCCTGGAGCTGATCAAGCCCGGCGATCCCGACGATCCGCTCCTCCGCCAGGTGCTGCCGCGGCGCATGGAACTCGAGTCGCATGCCGGGTGGGTCGCCGATCCGCTCGAGGAAGCGGCCGCCATGGCGGCGCCGGGGCTGGTGCAGAAGTACGAGGGGCGGGCTTTGCTGCTCGTTACGGGAGCGTGTGCGGTCCACTGCCGCTACTGTTTTCGGAGGGAGTTTCCCTACGCGGGGCACGGCGTCGGTTCGGCCGGCACCGCCGCGGCGCTCGAGGCGATCGCGGCCGACCCGTCGATCCGCGAGGTGATCCTCTCCGGGGGCGATCCGCTCCTCGTCGACGACGAGCGGTTCGCCGACCTCCTCCATCGGATCGTCGCCATCCCGTCGGTGCAACGTCTTCGGATCCACACGCGGTTGCCGGTGGTCCTTCCTTCGCGGGTCACGCACCGACTCTCGGCAACCCTCTCCGGCCTGCCACGGCCGGCCGTTGTCGTCATCCATGCCAACCATCCCGCGGAACTCGGCCCTGCCCAGGCAGCCGCCGTGGCCGAGCTCGCCGCCGCCCGCGTCATGCTCCTCAATCAGGCAGTGCTTCTCGCGGGGGTCAATGACTCCCTGCCGGTGCTCGTCGCGCTCTCCGAACGTCTCCTCGCGATCGGTGTCCTCCCCTACTATCTCCATCTCCCCGACCGCGTCGTCGGCACGTCGCATTTCGACGTGCCCGAAGCGACGGCGGTGCGGCTTCACGATGGATTGCGGAAGACGCTCTCCGGGTATGCGGTGCCGAGGCTCGTCCGCGAGGTGCCGGGCGAGGCGTCGAAAGTGGCGTTCTCCTGATCGGACTCCTCGGCCGGGGCCCGTTTTTTCAGGTCATTCTCGGGTAAGATGAGGGCCGGGGTGTTGTCCCCGTCTGATCCTTGTCCCCAGTCGGAGCGTGCCATGAAAGTCCTGATCGGTGTCGACGGGTCGCCTGCCTCGATGGAAGCGGTGTCGGTCGTCGGCCGACTCATCGATCCGCGCGCCGACGAGGTGGCGATCTACTTCTCCCCGGCGGAGTTGCAACGCCGCATGCCGTGGGGGCAGACGCTCGTCGAAGGGGCGAGCAAGGCGCTCTTCGAAGAGGCCGAGGCCCGTCTCCCGCAACCGATCACCCGCCCTCTCGAGGCGATCGTGAGCACGAAGTCGGCGGCCGCAGGGATCCTCGAGGCGGCGATCGGCTGGAAGGCCGATGTGGTCGCCGTCGGTGCGAGCAACACCACCTCGCTCGAGCGATTCCTCCTCGGGAGCGTGTCGAGGGCCGTCGTTCACGGGTCGATGCTGCCGGTGCTCGTGGTCCGCAACGCTCCGTCCGCCGGCGAGCCGCTCCGGCCGCTCGCCTGCCATCATCCGGCGAGCGCCCAGGCGCTCGCCACCGTGATCGGCAAGCTCCGCTGGCCCGCGGACACCTCCGGAGAGGTGATCGGAGTGGCCGAGTCGCTCCTCGCAGGTCCGCTTCCGTCATGGCTCGAGAAGAAGGTGCGCGATCCGCAGACCGAGGCGATCGCGATGGCGTGGCAGCAGGAGCACGACGACGAGGTCGGTTCGCTGTCCAAGAACCTCGAGGCCTTCCAGAAACGTCTCCCACCGGCGTTCGCCGGTCGGCCGCCGGTGGTCGCCCAAGGGAATGCCGGTGACCGGATCCGCGCGCATGTCCGTGAACACGGTGACAACCTCGTGATCCTCGGCAGGACGCCCACCGATGCGGTCACCCGCTGGCTTCTCGGGAGCACGTCGGAGGCCGTGCTCACCGGTGTGCCTTCGAGCGTGCTGCTCGTGCCGGTGGAGAAGGCCTGACGGTCACGCGAGACGGCAGCGTTCGACGAAGGCGGCGTAGTCGCGGGGTGTGTCGATCCCTTTGGCGGCGTGGTCGAGCGCCGCTGCGGCGATCCCGATGCCGGCCTCGAGGGGGCGGAGTTGTTCGAGGCTCTCGAGGGTGGCCAATCGGGAGTCGGGGAGGTCGTCCCACGCCTCGAGGACTTCGCGCCTGTACGCATAGAGGCCGACATGCTGCCACCAGTAGGGCGGGTCGGCGGTGAGGAGATCCTCGCTCCAGGTCCGGGCAGCGGGGAGGCGTGAGCGGCTGAAGGTCAGCGCCCGCCACGCTCCGGCGACCTCCGGGCCGGGAACGTATCGGCCACGATGCCCCGGTTCGCGCCAGGGAGTCAATTCGGCCTTCACGGCCGAAGGTTCATCGAGGTCGGCCGCCGACCGCATCGGCGTGACGAGCGTGGCGATGCCTGCAGCCGGGCAGCGGTCGAGGAGATCGATGGCGAGATCGATCGCCGCCGCGGAGATTTCCGGTTCGTCCCCTTGCACGTTGACGATGAGCGGGGCGTCGCCGAGGTGGGGAAGTGCCTCGACGATTCGGGCGGTGCCGCTCGGGGCCTCGGGCGAGGTCATGACGGCATCACCGCCGAAGGCGGCCACGGCGTCGGCGATCTCGTCGCTATCGGTGGCGACGACGACACGCGAGGCCCGCAAGGAGCGGCGGGCGGCGAGCCAGGTGTGTTCGATGAGGGTCTTGCCCGTCTCGGAGAGGAGCATTTTCCGCGGGAGGCGGGTGCTCGAGAGTCGTGCGGGGATGACGATCACCGCCGCAGGGGGCTGGGTGGGCATCGGGCTCTCCGTGGTCAGGCAGGCGGAGTGGGGGCTGGCGGAAGGCCGGGGTGCGAGCCGGTTTTTAGCCTGTCGTGGCAGGGGGCTGCCATGCCGGAATCGGCCGGGTGCGGGCGTGGCCGGGGCGCCTTGTTTCCGGGGCGTCCCCTGCTAGCATTCGAAGGTCGCGAAAGCGGCCACTTGCCCGAGTGGCGGAATTGGCAGACGCGCAAGATTCAGGTTCTTGTCCAGGTAACTGGGTGGAGGTTCAAGTCCTCTCTCGGGCATTGCCGGGGCTTTTTCTCGCCCCTCGCCGTAGGTCATCCGCACTGCGGCCTTCGCGTGTCCCCGGCACCGCGGCAGCTCCTGGGTTTCATTCCGGGACTCCCCGAAACTGCTGCCGATGCGATTCGATTCCAGGGGCCGCGGTCGGTCTTGCGGCAGGCCACGCCTCCGCGGCGAAAGCCCCCTGCCGACAGACTGCCGGCGTGCAGCGATGTCCCCGTTTTCGGTGGAGGTGGCCATGGAGCGACGGCAGGCGCACTGGGATGGGGTCTACGCGGCCAAGGCCGATCGGGAGCTCGGCTGGTATGAAGGCGATGTCGGCCAGACGCGCCGGTTCCTCGATCGGATTGCCGATTCCGGGCCGAGGAGAGTGTTTCTGACGGGGGCGGGGACGTCGCTTCTCGTGGATGACTTTCTCCGCCGTGGTGACAGCGTCGTGCTCAACGACGTCAGTCCGGTGGCGTTGGGGAGGCTGCGGGAGCGGCTCGCTGCTGGCGGTGAGGCGGCGGAGTGGGTCTGTCAGGACATCGCCGATCCCCTCCCCGTCACGCTCCAGCCGGTCGATCTCTGGGTCGATCGGGCGGTGCTCCACTTCCTTCTCGACGAGGCGGCGATCGCGGGCTATTTCGAGAATCTGCGACGCCTGCTGCGGCCCGGCGGGCACGTGTTGTTCGCGGAGTTCTCCGAGACGGGCGCCGTGCGTTGTGCGGGGCTCGACGTCCACCGTTACTCGCTGGGAGAGTTGTCCGATCGGCTCGGCGACCGGTTCGGGCTCGTCATGGCTGAGGATCACATCTTCATCAACCCGACGGGCGCCGAACGCCCGTACGTCTACGCCCTCTTCCGGCGTGCCGGGGCGTAGGCGGCCGGCGGCAGAGCCGGACGGGAAGGGCTCGCCCGTTCTGTCGGTCGCGTGCGATGGGACGCACGAACGACGCGATTCCAGCGATTTTTCAGCCCCGTTGCCTGCCCCGCCGGCCCTTGTAGGATGGTCGTGGGGCTGTAGCTCAGCTGGTTAGAGCAGCGGACTTTTAATCCGTAGGTCCTGGGTTCGAATCCCAGCAGCCCCACTTGGCGGATCGGCCTGTTTTTTGAGTGTTTTCGCGGCCCTCTTCGGCTTGGAGGGCGGTTTTGGGGCCGTGTTCGGCGCTTTGTTAGGCGCAGGGGTCGAAAACTCCCCGCCGGCCCGTTCAAACGCGGCCCACGCGGCATCCGCGGTCCGTTGGGCATCCGTGCCCACGTAGTACCGAAGGGTGGTTTCAATCGATTCGCGCCGCATCAACTCTTTCAGTTGGGGCTGCATCAACCGCGATTCCCAAAGCTCCATTTCCGAACTATCAATGTTCATGCTCATGGGCTGCCCGTCGCCAGTGCGTCGAGCGTTACGCCGAGGGCTCCCGCCAGACGGACGGCGATCGAGAGCGTTGGTTCGCGCTCATCCTGCTCGAGTTGCGAGAGATAGCCCTGAGAAATGCCCGCCAACTCTGCCAGTTGAGCCTGGGTCTGTTGCCGCGCCCCTCGCACGCTGCGGAGCCGCTGCCCGAGCGTCGGCACGCCAGCTTGTTTCGCTGCAGCTTTCCGCCCTGCTGCCAGACGGCCCCGAATGCGGGCTTCGATCGCTGGCTTCTCGAGATCGATCTGCCTGCGAAGACCGTCGACTCTCGCCCCTTCGGCCGCCGTCAATCTCCGTTGACGTGTGATGCGTTTCGCCATGGCTGGCACCCTTTCGTGAAATCGCGGCAGATCGCGTGAAACGACGCTCGTGCCTCTCCACCCACTTCATCAATCGAGTTCACACGCCGTAACCGGGTACGCCGTGGCATCGCTGATTTCTTCAAAAACAACCGCGATCAGCCGCCCGGTGGATGTCTCGCCGAAAGCAATGAGCAGCCCAGACGACCGGCTCTGCTCGATGCCATCCGGATGCGCCAGCACTTCCTCGACTTCTTCCTTGGAGACATCATGTTCAGCAATGTGATGCACGTTGCCACGCGGATCATCGTCCAAGTCCCAGAAGACCTGCGTGAATCCCATCATCCCTCCGCCGTCGCGATCGATTATAACAATAGCAATATGCCCGCAGCCACGGCATCGCCCCGTCCTGTGGTGTGGTGAGTGTACGCGCGTATACATTCATCGCAAAGCTCTCTGCGAGGTTCGCCGGAGGTCGGGTTTCAGCGATCGATGAAGCGACTCTGACGGATGCGGTGGCTTCGGCTCCCAGACCACGTTCGTCCCCAGGGCACGCTACCGCGGAGTTCGTCTCGTTCGAAGCGTCCGGTGCCGTCAATGGCGAGTTTGTCGGTGGCGTGAGCGGGAACCGAACGGTGGGCTATGCAAACGAAAACTCGATCGGCTTCACGGCTGCAGCCGTTGCCGAGATCGATCCGGCGAGCTGGGGAGTGTGTTGGTCCTTGTGGCTGGCGTCTTCGGCCTGGTCGAGCGGCGCCGGTTGAAGCTCGCCTGAACCGAGTCGGCCCGCGGTAAAATCAGGGCGGTGGGGACAGGCTGCCGCAGTGGGCCTGCGACCCTCGCCTGTTTTGCGGCTATGGCGATCTGGGTGGGGAGCTTTTCCCGGAGGATCTGGAGGAGAAAAAGGGCGGAGATGACTTTTTCCACGGAGAGCTAGACTGACGCGGAGTCCCGCCGGCTGGGACTGCGATGCAAGCCGAGCGTCGCGCTTGCCCCCAGGGCCGACGATAGCGAGATCCGTGAGGCCGTCGATGG
>Ga0164292_10004405_pt1 | contig 11459 bp, 14 predicted proteins | sample GEODES117metaG_FD_111486 | JGI IMG/M metagenome (GOLD analysis project Ga0164292, IMG submission 111486) | Eutrophic lake water microbial communities from Lake Mendota, Wisconsin, USA - GEODES117 metaG | ecosystem: Environmental > Aquatic > Freshwater > Lake | place: USA: Lake Mendota... | reverse complement strand
TTGAGTACTTATTTTGATTCGGCAATCTTTTCTTTAAGTTTCTTTTCAAACTCATTTGCAATCATCTTCGTAAACTTAACTGAAGGTGAATCATCTTTTTCAGAATCATATCTGTACTGTCCTTGTGGTGGTCTCTTTCCTCTACCTAAATAATTTAAACCTGAAATGTTTGTAATACATTTGTGTCCACCTGAATTTGATTGAATCAAATCCCAAGCGTTAATTCCAATCTTATCTAACATCTCTTTATGTTCTTCAGTTAAATCCTTGAATGGTGTCTCCATCATATCTTGAATATGATTTAAAACTTTTTCACCACCTTCCATTGTAGTAAACTTATCACCGTATAACGCTTCAAAGTCTTTGAATGTGAACCCAATACTTTCAGGTCCAACTGAAGTCTCACTAACCCACTTAATAGTAGATAAAGGAATTGTTCTTTGTTTTAATTGGTCTTCCCATTTACCAACAACTTCTTGAGCAATCTCACCTAAGTTAACACCTTTTAATTCTCTTTCTTTTTTGAATGGATTACAAGACGCTTGAACTAATCCCATAGGCCAAGCCATGATAAGAAAGTCGGCTTCAGGATTATTTCTGAATGGTGTGTATCGGTCATAAGAACCAGGTTTAAACATACTACCACCACCATATTGAAAAATGATACTATCACTCACTCTTGGATAGTCTTTCATTTTTTCTCTGTAATCCTCAGCATTTTTCTGCATTTCTTCAGGACTCGCAGCGTTTGTTCTTTTCATCCAATCTTTAATGTTGGTTAAAATAGACATTAAAGATGGTTCTGAATCCATAACTAAGTATTCTAAAAACCCTGGTTTGTTTTTAAAGGCTAACAATAACTTGTTAATAACCAAACCTAATAACATTTTGTTTTTTTGAAGTGGTTTGTCTTTATCTAAACGATAAATATAATTAACTACCTCATCAGGTGTAATGTCATGTTTAGCATAATCGGCAGAATCAACAGTATTGATTAATAAGATGTCTGATGATGGGAATAAATCTTTTGGAGAAACAACTTGAGAAATTGTTTCAACGTTTGAACGAGCTCCTCTAAATTGTTTTGATGTTCCTTTTTCCACTCCAACCTGTTTATCGTGGTGGTCGGTATGAATTACGAACATTGGCTTACCGTGAGCAAAGTCCACAAGAACTGGCATGACATCACCTTGTGCATCGTTCTTTTTAACTGCGAATTCTTTGTCACCGTATTGGATTATGTGAGCACCTACTACATCAATACCATTGTCTTCAAGGTACCTTTTCATTGCGATTGCAGTCGTCACGCCATCCAAATCTTGATGGAAGTATATTTCAGCCTTTGGATATCTTTTAGCCAAAGCTTTAATATCTCGTAATCCTGTCTCTTTGAGTATTTTTTTCATTCTTAATCGATTCCAAGCCAATGAGCACCTTTATCGAATATATCACCGTAGTCAGAAACACATTGTTTAAATATCACCATATCTTTAGAGGGCATTTTTCTCATTGTGTCTTCCCCCCAAACTCCGTCAGCGGGATATACACCAATTTTTGATTGGTAGTTGTGTATTGCTTGAGCAGATTTAGAAGCTGGATAATTACCAATTAAACCGTCAATTTTTAAAGATTGACCTGAATCATCCTTAATACCTTTTTTATTTAAGAAACATTGGATACCCTTCTTATAGTTACCATCCTCTTGTTCGGCAATTACTCGTTTAACAATTCTAGTTAAATCTGACTCCGTTAATTTAATTACTTTCTTAGCCATGTTATGATTTTAATGTTAATAAATATTTTAATTGGTTGACATCACCCAACATCTCGTCTCTTAAATTCAATAAGTCACTGTCATATCTTGTATCTAATTGGTCAGTCATGTCAACCAAAAATTCCGTAATACCGTCCAAGAAATCTTGAACACTAATAGCTTTAATGTCTTGGAACATTAAGGAAAACTTTGATTCGAATTCAGGTCTACCGTATTTCCCCATCATACATTCAACAAACTTATCGATAAGGTCACCTAATGAATCATAAATTCCACCGTAGGCTCTATGTTTAGCATCACCAAATGTTTGCCAGTGTAAAAATTTAAATTGTAATTGGATTTGTACTAATTTGAGTGTTAATTCTTCTTTCATAAGTTATTTTTTAAATTGCTAACATTGCAGCATTTTTTAATTGTCCACCAAATATATCAGACATAAATCCTTGAATTGGGTCTGATTCTGCCGATGAACTTGGCATGTTCATACTTGAACTTGGTTGTGATGGTGTCTCACCTTGATATTGAGCACCTCCAAAATCCGATTCAGCATTTTTAATTCCCTGAGGTGTTTTACTATATTCAGTTAATTTTCTTTGGACATTTGCCTCACCCATTTTTTCGGCTAGCTCATCAGGTCCCACAAAATTACCAATACCAATATAATCTAAGAATCCTAACCAAAATTTGGTTCTTCTCATCAATATTCTCATTTCTCTATTTCCAAATAATCTTGGTACACCACCTAAAAATATTTGAGCCAAAGGTCCTTTTTTGGTTAAACCCTTAAAAACCTTATCATTTTTAAGTAAATTCTTTAACGCTCCAATACTTTCTGCGGGTTTTGCAGCATTTTTTAAGTTTTTAGCTAAAATACCTGCAGATTTTTGAAACTTAACACTTTTAAGTCCAGCATTTTCAAGTAATTTCAAATAATCTAATATTGTATTTTTAAATCCCTTTAATAATCCTCCTGGTAGTTTTTCAACATAAGAAGCTGCCTTTGGTGCCCATGATTTAGCACTTTGTAAAAATCTACCTACCATACCAGGTTTTTCCGCTAATTTGGCTAAAGCAACACTCGCTTCCGCAGTTTTACCCGCTTTGGCTAATTTCATAGCAGCGGATAATCCTTTAGTTGCACCTCCTCCAATTTTTAAAGAACCCATAATAGTTTTTCCAACTGCATCGCCAACCAATGGTATTGCGGATATTAAACTTAATAAACCAAAAAGATGGTCACCTTGTGAGAAATAAGATATTCCATTAATTATATCGACTGTAGGTGTAGGGTCAAGAATACCTAAAATATCACCAACAGTATTATACCACTCCGCTTCTTGAAGTAATTCGGTTTCTTGTGATTTTTGTTCTTTCACAATTAACTCAAGTTGTTTTTCTGTTATGATTATTGATGACATTAAAAATGATTTATTAATAAATATCCATAAAACAAAAAAAAGGGTCGTTAAACCCTTTTATTTGAAATCCATTTGAATTTGTTTATTTCGGTCAACAAAATGTTGTACTCGTTCTTGAGCAACTTTGGTATAGTTTTCACTCAATTCAATTCCAATCCATCGTCTACCACTAATCTCAGCAGCACATAGACTAGTACCACTTCCTGTAAATGGGTCAAGAACTACATCATTCTTATATGTAAGAATCTTGATTGCCTTCATTGGAATGTCCATTGAAAAGGTTGCTTTGGTTTGTTGTTTGGTATCTGCAAAATATTCCCACTGACCATAAACCAAGGACATAAACTCTTTCTTATCTTCATCTTGATAAACCGCTTTGGTCTTAACAGTACCATCTTCTTGTTCCATCTCAACCATCTCGGCTTTCCATTGAGGTTCTCCTTTGATTTTTTTAATACGGTCTTTCTTGTATGCTAAAATCACACACTCCTTTGGATTGTAAATGTATGGACTACTTGGTGACATCCATGAACCCCAAGCTGTAGTCTTACTTCTGTGTGGTGAATTCTCATCAAGGTCAACAAGTCCGTAAAACTTAAACCCAACCTCTTTCATGATGGTCCAAAACTCAGACATAAATAATACTCGACCACCTCGGTCTTGTACGTTTACTTCGTATGGAATGTTTACTGCAATACGACCGTCATCTTTTAACACATGGAATGCTTCTGTCAACCATTGACGTGTAAAATCCCAATAGTCTTCCATACTCATACTATCGTGGTGAGTATCATAATCAATCCCTACGTTGTAGGGTGGTGAAGTCACAACCAAATCAACAGACGTTAATGGTAATGTCTTCATTACCTCAATACAATCACCTTGTAATATTTTTCCTGTTTCTATCATATCTTACTATTCTTTAAATTGTCTATTCGTCTTTGAAGATACCATAGAGCCTTGTTCAGGTCTTGTAATTCTTTATCTGTTTCTTTTTTTCCCGCCCTTGAAATATACTTAACTGTATTCCCAAGATGAAAATCTAACTCCCACGCTTCAATAACTTTGATTGCTTCGTATGGATTGTTTTCCCCTCCGTAATGTTGTGGGTGATTAACTTGTTCACTCATATTCTTCTTCTTTTAATTCTTCGTAAAATCCTATTTTAATTCTTTGATGCATCTCCTCTTTCAACCTTTCATTTTCAACCATCAATGGTTTAATAAACATAAGGTATAAGATGATTATAGCTAACCACATACCAAGACCAAGAAATATTATCATTAACCCCATGGTTTTATTTCTTTTGTGTCTGTTGAAACTTTATTTCTTCTGAAGGAACATTCGCCAATGAACCCATTAACTCATCCTCCAAAACATATCCCTCATCATTTGTGTATTCATCCAACAACTCATGATTAGAAATTGCATGATATTTTTCGTTCAGACCATCAATCACTACATCCTTATTAATCATCGTTTTGGTTTCATATAAAACCTCAGCAACTTTAAGTGAGTTCATAATCTCACGGATAATTCTGTATGGGTCAGCATTTGAACCAGGTCTACGGTCTTCAACATAACCTTTCCATTCTTTTGCCGTGTCTTTTGGAACTCGGATTGATGCCCCTCTATCAGATACACCCCAACTGAATTTATCAATTGCTTGTGTCTCATACTCACCAGTCAAACGTAAGTGATTGTTGGAACCATACGCGTTGATGTGGTCTTTGTGTCTTGATTCAAATGCGTTGAAGATTGACATGAAATAACTTTCCCCACCTTCACTTCTCATTTTTTCTGTTGAGAAGTTTGTGTGTAACCCTGAACCATTCCATTCACCATGTGTAATTGGTTTTGGGTGTAATTCAATATGATATCCATAATCCTCAGCAATCTTATAAAGTAAGTAACGTGACATCCAAAGGTCGTCACCAGCTTTTTGTGAACCTTTTGAGAATACTTGGTATTCCCATTGACCTAATGCAACCTCAGCATTGATACCTGTAATGTTGATACCATACTCCAAACAAGTTTCCAAGTGGTTTTCAACAAAATTACGTCCAACTACGTTATGTCCAACACCACAATAGTATTCACCTTGTCCTTTAAGAATATTTTGTTTGTGTCCCAAGATACCACCATTAATCTCTTCACGGATGAAATATTCTTGCTCAAATCCAAACCAAAGGTCATCTTGGTCCTCAACCATAGAACGTCTATTTGTGACATGAGGAGTCCCATCCGCATTCATGACCTCACAAAAAACATAAACCGTATCAAAGATATTTCCATAATAAACTCTAACAGGCTTCAAAATACAATCCGAACTATGTCCTTCAGCTTGTTGTGTTGATGAACCATCAAAGTTCCACATTGGGAAACTTTCTATTGAGTCACCTAATGTACTACCATCAACAATTTTAACTTTACTTCTTAAATTTGGTTCTGGTTTGTACCCATCCAACCAAACGTATTCTAACTTTACCATAATTTATATTTACACTGATTTAATTACATAATAATCTTTTGCATACTTTGATTCTTCAATTACACCTTCTTTAATAAGGTTATCCAAAATCTTTCGGGTCTCCTCTTCAGAAACTCTCAAGATGTGAGATGAGATGTAGTTAATGTGAATCGGTTGTCTCAACTTAGACATCAAGGTTTTTGTTACTTTATCGTTCATAAATGTTCAATTATTTCTAATATTTCTTTATCAGATTTACCTTCACAATGTAATTTGTAAATCTCGTGGCTTGCTTTATCCATAAAAAAAAGAGCATCACTGTTACCGTAATACTCTTCCAATCTATCTTCCTGAAGTGATGATAAACTTCTCTCGTAATTGATATATCGTTTGTTGAAACTCACGATACAAATATAGGTATATTATTATTTAGAGTCAAAGTTATTTATCTTATTCATACTAACAATTTGAAAAATATAAGACATAACTTTTCTTTTCATGATTGGAACGATTGTTTGTTCCATTGGGAAGTCATGGTCACAGGTCATTTCAAATACAGGTAAGTCCCTAAAATATTTGGTTTTATTATATTTTGAGTATTGTTCGATTATAGATAACAAGGTAGTTTCGTCAGGATGATTTTCATAAATCTTGGTAAGATAGGTTTTATCTGCACTATCGTTTTTACCTTTCTTAATCTGATATTCCCAAACATGAATCTTGTGTTCAGATTTTCTGTAATAGAATATGTAACCCGAACCAGATATTAATAACTCTCTATTTTTCTTAAGAGATACTTCCACGTTCTCAAAGACCATATTCCAAATTGACTTGGCTGAATTGAATGCATCATATAATTTTCCGTTGGAGTATCTTATGGTCTTATCCAATTCCAATTCCTCTTCTTTTGATAAGTTTCTTGGTTTTTTTGGGTATAAGTCTTTCAACATGATTTCATCATCACATGAATCAAATTTCTTATCTGTAAGTAATAAGGTATTTTCTTTGTGTAGGGATTGTACGTTCGCTAAGTGTAAAGATAACTCAACAAAGTCAGGATATATTTCAAAGTTCTCGAAGTTCTTCTCGCATTTTTGAATGTAATCCAATAAAGTATATTTGTTGTATTCAAAATCCAACGGCTCTTTTAACATCCACTCAGGATTTAGCTTAAACGCTATCTTTTTTCTTCTCCCCATACAACAATTATAACCAAATAAAAATCTTAATCAATTCTCATTACATAAAAGGTCTCACCTTCAACATTGATTTCATCCGCACTACCATCGTAACCATTTAGTGTTGTACCATACCCATCTTCGTCAACAACCGCTTTGATGAACGCGTCTCTGTCTATGTAATTATTGATTTCCAATCCCCAATCGTTCATAAAACCTTCAATATTATATTTCACATCTTCAAGTCTTCTCTCAATAATATCTTCAAGTAACTCATCTGGAAAGTCACCTTCAGGGTCGTCTTTAATATCTTCAATTTCACTTTCCATTTCGGAAATATTTTCATTTAACTCATCAATTCTTTCTTCAATGTCTTCGTCGTTTTCACCATCCAACTCACCCTCTAACTTTGAAACCAATTCTCTATATTTTTCAATCTTGTTTTCTAAAATTGTAATCATTTCCTCTTGCTGTCTTGATAACATTCTTTCACTATCATCCAAATAAGAATCGGGACTATCATAAACATCTTGATTATATAAATCTTCAGCATATGAAATAACCGCATCCTCATCAATATATTGTTTTACAAATTCAGGTCTGAATGCTTCAAACCCTATATCATCAAGTAATTGGTCAAGATATTCATAAGAACTTGTTTCCATTTCACTTTCATCTCCAACAACATATCTACGGTCTTCCAACTCAGGAGCTCCAATTACTTCGAACTCCGATGCATCATAATATCTTCCTGTTGGGATAATATTGTATACATCAATCTTATTTTGTAATTCCGTTAACTCATCTTCCAACTCACTTATCTCATCTAATAAATCTTGTCTAACTTCCCCATCATTATCATATTCCGCTTGAAGTCTGGTAATTTCATTTTCAATTCTTGCAATCTCACCTCGGTCTTGGTTGGTCATTACTTCAATATCACCTTCTATCTCAAGAACTCGTAATAACGCATGAGCTTTCAATCCAGTCTCATCAGCATCAGGTAAGTCCCATTCACCGTTTTCACGTCTTTCTTGAGCTTGAGCCTCCCTTTGTCTTAATATTTGAGCTAGTCTTACTCTTTCTAATCTCTCTTTTTCTTTTTTAGCCAATTCTTTATCAGTAAAAATCTTAACTTGTTCAGGGTAAGTTGATTTAATATATTCATCAACCGAACTTAAAATCTCGTTCAACTTATTTGTTCCAAAAATCCAACCACTATTAGTTGTTGCATCCAAAGCATCATAATAAGTTCTGTCTCCATCGAATTTTTGTAGTAAGGCAACTTTATAATATTTGTTATCACTTGGAGCACTTCGGTCCAAAATGTAAAATAACTTACCGTCTTGATTGTATCTGTTGAACTGATGGTCTGAATCTGCAGTGGTACACCACTTTGTACCCTTACCATAATAACATGATGAGTCATGAGTTAATGGATTTACAACAAAGAACCTTCCATCATCATAAACAACATTCCCACCTTCAACTTTCTTAACCACTCTCCTTTGTCTTCCTTCATACTCTGCCAATGCAGATAATAATTGTCCAACATTCTTATATTGGTAAAGGTCTGTGATTGGAAGGTTACTTGATATCTTAACGAATTTATTTAAGGCTTCAGATACTTTGGATAGGTTATCCTCAAAGTTAACCCCATCCATGTGTTTACCAACCCAATCCAAATATTTTTGTGGAACTGAACTGATAATCTTATTTATATTCTCCCCACCAAATTTTTGGGAATACTTGGCTTTGAAATCGTCAACTCTACCTTCTTGTATTATTTTTAAAAAATCCATTACACTTTTAATTGATAAATATTCTTTTAATTATATATTTCAACAAAGATAGTATTTATTATTAGGAAACAAATAAACAATTTTAATTTACAATACCATGGGATGCGGATGCAAAAATAACGGAAACCAATCACAACAGCCTTCACCTCAACAGGTTCAACAGGCTGCAGCTCAAAGACAACAAACAAACGAAAGTGTTAAAGCCGCTATTAAGAAAACGGTTGAGAAGTACTACAACGTGAACAAAACTAGCAAGTAATTTAACACATTTTAGAAAATTAAGAAGGGGACAATGAAAATTGTCCCTTTTTTCGTATTTATAGTATATGGAGCTTGACGAAATTATAGAATTGTTTAATGATGGTGAGTTAGATGTTGAGAAGTATTTCAACGGTTATTCTAATTTCTTCTCAATATTAAGGAGACGAGGTCTTTTGTCTCAAATAGACCCTGAAGCCCCTGACTCTGATGAATGGCAAAATGAATTTCTTATTTGGTTGTATTCCAATGACAAAGAAAAGTTTGATAAGTACATTCAAAAGTTCTTGGGTGATATTGAGATTGTTAATGACATATCATACTTAGTTGTTAATACAAGAGGTGAATTAGCCAAGTTATTTTGTAGTTATAGAAATGAATTATCATCAGATACCGTAGAATCCATTTTAGATGGTGAAAATGATTGGGGTTATTATGATAACACAACTGATGATGTTTATCGTGATGTGATTGAAGAATTAACCAAAGAAAATCTCAGAAGACTTAAAGAATATATAATAGATACTTTGAAAGGTAAACAAATACCAACAAGTACTGAAGTTCTCGAATCCATCTCACAGTCTCAAGGTAATGATTACGTAACTGTTGATGAATCAAACATTGATGAAATTGTTGATGATAAAGAAACAATGAAAGAATTAATGGATGATGAATTAATTGACTTGAAAGGTGAACTATATAGTGTTCATAGCAATGCTTACAGTTCAGCTTATGAAGATGAGTTATATGATACCATATGGGATAAACTTGAAGAATTTTTTCAAGGTCCTGGAGAATGGTTAACTAGGCCTCATACATACAAGAAAGATACTGAAGTTCAAAAATTTAGAGTACCTATTCACAATTTCTATAGTAATATTTTAGAATATCTACAAGATAATAAAAAGTACGGTAATACAGGTACTTTAGAATATCAAGGCGGTTATTTGGAAATATTAAAAGAGTGGTGGGAATGTTTAAAAGTATGGGCACCTGATTATCCTGACTCAAGAAGGGTTGATAAAAATATCAACTCGTATTTTACAGATTATATTTAAATAAAAAAAGGGATTAAATTAATCCCTTTTCTTTTGCGATTTCTTCAAGTCGATTTAACTTGCCCTCTTTAATATCTAATAGAACTGATTGTTCTTTAATCGCTTCAATACATAGTGCAATGATGTCGGCATATTTAACTCGGAAATAAGTTTCTTCACTACCAAAAACAACTTCAGGTAATACGTGATTTAATTCTTGAGCAATAAACCCTATTTCTTCTTGAGTTTCTTTACTTGAATTAAATAAACTTTCATCTTTCCAAAAATACCTAACACCTCTCATCTTCATTACTTTGTCGATTGAATTGGTTATCGGTTTAACATTCTTTTTAAGTCTTTCGTCTGAAGGTCCTGGAGCTCCTGTTGCACCTGTAGCACCTTGAGCACCTGTAGGTCCTGTCGGACCTGGAGGTCCTATCGGTCCTGGATTAGAATTTGCAGCTCCTTGAGCACCTGTAGGTCCTGTCGGACCTGGAGGTCCTGGAGGTCCATTAGTCCCTGCCGCCCCTTGAGCTCCCGTGGCGCCAGGGCTTCCAATATTAGGTTGTCCTTGAGAACCTGTAAATCCAATATTTCCTGTTTGACCTGGAGCTCCTTGAGCACCTTGTCCTCCTTTTCCACCTTGAGCACCTTGAGCACCTTGAGGTCCTGTCGCTCCTTGATTTCCTTGAGCACCTTGGGCACCTTGGCCACCAAGAGCACCTTGAGCTCCTTGTGCCCCTTGAGCTCCTTGACCACCATTAGCACCTGCTGCTCCTTGAGCGCCTTGAAGTCCAACTTTACCTTGGGCTCCTTGAGCACCTATTGGTCCTTGAGGTCCTTGAGCACCTTGTCCTCCTTGAGCTCCTTGAGCCCCTTGTCCACCTTGAGCTCCTTGGGCTCCTTGAGCACCTTGTGGTCCGAAGCTTCCTTGAGAACCTTGTCCACCTGTTGGTCCCACATTACCAGTCGCACCGTTAGAACCCTGAGCACCTTGAGCCCCTTGTCCTCCCTGTGCACCTTGAGCTCCTGTGGCACCTTGAGGACCTTGTGCACCTTGAGCACCTTGTCCTCCCTGAGACCCTTGAGCTCCTGTGGCACCTTGAGCACCTGTAAGTCCTTTGTCTCCTGTTCCTCCCTGAGAACCTTGAGCTCCTGTGTTACCTTGAGAGCCTTGAGCCCCTTGAGCACCTTGTCCTCCTTGTGGTCCTTGAGAACCTTGAGCCCCTGTACCTCCTTGAGAACCTTGAGCACCTTGTCCTCCTTGAGAACCTTGAGCACCTGTGGCTCCTTGTGAGCCTTGAGCTCCTTGGGAACCTTGTCCTCCTTGAGGTCCTTGGGAACCTTGAGCACCTGTTGGTCCTTGGGAACCTTGAGCACCTTGTCCTCCTTGAGCACCTTGAGCACCTTGAGCACCTTGAGCACCTTGGTTACCTGTAGGTCCTGTACCACCTTGAGAACCTTGAGCACCTTGAGCTCCTTGGAAACCTTGAGAGCCTTGTGGTCCTTGTGGTCCTGTACC
>Ga0164292_10004404_pt1 | contig 11464 bp, 10 predicted proteins | sample GEODES117metaG_FD_111486 | JGI IMG/M metagenome (GOLD analysis project Ga0164292, IMG submission 111486) | Eutrophic lake water microbial communities from Lake Mendota, Wisconsin, USA - GEODES117 metaG | ecosystem: Environmental > Aquatic > Freshwater > Lake | place: USA: Lake Mendota... | reverse complement strand
CTGTTCGGCTACGAGGTGGTGGCGATCGCCTCCTTCGGCATCACCTTCCTCAGCCTGATCGTGTGGGTGCACCACATGTTCTACAGCGGCACCCCCCAGTGGATGCGCAATCTGTTCATGGTCACCACCATGCTGATTGCCGTGCCCACCGGTATCAAGGTGTTCGCCTGGATTGCCACCCTCTGGCGCGGCCGGTTGCGGCTGAACACGCCGATGCTGTTCTGCCTTGGAGGGCTGGTGAACTTCATCTTTGCCGGCATCACGGGCATCATGCTCGCCACCGTGCCGGTTGATATCCACGTGGGCAACACCTATTTCGTGGTGGGCCACTTCCACTACGTGATCTTCAACACGATCACCTTCGGGGTGTTTGCGGCGGTGTACCACTGGTTCCCCAAGTTCACCGGGCGCATGTATTACGAGGGGCTGGGGAAGCTGCACTTCGCCCTCACCTTCATCGGCAGCGCCCTCAACTTCCTGCCGATGCACTGGGCCGGGCTGATGGGCATGCCCAGGCGGGTGGCCTCCTACGACCCGGAATTCGCCCTGGCCAATGTGCTGGCCAGTCTCGGCGCCTTTCTGGTGGGGGTGGCCACCATTCCCTTCATCCTCAACATGGTGAGCTCCTGGGCCCGCGGACCGAAGGCCCCGCCCAATCCCTGGCAGGCGATCGGCCTGGAGTGGCTGCTGCCCTCGCCGCCGCCGGCGGAGAACTTTGAAGACGATGTGCCCACCGTGATCAGCGGCCCCTATGGCTATGGGCTCGATCGGCCGCTGGTGGAGAACGAGGCCCACTACATCGCCCGCGCCCAGGAGGCCTGATCCGATGAGCAGCACCCCCGTGATCAGCTCCAGCCCCCGGCCCGCCGAGCCCGGCCATGCCCATGGGGGGCACAACGTCACCGGCATGGTGATCTTTCTCTGCTCGGAAAGCGTGATCTTTCTGGCCTTCTTCGCTGGCTACGCCGTGCTGAAGAGCTCATCTCCGGTGTGGCTGCCCGCGGGGGTGGAGGGGCTGGAGGTGCGTGAGCCGCTGATCAATACCGTGATCCTGGTGAGCAGCAGCTTTGTGGCCTATTTCGCCGAGCGGGCCCTGCGCCGCCAGAACATCTGGGGCTTCCGTGCCCTCTGGGCGCTCACGATGGCGATGGGGGCCTATTTCGTGTTCGGTCAGGCGGTGGAGTGGGCCGGGCTGCCGTTTTCCCTGCAGAGCGGCATCTTCGGCGGCAGCTTCTATCTGCTCACCGGTTTTCACGGGCTGCACGTGATCACGGGTGTGCTGTTGATGGGGTACATGCTCGTGCGCTCTTTCCAGCCCGGTAACTACACCAACGGCGACGCCGGCGTCACGATGGTGTCACTGTTCTGGCACTTCGTGGATGTGATCTGGATCATCCTGTTTGTGCTGATCTACGTGTGGCAGCGCTCATGAGGCGACCTCGATGATCATCGACGATACGCTTTACGACGTGGTGGTGATCGGCAGCGGTGCGGCCGGCGGCACCCTGGCGGCGGAACTGGCCGAGGCCGGCCGGCAGGTGTTGCTGCTGGAGCGGGGTGAACGGCTGCCGTTGCTGGATCAGAACGTGGCCGATGTCGACCTGTTCCGCAAGCGGCGTTACCACCCCGAGCAGCCCTGGTTCGGCAGCGATGGCGATCCTTTCAACCCCCAGATGGTGTACGCCCGTGGCGGCAACACCAAGATCTGGGCGGCTGTGTTGGAGCGGCTGCGCGAGGCCGAATTCGAGGGGGTGACCATGCAGGACGGCCACTCCCCCGATTGGGAGCTGCGCTATGGCGATCTGGCCCCTTATTACGACAGGGCTGAACGCCTCTATCGCGTGCACGGCCAGGCCGGCGAGGACCCCACGGCCCCCCCCCGCAGCGCTGGCTATCCCTTTGCGCCCCGGCCGGCAGAACCGGTGTTGGATGCCCTGCGCACCGACCTGCTCCGCCAGGGGGTGCGGCCCTACAGCCTGCCCCTGAGCTGGAGCGAGAGTGCGGAAGATCCCTCGGGCGATGCCGAGCTGTTCGGTGTGGAGCGGGCCCTGTCCCCCTCCTCCCCGGGGGCGATCCCTGCGGTGCTGCGCAGTGGCGCGGTGGTGGTGGCCCTGCATGTGGATGCTTCCGGCCGCGAGGTGAAGGGGGTCGAGGCGCGCATCGGCGCCGACCGCTGGCTGTTCCAGGGCCAGCAGGTGGTGCTGGCCGCCGGCGCCATCAACACCGCCGCGATCCTGCTGCGTTCGGCCGGTGATCGCCACCTCGCGGGGCTGGCCAACGGCTCCGATCAGGTGGGCCGCAACCTGATGAAGCCCCAGCTCACGGCGATCCTGCAGCGGGCCAGCGCCCCGAATTCGGGGCGCTATGCCCCGGCCCTCGGCCTCACCGACTACTACTGGGGCGACAAGAACGTGGATTACGCCCTGGGCTCGATCCGCAACGGCGGCGGCGTGCTGCAGGATCCGCTGTTCGCCGAGTCGCCGCCGCTGCTCTCGCTGGTGAGCCGGCTGTTGCCGGATGGGGCGCTGGAGTGGCTCGCCGACCGCTCGATCACCTGGTGGGCGATGACGGCGGTGCTGCCCGATCCCGACAACCGGGTGACGGTGCAGGGTGAGCGCATTGATGTGGCCTACATCGCCAACAACCGCGAGGCCCATGACCGCCTCGTCTACCGCTGGCTCGACACGATCCAGAAGACCGAGGCCGATCCGCTCACCACGGTGGTGCAACGGGCGCCGATCTACCCCCGCGGTGAGGCCCCATTGAGTGTGATGGGCTTCGCCTGCGGCACCTGCCGGATGGGCAGCGACCCCGCCCGTTCGGTGGTGGATCTGCAGGGCCGCTGCCACGAGCTGGCCAACCTCTGGATCGCCGATGCCAGCGTCTTCCCCAGCTGTCCGGCGGTGGGCCCTGGCCTCACGGTGATCGCCCAGGCCCTGCGGGTGGCTGAGCATCTTCAGGCGGCCCTGCGCTGAGTGATTCCGGCGCTGCGATCAGCGCCAATGCGGCGATCAGCTCCGAAGCCCGGCGCATGGCCGAGCGCGACAACGGGCTCGCCCCCTGGGGGCTCTGGGGTAGCTACCTGCCCGACCGCCAGTGGGGCACGGTTCGGGAGGACTATTCCGCCGATGGCGATGCCTGGCGTTCCTTTCCCCACGACCATGCCCGTCGGCCTGGGCAACCCCGAGGGCAACCACGGCGAAGACCTCAAGGACTACGACTTCCACATCGCGCCAATACCCCCACCCACAGCTTCATGCGGGGGCTGTACAAATACCCCCAGGCCCGCTTCCCCTATGGGCAGCTGGTGGAGGAGAACGGCCGCAGGGGCCGCGACCAGCCGGAATAGGAGCTGCTGATCCGCATCCGGGCGATCAACCACGGGCCCGATGCGGCGCCCCTCAGCCTGTTGCCCACCCTGTGGCTGCGCAACACCTGGGCCTGGGGCTATCCCGATGAAACGAGCCAACCGATCCGGCTCCACGGAGATCGATTGATCTCCCCGCCTCTCGGCGAGCTGGAGCCCTATGAGCTGCTGCTCCGTGGCCAGGGCCGCTGGCTGTTCACCGACAACGAGACCAACCGTGAGCGCCTCTACGGCCAACCCAACCGCACTCCCTTCCAGAAGGACGGCTTCCACCGCTTTCTGATCGACGGTGAGCATGGTGCCATCAACCCCGCCGGCGAGGGCACCAAGGCAGCAGCGCTGTTGCAGCACACCCTGGAGCCCTGTGAGACCTGGACAGTGGAGTTGCGGCTGCGGGCCCTCGCGGAGACGGCTCAGGATGACTCCGGCACTGGCACCGCCACCGCCGCCGCCGCTCCATTTGGCGACGCCTTCAATGCCCTGTTTGAGGCCCGCGAGCAGGAGTGGCAGGCCTACATGGAGCAGCGATTGCCGGGCCTCGCGCCCGATGATCGCCTGATCCACAACACGGCTCTGGCGGGCTTGCTGTGGTGCAAGAAGTACTACGGCTGGAGTGTGCAGCGCTGGCTCGAGGGCGATCCCACCCAGCCGGCTCCACCGGCCCAGCGGCTGCACTCGGAAACGGCCGAGTGGCAGAGGCTGCATGCCCACGACATCATCGCCATGCCGGATGCGTGGGAATACCCCTACTTCTGCCAGTGGGATCTGATGTTCCACGCGGTGTCGTTCGCGATTCTGGATCCGGCCATGGTCAAGCAGCAGTCGATGCTGTTGCGCTCAACCCACTACACCGCGCCCAACGCCCAGACGCCGGCCTACGAGTGGGTCCTCTCCGATCCCAACCCACCGATCGGGGGCTGGGCGGTGATGGGCATCTTCCAGATCGAGCGCAAACAGGCTGAGAGCACCGCCGATTTTGCCTATCTGCGCGCCGCCCTGCGCAAACTGCTGCTCGAATACGGCTGGTGGGCCAACCGCAATGACCGCTCTGGTGACAACGTGTTCGTAGGCGGGTTCCTCGGCCTCGGCAACATCGCCGTTTTTGACCGGCGATTTCCGCGAGCGGCTCTTCGATGAGCAGGAGTTTCTCTCGCCTTACGGCATCCGTGCTCCCTCAAAGGTCTATGAGGCCCAGCCCTACCGCTACACCGAAGGGTCCGACAGCGAGGAGCTGCGCTACAGCCCGGCCGACAGCCCGGTGGCGATGTTCGGCGGTAAATCCAACTGGCGTGGACCTGTCTGGATGCCGATCAATTTCCTGCTGATTGAATCCCTGCAGAAGTTTGCCCACTTCTACGGCGACAGTTTCAAGGTGGAGTTCCCCACCCGCTCCGGCAACTGGATCAATCTCTGGGATGGCGGGAACCAACTTGCTCAATCCGCGCAACGTGACGGCCCAGGTGATGAGTTCAGCGATCACCGTGGGCGGCCAGCTCTACGTGGCCATCCTGATTGCTTTAATTCTGGGCCGCTTCCATCGGCGCCGCATCTGAGGCCGCCGCCCCTGGTGCTTCGGACAGTTCGCGCCGCTCCAGGCCAACTTCCACGCCCATGTGCTGGCCGGCCCGGCCGGTGATCACCAGGGCGGCGCGCTGGTTGGTGGCGATCTGCCACAGCCACTTGGTGAGCAGGGTGAGGCGATTTTCTGTGTCGGGCATGAAGGCCAGGTGCGCGACCCCCCACAGCAGCCAGCCGGTGAAGCCGCTCAGGCGCAGGCCGCGCAGATCGGCCACGGCGTAGGTGCGGCCGATCACGGCCATGCTGCCGAAATCGGTGAAGCGGAACGGGGCGTGCTGGCGGTTCTGGCAGCGGGCCAGGATGTCGTGGGCCACCCAGATGCCCATCTGCACAGCCGGGCCGGCCATGCCAGGCAGGGGCTTGGCGTCGGCGGTGTGGCTGTAACTGCAGAGGTCGCCCACCACCCGGATCTCCGGATGGCCGGGGATGGAAAAGTCGGTCTGCACCACCACCCGGCCGCCCCGGTCCACCTCGCAGCCGGTGCGTTCAGCCAGCAGCTTGCCGAGGTGGGAGGCGCGCACGCCTGCGGTCCAGCACACGGTGCCGCCCTCAAGGGTGCGGATGCTGCTGCTGCCGTCGGCCTGGTGTTGGCTCAGGGTCACCACACCGGCGGCGATCGATTGCACCCGCCCGCCCAGCTCCAGCTCAACCCCCAGCGATTGCAGGTAATGGCCTGCGGCTGCCGACAGGTCGGGGTGCATGGCTCGCAGCACCCGGTCGCCCGGATCGATCAGCACCACCCGGCTGTGGTCGGGATCGAGCTGCTTGAACTCATTGGCAACGGCATGGGTCATCAGGTCCACCACCGAACCGGCCAGCTCGCAGCCGGTGGGCCCTCCCCCGATCACCAGCACGGTCTGCAGCAAGCGTCGCCGCTCGGGGTCGGGGGTCTGTTCGGCCTCCTCCAGGGCCATCAACACCCGGCGGCGGATCTCGTCGGCGTGTTCGATGATCTTCATCGGTGGGGCTTCGGCGCGCCACTCCTCATGGCCGAAGTAGGTGCTGCCGGAGCCGGTGGCCAGGATCAGGTGGTCGTAGCGGAAGCGGCGGTCGTTGAACACCACCTCCTTGGCGCCCGGGTCGATCTCCTCCACCTCCCCCAGCAGGATCTGAATGTTGGGTGCCTTGCCCAGCAGTTGCCGCAGGGGTGAGGCCACGTCGGCCTCCGACACCAGGCCGGTGGCCACCTGATAGAGGAGGGGCTGGAAGAGGTTGAAGTTGCGCTTGTCGATCAGCGTCACGCGCACCGGCTTGCCGCGCAGGGCCTGGGCCGCCTTCAGTCCGGCGAAGCCGCCCCCCACGATCACCACATGCGGTAGTTCGGCGCTGGTGTCTCCCGGCGAATCGAGTTCGAGGAAGAACCGTTCCGGCGCCACGGCTGGGTTGCAGATGAACGCAAGGTATGAACCGGTTCGCGGTTATGGGCCACGTGTGAGCAGTTCGTGGCATGAGGTATGAACCGGAGTCGAGGTTCTTGCAAGCAGTGGAGAGCCCCACCCTTGCTGGCGATGTCCGTTGCGTCTTTGGAGGCCTTCTGCGACCGCGTCGCTGCCGATGACGACTTGCCTAGCCAGGTGCATGCCGCTGCCGGTGTGGACGACCGTGTGGCGATCAGCGTGGCTCCCGACCATGTGCTGACTGGAATCAACAGCTGGGGTGACGCGCTGATGCACTGCCGCTCTGAGATGGGCCAGTGCCAGCTGCAGCGATGCCCGCCTGCGGGCCTCGGAATCCATCACGCAGCGTCCTCTTCCTCGGCGGAGCCGAGAGGGATCAGCTTGATCTGCTTGCGACCGAGCTTGATCTCGAACTCATCACCGGGTTCCAGCCCCAGCTGGGCGGTGTAGGCCTTGCCCACCAGCAGATTGCCATTGAACTGCACCTTGGTGGCGTAGCTCAGGCTGCGCCCTGCTTTGCCCCGCCCTTTGCCGCTGCCTTCGCCGAGGGTCATGCCCTTGGCCTCAAGCAGGGCCTCATAAAAGGCGGTGAAGTTCAGGCGTTCGCTGCCGTCCTTTTTGGCGCTCACGTAGCCGCACTCCCGCACCAGTTCGGACTTGGAGGCATCCCCGAGTTCTTTCACTTTGGCCAGAAGCTCTGATCCGGTCAGCATGATCTTACGATTCATTTGATGATCATCATACGCATGATCGCCTTGTCGTCCAGGGTAGGCATCCTTCCGTTGGAGGCGAATGCCTGGTGTGGGGTTGAAGGTTGTCGCTTTCGGTATCTTCTGGCTACAGAATGAGCCTGGCTTCTGCGGATTGAAGAAGTGATTCAACGCAGTACTACGCAATCAGCGAAGTTGTTGTCCGCATTGGGTTGTCTCGATTCAGCCCCGCAGCAGGGTGATCAGGAACAGCAGCACAAACACGCTCAGCAGCACCAGTCCCACTTGGGCCACGGCCAGCAGGCCGGGACCTAGCCGATCGGCCGGGCTGACCTGGCGGCCCTGGATCACCCGCAGGTTCATCCAGGCGAGCACGGGTGTGGTCACGAACGACACCACCATCGCCAGCTGCACCAGGGCGCCCATGGATCCGGGCCAGAGGCCCAGCACGGCGGCGGCCAGGGCGAAGTGCAGCGCCATCCAGAGCTGGTGGTCGCGGCGGTCGTGTACGGCCTGCCCGGCGAAGCCGCGCAGCAGCCGAACCCCGGCCGATGCAGCCCGCGGGTAGCCGTCGAGGCAGGTGATGCTGGTGCTGAACATGGTGGTGAAGGCGGCCGCTGCGATCAGCGGATGGGCCCAGCCCCCCAGGCTGGCGGTGTAGAGCCCGATCAGCTGGCGTGAGAAGGCGGCGCCGGCGGGGGAGAAGCTTCGGCCTGTGCCGTGCATCACCCAGGCGCCCAGCAGCAGAAACAGCACGGCCATCACCACCGTGACCGCATAGCCCAGGTTGAAGTCGGCCTCCACCTCGGCGCGGCTGGCACGGTGGCCGGAGTCGTCCTCACGGGCGTAGATCCACAGCGACGACCAGGCCGCCAGATCGAGTGGACAGGGCATCCAGCCCATCAGCCCCACCAGAAACGGCAGGGCTGCCAGGGTCCAGGGGTTGGGGCTGAACCACTGCGGATCGGCCGCCACCGGTCCCTGCACCAGCATCGCGGCGGTGGCCAGCACTGTGCTCACCACCAGCACCCCCACGATCAGCTTGCTGAGCCGATCCAGGCTCCGGTAATGGCCCAGCAACAGCAGCAGCAGGCACAGCCCCAGCAGCAACAGGGCCAGCAGGCTTGGGGAGCCCGGCAGGAAGCTGGTGGCCAGGCTGCCTGTCACGGCCGTGACCGCAGCGATGTTGGCCACACCGGTGGTGAAGGTGATCAGCAGGTACACCGGCAGGTACCAGGCCCTCTGACGCTGGTAGCCCTCGATCAGGCTCAGGCCGCTCACCGCTGTGAAGCGGCTGCCCACGAGCAGGAACGGGTACTTGAACAGGTTGGCCAGCAGCACCAGGCCCAGCAGTCCCAGGCCGTAGCGCGCCCCGGCCTGGGTGGAGGCCACCAGGTGGGAGCCGCCGATGGCGGCGCCGGCCAGCAGGATGCCCGGCCCGAGCGCCTGGCGCAGGCCCCGCAGGGTCAGCTGCCGCCCATCGCCGGGCACCGGATTGTCAGGCCACCGCCGCGAAGCAGTCGCGGAAGGCGGCGATGGTGGCGTCGATGTCTTCGTCGGTGTGGGCCAGGGAGGTGAAGCCGGCTTCGAAGGCGCTCGGCGCCAGGTACACACCCCGCTCGAGCATGGCGCGGTGGAGCTTGCCGAAACGGGCGGCATCCGCGGCCTTGGCCTCCTCGAAGTTGCTCACAGGCCCGTCGCAGAGGAAGAAGCCGAACATGGCGCTGATCGAGCCACCGGTGATCGGCAGACCTGCTGCTTGGCCGGCCTCAAGAATCCCGCCGATCAGCCGTTTGGTGATCGCGTCCAGACGCTCATAGGTGCCGGGCTGCTTCAGCAGCTCAAGCGTCTTGATGCCGGCGGTCATGGCCAACGGGTTGCCGCTCAGGGTGCCCGCCTGGTACATCGGGCCGGCCGGGGCCACCATCGCCATGATCTCGGCGCGGCCGCCGTAGGCGCCCACCGGCAGACCGCCGCCGATCACCTTGCCCATCGTGGTGAGATCGGGGGTGATGCCGAACCTGGCCTGGGCACCGCCGTAGCTGATGCGGAATCCGGTCATCACCTCGTCGAACACCAGCAGGGCGCCGTTCTCCTTGGTGAGCTCGCGGATGCCTTCCAGGAAGCCGGGCACCGGCGGAATGAAGCCGGAATTGCCCACCACCGGCTCCAGGATCACGCCGGCGATCTCACCGGGGTTTTCGGCGAACAGGGTCTTCACCGCCTCCAGGTCGTTGTAGGGGGCGGTGAGCGTGCTGGCGGCGGTGGTGCGTGGCACGCCCGGTGAATCCGGCAGGCCCAGGGTGGCCACCCCGGAGCCGGCCTTCACCAGGAACATGTCGGCGTGGCCGTGGTAGCAGCCCTCGAACTTGATGATCTTTTCCCGGCCGGTGAAGGCGCGCATCAGCCGCAGCACCGACATGCAGGCCTCGGTGCCGCTGTTCACGAAGCGCACCATCTCCACGCTGGGTACGGCGTCGATCACCAGCTCGGCCAGCTGGTTCTCCAGCTCGCAGGGGGCGCCGAAGCTGGTGCCCTTGTCGAGGGCCTCATGCAGGGCGGCGATCACCTCGGGGTGGGCGTGGCCGCAGATGGCCGGGCCCCAGCTGCCGATGTAGTCGATGTAGCGGTTGCCATCCGCATCCCAGGCATAGGCGCCCTTGACGCGCTCAAACACGATCGGATTGCCCCCCACCGACTTGAAGGCGCGCACGGGGGAGCTCACACCCCCGGGCATCAGGGTCTGGGCGGCGCTGAAGATCGCCTGGGAGCGGGTGGTGTTCAAGGCGGGGGCCGAAGCAGGTGCCGAAGTCAAGGCGGATCCCGGAGGGTGGGAGCAAAACCGCTGCCTATCCTGACCCAGAACCTGCCGGTTCGCTTTCAAGCCCCCGCCGCAGTCCGGATCATTTCTTCACCTGTGAGCCACGACTGGCCCGCTCTGCAGCGCCGCTTGAGCGCGGTGCTCCCCCGCCGCGCCGTGGTGGCCGCCCGCCAGGAGCTGCTGGCCTACGACTGCGATGGCCTCACCCTGCACCGCCACCAGCCCCCTCTGGTGGTGCTGCCGGAAACAACGGAACAGGTCGCTGCCGTGCTGCGCATCTGTCACCAGCAGGGTGTGCCGTTTGTGGCCCGCGGCAGCGGCACGGGCCTCTCCGGCGGAGCCGTGGCCGAGACCGAGGCGCTGGTGGTGGCCACCAGCCGCATGCGCCGGGTGCTGCAGGTGGATCTGCCCAACCGGCGTGTGGTGGTGCAGCCGGGGGTGATCAACAGCTGGGTCACCCGGGCGGTGGCGGGCGACGGTTTCTACTTCGCCCCCGATCCCTCCAGCCAGGTGGCCTGCAGCATCGGCGGCAATGTGGCTGAGAACTCCGGCGGCGTGCACTGCCTCAAATACGGCGTGACCAGCAACCATGTGCTGGGGCTGGAGGTGGTGCTTCCTGACGGAACCGTCACCCAGCTGGGTGGTGAGCTGGATGAGTCGCCCGAGCTCGACCTGCGCGGTGCCTTCATCGGCAGCGAGGGCACCCTGGGCATCGCCACCGCCATCACCCTGCGCCTGCTGCGGGCCCCCCAGAGCGTGGCGGTGCTGCTCGCCGATTTCACCAGCATGGAGGCCGCCGGCGAGGCAGTGCGGCTGGTCACGGCGGCCGGCGTGCTGCCCGCCGGGATGGAGATGATGGACCGGCTCACCATCGAGGCGGTGAACGACTATCTCGCCGGTGATGGTGTCAGCGAGCCGGAGTATCCGCCCGATGCGGCGGCCGTGCTGTTGATCGAGCTCGACGGCCAGGAGCGCGAGGTGCTCGCCGCCGCTGAGCTCACCGAGCGCCTTTGCCGCCAGGCCGGCGCCCGCCAGGTGCGCCAGGCCTGGGAGGCGGCGGAGCGCGCCCGGCTGTGGAAGGGCCGCAAGTCGGCCATTTCCGCCCTGGGCCGGCGCTTTCCCAGCTATTACCTCCAGGACGGCGTGGTGCCCCGCAGTGCCCTGCCCCGGGTGCTGGCCGCGATCGACCAACTGAGCCAGCGCCATGGCCTGCCGGTGGCCAACGTGTTCCACGCCGGCGACGGCAACCTCCACCCTCTGATCCTCTATCGCGACGGCGAAGCCGGTGTGCGCGAGCGGGTGCAGGAGCTGGGCGGCGAGATCCTGCGCCTGTGCGTGGAGGCGGGCGGCAGCATCAGCGGCGAGCACGGCATCGGCAGCGACAAGCGCTGCTACCTCGACTGGATGTACAGCCCGGACGACCTGGCCACCATGCAACTGCTGCGCCGGGCGCTCGACCCCCTCGCCCGTGCCAACCCCGGCAAGATCTTCCCCACACCCCGCAGCTGCGCCGAATCAGCCCGCCGCGTGCAGGTGCTGCGGGCGGCGGGGGTCTCCCTTCCTGAAGAGGCGGTGGTGTTCTGAAGGTGGT
>Ga0164292_10004403_pt1 | contig 11464 bp, 7 predicted proteins | sample GEODES117metaG_FD_111486 | JGI IMG/M metagenome (GOLD analysis project Ga0164292, IMG submission 111486) | Eutrophic lake water microbial communities from Lake Mendota, Wisconsin, USA - GEODES117 metaG | ecosystem: Environmental > Aquatic > Freshwater > Lake | place: USA: Lake Mendota, Wisconsin... | reverse complement strand
GACCGGTTCGTCAACCGTCTCCTCGACGCCGTGCCGGCCCATGACAAGCCGCTGCCGACGAGCCTGCGGGCGGCGAAGGTATGAGGTCACCGATCGTGGACACCGTTGACGAGTCCCGGGCGAGGCAGCGTGTCTTCCGCGGCGTACCAACCTGCGTCGGCGCGATCATCGTCGCGATGCTGTCGCTGCTCCGGGCGGATGTCGCGTCGGCGATTCCAGTCACAGAGACCCGTTCGTTGATCGCCGACCCCGAGCAAAAACTCAGCGTGGAGGTGAGTGGCTGGCTCGGACTGGGCAAACTCGCGGCAGGTCTCGGCGACGGACTCGTGCCGGTCGAGTTCACCGTCACCAACGGCGGCGACGTCGAGGCGACGATCGTCGTGAACTGCACATCCGGCTACGGAACGTTGGCGACGAGCCCCACGACCCGGATCGTCGCTCCCGCCGGAGCCACCGTCCGAGCAACGATCCACATCGGGGTCGTCCGTTCGAACAGCCTGCCTGCCACCGAGTATGTCTGCTCGACGATGCTTTCGTTCGATCCGTCTCCCGGGAGCGGGCCGCGCCGGACCGTGACCTGTGGGGTCAGCGAGTCTTGGCAGAGCATCTCGGCGACCACATCCGTGGTCCCCGGTGTACCCCCGGCAGACGTGAGCCCCAGGGTCCTGTCGCCTGCCGCCGGGCGAAGACTGCTCGAGGCCCAGAAAGGCTCCGACACGGTCGCGACACAGGCGGGGGTCGACTTCACTGCCGCGCCCGAGGACTGGCGCGGATGGACGTCGCTGCGGGAGTGCGTCCTCACCGACGACGACTGGACGGCGATGCCGAGCGGTGTGCGGAGGGCGATGCTCGAATGGCTTTCGCTCGGCGGCCACGCGATCCTCTTGGCATCCGACACCGACCGGGAGCGTCTCGATCGGATCGGCTTGCCGCCGGCGCAGGCCGATGGTCGCCGCCGGATCGGCGCCGGGGAGTTGATTCCGCTGGCCCACGCTGCGATTCCGGGGCCTCAGCCCGCTGACGAACCGATGCGAGACGCGTTCGCCGGGGCGATCGAGCGCCCGTTCGGCTGGAAGGATTCTCCTTGGTCGGGCGCGGCACTCGGCAGCCACGGGGGATTCGGTGATCGCGGACTGCCGACCTCCGCGATCCTGACCTTCCTCGCCGTGCTCGCGATCACTGCGGGCCCTGTCAACATCGTGCTGCTGGCGGGCCGCGGCCGGCCGTCGCGGATCTTCTGGACGACGCCGTTGATCTCGCTGGTTGCCACCGGCCTCCTCCTCGGGCTGATGGTCCTGCGCGACGGCGTCGGCGGAACGGGGGTTCGTCGGACGCTCTGCCTGCTCGATCCCGACCGGAAGGTGATGGCCGTTCTCCAGGAACAGTTCAGTCGGACGGGCGTCCTGCTCGGCAGTTCGTTCCCGATCCGGGAGCCTTCTTGGGTGGAACCCCATCCCCCGCAGACGTCCCCCTTCGTCCCCGCGATGTCGTCCCGCGGTGGGTCCTTCTTCGAGATCGACGACGAACGGCGCAGCGGCGACTGGTTCACGAGCCGCTCCGATCAGGCCTTCACGCTCCAGACCGTGCGCCCCGGCCGCGGGCAGATCGAAGTCGTCGGTCCGTCCGATGCCCCGGAAGTGCTCTCGAGCCTCGACATGCCGATCAAGCGACTGCTCCTCCTCGACGAGGAGGGCAGATGGTGGAAGACAGGCCCCCTCAGCGCCGGCGAACGGCGGCGACTCGAGTCGGCCGAAGCCGGGGAATTCCTCCAGATCCAGCGCGGCCTCGCCTCAGCAGCCTCGCCTCCCCGCGCACGGGCCGTCGAACGACTCTCCGGACTGCGCGGCTATGCCTGGGCGGAGGCTCTCGAACCGGGGAGGGTAGCGATTTCCACGCTCGACGCCATCCGCTGGACGGAGGACGAAGCCTGGTTCGTCGGGCCGTTCGTCCGCTCGGAGGGCCGATGACGCCCCCTGCCCCGCCGCCCCCCCTCCCCGTTGTCGCCGGGCCGCTCGTCGAGGTTCGGGGGCTCAATCGGGTGTTCGGCACGGTGCATGCCGTGCGGGATCTCTCGTTCGGGATTCCCCGGGGAGGTGTCGTCGGCTTCATCGGTGCCAACGGTGCCGGGAAGACGACGACGATGCGGATCATGGCGACCCTCGACGATCCCACCTCGGGGAGCGTTGTCGTCGACGGTCTCGACGTCGTCGAGAACCCCAGCGAGATTCGCCGGCTCGTCGGCTGGATGCCCGACTCGCTCGGGACCTATCAGACGATGACGGTGTTTGAATACCTCGACTTCTTCGCCCGATCCTACGGTTTCAGCCCGCAGGCCAGACGGGCTCGCATCGAGGAGGTGATCGACTTTGCCGATCTCGGCCCGCTCTTCGATCGTCAGATGTCGAAGCTCTCCAAGGGGATGTCGCAGCGGCTGTGCTTCGGCCGGATGCTCCTTCCCGACCCGGAGTTCATGATCCTCGACGAGCCGGCTGCCGGCCTCGATCCCAAGGCGCGGCTCGAGTTCAAGAACCTCGTCCGCCTCCTCGCGGCCCGTGGCAAGACGCTCTTCATTTCGAGCCACATCTTGAGCGAACTCGGCGAAATGTGCGATTCGATGGTGTTCATCGACTCCGGCACGCTCGTCTTCCAAGGGCACGCAGACGACCTCAAGCATGCGCCGGCCGTGGCCGGTAGCGACACGGGCTACGTCGTCGAGGTTTCCGTCGCCGGTGATCCCGCTGCGTTTCACGCCTGGATCGAGCAGCGTCCCGGCTGGCGGACGATCGAGACGCGCCGCGACGGCGGGATCGTGTCGTGCCCGGCGACCGATGCCGGCTCGCTGGCGACGGCGCTGCGGCAGCTCATCGAGGGGGGAATCGACGTCGTCGGCTTCCGCCGCGAGTCGCGCCGGCTCGAGGAAGCCTTCGTGGAGATGGTCAAGCAGCAGGGGCACTCTTCCACCGGAGCGCCCCGACCATGAACGAATCGAAGCGGCCCGCCAGCCCCCGCCCGGCCACCGGTGCCAAGCCCTGGCCCGGCGACGACTTTCCGTCGTGGATCAGCCCGATGCTCGTCAAGGAGCTCCGTCAGGGCGTGCAGTCGGGAGCCTTCGCCTGGACGTTCGTCCTGCTCCAGGTCGCGATGTTCGTGCTCATGACCTTCTGGTTGCTCGAGCGATCCACCAACGACTCGATCCAGCTCAACACCAACCGCCTCTTCCATGGCTGGTTCTGGGTGGTCTTCGGCCTCGCCGCGGTCCTCGTGCTGCCCCTCCGCGCCGCCGGTTCGATGGCTGCCGAACGCGTCGGGAACACGCTCGACCTTCTCCGGCTGACGCGGCTGTCGTCGATGCAGATCGTGACGGGAAAGTGGCTGGCGATCATGGCGCAGGTGCTCCTGCTCTCCACGGCGGTGCTCCCCTACGTCGTGCTTCAATACTTCTTCGGCGGCCTCGATATCGTTTCCGACCTGTTCGCGTTCGTCTCGGTGCTCCTCGCGGCGTCGGTCGTCACCGCGGCGTCGGTCTCCACGGCCGGCCAGCCAGCGTGGTCGCGGGGTGTCTTCGTGGTGCTGGCCATGATCTTCTTCGGCAACGTCACGGCCGGTGCGGTCTCTTTTTTCGGCTTGGCGGCGACGGATCTCTGGTCGACGTTGCCGGCGATCGCCATCGTGGCGGGGCTCCTCACAGCGGTGTTTCTCGTCTATTCCGCCGCCGCGATCGCGCCGCCGGCGGAGAATCATTCCCTCCGAGCCCGTCTCCTCGCGGTCGCGGCCGTGGTCCTCTGCCTGCTCGCGACGCGACTGTTCGGTCCGGTGTCCGCGGCATTCGTGATCACGATCGCAATCACGATCGTGGCAGGGATCGCCATCGCCGAATTGATGCAGGAGCCAAGCGAACTCGTCGGCTTGCACGCGCCATTCGCCCGCCTCGGGATCGTCGGCCAAGCCGCGGCCGCCCTCTTCACTCCCGGCTGGGCGACCGCGGTCTGCTTCACCCTGGCGATGGCGGCGACCCTCGTCGTCGGCTTTCTCCCGCGATCCAGCGGAATCTCGGGTATGACCGGCAGCCGGATCCAGTTTGACGTCGCCCTCGCGATAGCGGCGATTCTCTTTCCTCTTCCGCTCATGCTGCGGTTCCCGCAGGCCTTCCGGAAGACCGTGTTCATCCTCGTGCAGAGCGTGTCGATCGTCGTCTTTCTCTTTCTCCAGTCACCGTTCGGACGCTCGGAGACACCGGCCGCGCAGATCTTCTCGATCCTCGCCCGATGCCTCCCGCTGACGAGCCTGCTCGACATGGTCACATCCGGCTCCAAGGCTGATCGGGCCATGATCGCCGTGCCCTTGATCGTGACCGGGATCGCGATCGCCACGGTCGTTCCGCGAGCCTGGCGGGAACTGTCCGCCACCGCAGCACGCGTGCGGCAGGCGGGGCGACGGGCGGCTCACGTCCGCGGATCGCGGAGCACGACGGCATGAATCATGCCGAGATCCATGCGCGGATGAAGTTGGCCGCGACCATCGTCCACCTCCCCGTACGTCACGCCCGCTGGACGGGGAGCAGTGGGGGATTGGCTGGCCGGGGAACCGGCAGTTCGCTCGAGTTCCAGGATCAGCGCCCCTATGCACCGGGCGATGACCCGCGTCATATCAATTGGCAGGCCCACGCCCGCACCGGCACCTACACGCTCAAACTGTGGCGCGAAGAGGTCTCCCCACGGATCGACCTGGTCCTCGACCACAGTCCCTCGATGCGCCTCGGTGACGGCAAGGCACGGCGCACCTGGGAGCTCACCTACTTCACGATCGAGTCCGCACTGCGTGCAGGCGGGCAGATTCGTGTCATCCGTCTCTCGCGCGCGGCGGGGCACGGGCCAGAGGAAGTCCCGCTCGCCCAGGCGCTCGCCCATGACTGGCCGGCGACACCACGCGAGGTGGGGAGCGACGGGGAATCGACCACCCTCGTCGACGACCTCTCCGCGATCGTTCTCCGGCCGGGGGCGTTGCGGATCCTCGTCAGCGATCTCCTCGATCCTTCACCGCCAAAGCGTGGGGCCGCCCTGCTCGCCGGAAGCGGTGGGCGGGCGATCGTGCTGGCCCCGACGTCACGTGCCGAGAGCGAGCCGGACTGGTCGGGGAACGTCGAGTTCGAGGATTGCGAGACCGGCAAGCGCCGTCTCCAGCGGGTCGACGAGGCGCTGATCGGCCGCTACCGTCAGGCATACGGACGCCATTTCGCCGCCTGGCGCGAGGCCAGTCTGCGTCACGGCATCGGCATGGCACGGATCGGCGACGATGGGGATTTCCTCGACGCGATCCGGGCGGAGGCGATCCCCATGGGTGTCCTCGAGGCCGACTGACCGGAGGGGGGACGATCGGTGGACATCATCCTCGCCAACCCCTGGGGGCTTGCGGCACTCGCGAGCCTGCCTGCGCTGGTCGTCATCCATGCCCTCCGCCAGCGATCGAGGCGCGTCCTCACGAGCACGCTGTTCCTTCTCGAGCATGCCGGACCGGAGCCGGTCGGCGGGTGGCGACTCGATGCATTCCGCCAGGCATTCCCCTTCTGGATGCAGGTACTCGCCTGCCTCGCACTCACCTGGCTGCTCGTCGAGCCCCGTTTCATCCGCGCCGACTCGCGGCAGATCGTGGCAGTGGTCCTCGACAGTTCCGCGTCGATGACCCCGTTCCGCACCGAGTCGATCGCGGCACTCTCGCGCCATCTTCGCAGGATCGCTGCCGTCGCCGGCCGCACCGAATGGCACCTCCTCGAGACCGGCCCACGTCGCCCCCCGCTCCACACCGGCGAGCGGCTCGACGATCTCCTCCGCACACTCGAAGACTGGAAGCCGACGCTCGGGATCCATGACTTCTCCGACGCGGTCGCCCTCGCCACGTCGCTGGCACCGGCCGACCGCGGCGCCGTGATCCTCGTCACCGATCGGCCCGTCACCGTGCCCGCTGGCGTGGCGATCCTGTCCGTCGGGAGCGCCATCGACAATGCGGGGATCTCCGGGGCCGACTGCAGCACCGACGAACCGAACGCCGACGGTGCAGCATCGGAACCGGGCGGTGTTTCTCCGTCCGGACTCCGCTGGCGCGCCGTGGTGACCAACCACGGCACGACGCCCGTCGAGCGGAGGCTCGCCCTCAGGCACGGAACCGCCGCATCGCTGTCCGCTCCATCCGCGGTCGATCCCCCCTCGATCCACCTCGAGCCGGGGCAGAGCCGCACGGTCGCCGGTCCGTGGCCGGCGGGTGCCGAGCGACTGATCCTCGAACTCACCCCCGATCGGTTCCCGTTTGACGACCGGGTGGCGCTCGTCCGCCCCGTGCCGCGGACGGTGCGCGTGGCCATCCGCCCCGAGACCCCGGGCGGCGAACTCCTGGGGAAGATGCTCGCCGCCGCAACCGACACCGATCGAGTCGACTCGGTCGACGACGCTGACCTCGTCGTCGAGCCGTTCGGCACCGCGGGAACGAAGGCTGCCGTACAGGTTCGCCGCGCCTCGACCGAGGGATCGTCCGACACCGCCGATGCCGAGGAAGGGCCAGGCGAGGGGAGTGGTGAAGGGGAGACACCGGGGCGGATCGATCCGACCGCACTGTTCGCGGAGGCTCATCCTCTCGTCCGCGATCTCACCTGGCGTGGGCTCCTCTCCGGTCCGGCGGGTGGCCTGCCGATCGGCGCGGGCGACGAGCCGCTCGTCTGGAAGGGTACCGATCCGTTCATCCGTGTTCGCACCGAGATTCTCGCCGACGGCGGCCTCCGCGAGACCTTGATCCTCGACTTCGACGTCGACAGTTCCACCGCGTCTCGCACCCCGGCGCTCGTCGTCCTCCTCGACCGCTGGGTCGACAGGGTGCGGGAGCAGGGCGCCCGCCCCTGGGCAGCCACGTTCCAGACGGGCGAATCGATCGCGTTGCCGGCCACCGACGCGAGCATGACCTTCGAGCCTCTCCCAAACGGCGCCGACTCCACGCCCACAGCGCTTTCGATGCCGTTCCGTGGCCGGGCCCCTGTCGAGGCAGGATTCTTCACGGTCGTGGCGGCGAAAGGGGATGGCCCGCCGCTTCTTTCGGGCGCCGTCCAGCAGGGGGACGGACGCGAGAGCGATTTCTCGGCCGCCGCACCGCTCGACACCGTGGAGGAGTTGAGGCTCGAGCGAATCAGGCGACAGTCGGTGGAGGATCCGTTTCTTCCCGGTTGGCTCGCGCTCGTCGCCGCGGCGCTCCTCGCGGCCTGGGCTTGGCAGGCGACTCGTCCGCCACTTCACACAGGGAGGGCCTGATGCGCTTCGTGGCCCCCCATTTCTTCATCCTCGTGCCGCTGCTCGTGGCCGTCGGCTGGCAGTGGCGGGCCCTCGGGCTCGACCGTCCGCTGCGGGCCGCCTGCCTGGCGCTCGTCGTCCTCCTCCTCGCCGCGCCGCAGATCGAGCGGCAGGGGGCCGGGCTCGATGTCTGGCTCCTCGTCGACCGATCCGACTCCACTGCCCAGACGCTCGCTGGCCGGCTCACCGAATGGGAGACGATCCTCACGACCTCGAAGGGGGCGGACGATCGACTCATCGTCGTCGATTTCGCCGACGAGGCGGTGACGCGCGGCGCGATCCAGCGTGCTGGCGCCCGAGGCGCGGAATATGCCGGACGAACCGGCGCCACGAGGTTGAAATCGGCAGCCCTCCACGCCCTCGCCGGGATCCGTGACGATCGGGCATCGAGGCTCCTGGCGCTCACCGACGGCTATTCCACAGAACCGGTCGACGGCCTCGCCGACACGCTCCGTGACCGCGGGGTGCCGCTCGAGGTCCGCTTCCCCCCGCCGCCGGTCGGTGACGATGTGGCCATCGCCGGCATCGACATGCCGCGCCGCATCCAGCCCGGGGAGGGGATGATCGTCGATGTCGACATCCGTGGTGGTCCAGACACCACGCTACCGGTCGAGATCGAGCGCGACGGAGAGCCGTTGGCCCGGCTCGAGGCCCGCGTCGTCGAGGGGCGAGCCCGACTCCGGTTCACCGACCGGCTGCAGGCCCCCGGCAGCCATCGTTACGCCGTCCGCATCCTCCCCGACAGCGACATCCACCCCGGCAACAACGTGGCCACACGCTTCGTGGAGGTGGTCGGTGGGCCCCGGATTCTCGTCGTCAGCGGCTACGAAGGATCGCCTCTGACCGCTGCGCTCGTTGCCTCCGGGATCGAGGTCGAGGAGGTCACTGATCTGCCCGCGGTCCACCTCGGGATGCTCAGCGGGGCGAAGGGGGTGATCCTCGACAACGTGCCGGCCCACCGTCTCCCCCCTGAGTTCGTCAAAAGCCTCGACTTCTTCGTCAAAGAACAAGGAGGGGGGCTGGCGATGATCGGTGGCCGGTTCTCGTTCGCCTCCGGCGGATGGGCCAACTCCCCGGTCGATCCGCTCCTCCCGGTGAGCATGGAGATGAAGCAGGAACACCGCAAGCTCGCGGTGGCGATGGTGATCGTCCTCGACCGATCGGGGAGCATGGCGATGACGGCCCCCGGCACGTCCGTGACGAAGATGAGCCTCGCCGATGAGGGGGCAGCGCGGTCGATCGACCTTCTCGGCGACGGCGACTTCGTGGCCGTCATCCCGGTCGATTCGGTCGCCCATCCGTTGTCGGATGGCCTCGTGGCGGTCGGCCGTAACCGGGCGGACCTGATCTCGGCGACGAGGAGGGTCACCAGCGGAGGCGGCGGCATCTTTTGCTACACAGGCCTCGCGGCCGCCTGGTCGATGCTCCGTGACGCGCCCGTCGGCCAGCGGCACGTCATTCTCTTCGCCGACGCCGCCGATGCCGAGGAGCAGGGGGAGTACAAGGCTCTGCTCGCCGAGATGACCGCCGCCAACTGCACCGTGAGCGTCATCGGGCTCGGATCGGAGACCGACCAGGACGCCGCATTCCTCCGCGACGTCGCCGAGCGCGGTCGAGGGCGTGTGTTCTTCAACTCGAACGCCTCCGAGTTGCCCGCCCTGTTCCAGATGGAGACGACGACGATCGCCCGATCGGCGTTCCTCGAGGATCCGGTGACGATCCAGACCACACCCGGCTGGTACGAGATCGCCGCCACATCGCTCGAGTGGCCAGCCACCGTCGACGCCTACAACCTCGTCTACCTCCGCCCCGGTGCATCCCAGGCCGCCGTCGCCGGGGACGACTACGGATCCCCGCTCGTCGCCTTCTGGCAGCGCGGGGCGGGACGTGCCGCGACCATCGCCTTCCCGCTCGGCGGCGAACGCTCCGAGGCGATCCGCGCTTCGGAAGGCTATGGGCCGCTCGTCGGCACGCTCGGCCGTTGGCTCCTCGGCCCCGGTCTTCCGGCCGGGATCGGCTTGCGTTCGACCGTCGACGGCAGCCGTGTGCGCTTCGATCTCCGGTATGACGACACCTGGCGCGAGCGCATCGCCGTCTCGAGCCCGCGACTCTCCGTGGCGGAGGGGAAGGACGGCCAGGCGAGGGAGATTCCCTGGGAGCGACTCGCTCCGGGGCATTTCTCCGCCGGTGTCGACCTCGGCGCGAGCGACTTTCTCAGGGCGGCGGTGTCGGTCGGAGAGAGCACCCTCGCGGCGGGCCCTCTCGACGTCACGATCGATCCCGAATCGACGTTCGACCCGCGGCGACGCGATCAGGTCCGCCGCGCGGCGATCGCGAGCGGTGGCCTCGAGCGGGAGAACCTCGCCGACATCTGGTCCTCGCCGCGCCCCGCGGCGTGGCGTGATCTCGGCAGGTGGCTCTTCCCCCTGCTCCTCGCCTGCATCCTCCTCGAAGCCCTCCAGACGCAGACCGGCTGGAGGAGAGCCCGCCAGGCTCCGGGCGTCGGAATCGACCCCCGCACCGTCAACGGGCGTTGACGCGTCGGTTCACTTCCAGCGCGATGATTCGAAAAAAGAGCCGCGGGGAGAGCCGCTTGATCCACCAGATCACCCTGCCCTTCACCGGCAGGATGACATAGAGCTGCCGGCGGGCCATGGCCCGGACCGCCGCATCGGCCACCGCTTCCGCGGTGAGCCTCGTGCGCGTGAACTCCCCGCGGGCGATCCGCCGCTCGGCGGGGCTCGCGAACCGGCCGTTGTCGATGAGTGCCGTGGGAAAGAACGAAGGGCAGAGGACGGTCACGCCGACGGAGTGGCGGCGGAGTTCCGAATGGAGGGTCTCGGAGAACGACACGATCGCCGCTTTCGTGACGTTGTAGGCAGCCATCCCCGGAAACGATCCGATGGCGGCAAGCGACGCGGTGTTGATGACATGGGCGCCCGCCGGATTCCTCTTCAACCAGTCGACCATTGCATGACACCCATGGACGACCCCCCACAGGTTGACGTCGACGATCCAGCGCCAGTCCTCGAGCGGGCAATGCCCCACGTCCCCCGACACCGCCACGCCTGCGTTGTTGACGAGGAGATCGAGCGCGGGCCATTCGGCCTCGAGCCGCGTGCGGAGCGCCTCCCAGGCCTCCGCGTCGGTCACGTCGAGCGGCTCGATACGGCCGCTGCCACCGAGGGCCTCGACGCGGCGGAGCGTCTCGGCGGCGCCGCTCTGATCGACGTCACAAATCGCGATCACATAGCCGTCACGGGCGAGTCGCTCGCAGATCGCTCTCCCCAGTCCGCTCGAGGCACCGGTGACGATCGCCGTGCGGCGCGGAGAGCCGTTCGGAAGCGTGGCCATGGCAGGAGCTGTCATCGCGGCGGCGCGGCGCCTCACTCCCGTGGCCGGCGGCACCGGTGGAGCGACATGATCGCGTAGGCGGTGCCGTACTGCTGGTGGTAGTTGTAGAGCGGATAGTCCCACCATGATCCGTCGGCATCCTGAACGTCGACGAGGATCCGCGCGAGATGGTCTTGGTAGAAGGGCCGCTTCTCCGGCGGCAGCTCCTCGATCACACGGGCCGCGTAGTAGTGGCCGAAATAGTAGAAGTAGCCCGCCACCTGAAAGAAGGATTCATGAGGGACCGGCCGCTTGCGGCCGAGATCGAGCCAGCCGTTTCGGGTCACGAGACGGTCGAGCCAGTCCTCGTAGACCTGGTCGGTGATCGTGTCGTTGCCCCACAACCGCAGCGCCAGGTTGCAGGCCTGGCTGCGGCCGAGGCTCCCCGCCGGCCGGTTGATCCCGCGGCGCGGCTTGGTGCGCAGATAGCTCCCGTAAAGGTAGCTGAAGTCGGGGAGCATCTGCAGTTCGGTCGCCTCGATGGCACGCTTCGTGAGCTTCTCCGGCGGTGGCACGCCGATCCCGCGGGCATCGGCAAAGGCGACGAGGACCATCGCGTTGACGAAGCTCGTCGACGACGATGCCGGCCGCTGGGTGCCGTTCTTGAAGTCGTAGTATCCCCAGCCCCCCTCCGCTGATTCGTACTTCTCGAGCTTCTCGTACTGCCCGCGGATCAGCCCCTCGATCCGGTCGCGGCGGGCCGCGTCATCGGGCTTGCGGCCGTGCATCGCCACGAGGGCCTG
>Ga0164292_10004401_pt1 | contig 11465 bp, 11 predicted proteins | sample GEODES117metaG_FD_111486 | JGI IMG/M metagenome (GOLD analysis project Ga0164292, IMG submission 111486) | Eutrophic lake water microbial communities from Lake Mendota, Wisconsin, USA - GEODES117 metaG | ecosystem: Environmental > Aquatic > Freshwater > Lake | place: USA: Lake Mendota... | reverse complement strand
GTTGGTGCAGGAGGTAATGGCAGCGATCAGCACGTCACCGTTGCTGACGCTGGTGCCTGCGGTGGTGGTGTAATCGGTTTCGAGTTCGGCGGCCGTCTTGTTGAATCCGTCAGCGGCGGTTGACTTTGAAAACAGGTCGGCAAAGGTTGATTTGACATTGCCGATCTCGATACGGTCCTGCGGCCGCTTGGGGCCGGCCAGCGACGGCGCGATGGTGGCGAGATCGAGTTCGACGACCTTCGAATAGTCGATGCTGCCGTCCTTCGGGACGCCGAACAGCCCCTGCGCCTTGAAGTAGGCTTCGAATGCATCGATCTCGGCTTTGGTCCGGCCCGAGCCTTCGAAGTACTCGATGGTCTTGCGGTCGACCGGGAAAAACCCCATGGTCGCGCCGTATTCCGGCGCCATGTTGGCAATCGTCGCGCGATCGGGCAATGCCAGGTTTGCGGTTCCCTGACCAAAGAATTCGACGAATTTGCCGACGACCTTTTCACGGCGAAGCATCTCGGTGACCCGCAGCACCAGATCGGTGGCGGTGACACCTTCACGCAACTTGCCTTTCAGGTGCACGCCGACCACATCCGGCGTGAGGAAGTAGACCGGCTGGCCGAGCATGCCGGCTTCGGCTTCGATGCCGCCTACGCCCCAGCCGACCACCCCGATACCGTTGATCATGGTGGTGTGACTGTCGGTGCCAACCAGCGTGTCAGGGAAATAAATGTCTTTCTTGTCGTCACGGCGCATGTGCACGCCGCGAGCAAGGTATTCGAGATTGACCTGATGCACGATGCCGATGCCGGGCGGGACAACCTTGAAGGTGTCGAAGGCCTGCATGCCCCATTTCATGAACTGATAGCGCTCCTTGTTGCGCGAAAACTCGAGCTTCATGTTCAGATCGAGCGCATCAGGTGTACCGAAGTGGTCGATCATCACCGAGTGGTCGACCACCAGATCGACCGGCACCAGAGGCTCGATTCGCTTGGGATCCTTGCCCATCTGACTGGCCACCCCGCGCATCGCTGCCAGGTCGGCCAGCAGCGGCACGCCGGTAAAATCCTGAAGTACGACGCGGGCGACGATGAAGGGGATCTCGTCGATCCGGTTGGCGCCCGGCTGCCAGTTGGCGAGTTGCTCGACATGCTGCTCGGTCACCTTCTTGCCATCGACATTGCGCAGCACCGCCTCCAGCACGATGCGAATCGAGACCGGCAGGCGCTTGACATTCGGGAAGGTCTTGGCGAGCGCGGGCAGCGAATAGAACTGGCCACTGCGGCCGCCGCCCGGTTTGAAGTCCTTGAGGGTCTTGAATGCGTTATGTGCCATGTCTTGCCTGTTTTCGTGAGGGGGTGATGGTGTGTGACGCGTTAGTCGCCTGCGACGATCGCCGGTCGCGGGCCTATTTGTTCAGGGCAGCCTTGTCCGCCTTCTCGGTGGCGAGTTGATTATCGTGCTGGCAGGAGTCGACAATCCGTTGCCCGCTCCTGACGTTGAGCAGCATCGACTTGTAGGGGATCTGAACCAGCAGCACATTCTTGTCGATATCTTCAAGCCGTACCGCTCCGGTGGCGGATGCAACTGGCTTCATGACCCAGATGTCTTTCTTGTGGCGGACATCGACATAGCCCGGTGCCCGCTGGTCTCTTTCGACAAAAATTTCGATCTTTTCGTCGCAGACATACTTGCCGTAGTGGACGGACTCGGCAGCCGACAGTTGCTGCTCGTCGGCAGCCGGAAGGGCGGCACGCTGGGCGGCGGTCGTCGGCGGCGGAACGCCCTTCCTGGCAGGGGGGTTCTTGGCCGGTTGCGCGGTTTGCGCAGCAACCGGCGTCATGCCGCTCTGAGCGACGAGCGCCAGTGCAACGGCGGCAAGTCGAAGAGCAGTGGTCGCGGAGGTCATGAACGTTTCTCCAGGGGAACGAAGGACAGATTCTCCGGGCCGACATAATTGGCACTGGGTCGGATGATCTTGTTGTCGACACGCTGTTCGAGCACATGCGCAGCCCATCCCGAGGTACGGGAAATCACGAAGAGCGGCGTGAACATTTCGGTCGGAACGCCCATCATGTGATACGAGACCGCGCTGAACCAGTCGAGGTTCGGGAACATCTTCTTGGCATCCCACATCACGCCCTCAAGGCGTTCTGCGATATCGAACATCCGCATATCGCCAGCGTCGGCCGACAGGCGCCGCGCGACTTCCTTGATGACCTTGTTGCGGGGGTCCGAGATGGTATAGACCGGATGTCCGAAACCGATCACGACTTCCTTGGCTTCAACCCGCCGCCGGATGTCGGCTTCTGCTTCGTCCGGTGTCAGATAGCGCTTCTGGATCTCGAAGGAGACTTCGTTGGCGCCGCCGTGCTTCGGCCCACGCAGCGCGCCGATGCCACCGGTGATCGCCGAATACATGTCAGCACCGGTGCCTGCCACGACGCGGGCAGCGAAGGTCGATGCATTGAACTCGTGCTCGGCATACAGGATGAGCGATGTGTGCATTGCGCGCACCCACAGCGCCGAGGGCGGCCGTCCGTGCAGCAGGTGCAGGATATGGCCGGCGATCGAATCGTCGTCGGTTTCGGTTTCGATCCGGCGGCCGTTATGGCTGAAGTGATACCAGTACATCAGCATCGAGCCGAGGCTGGCCATCAGGCGATCGGCGATGTCGCGTGCACCCGCTCCGTTATGGTCGTCCTTTTCGGGCAACTGGCAACCCAGCGCTGACACGCCAGTGCGCATCACATCCATCGGATGGCTGGATGCCGGCAGGCATTCGAGAATGGCCTTGACCGCGGCCGGCAGTCCCCGCAACGCCCTGAGCTTGGCTTTGTAGGCCTGCAGCCCGGCTGCATTCGGAAGCGTGCCATGGACAAGCAGGTAGGCAATCTCTTCGAATTCAGCCTGCTCGGCGAAATCGAGGATGTCATAGCCACGGTAATGCAGATCGTTGCCGGTGCAGCCTACGGTGCACAGGTCGGTGTTGCCTGCGGTCACGCCCGACAGGGCGACCGATTTTTTGGGCTTGAAGCCGCTTGTTTCAGGGGTGCTGCTCATGTCGTCGATTCTCCTGTCGTATGATTGCCGCTGCGCCGTATTTGTCGGTGCAGTCTGATCGATGCCAAGGATTGTCCGATCGGTCCGCGATCGGGCTTACTTCTTTGCGGCGAAGAGCTGGTCGAGTTTGCGCTCGAAATCCCAATAGCCGATGGTGTCGTAAAGTTCCTGTCGGGTCTGCATGGTGGGAACGGCCGATGCCTGAGTGCCGTCGGTGCGGATGGCACGGTAGACGTTTTCGGCAGCCTTGTTGGCAGCACGGAATGCCGACAGAGGATAAAGCGCGATGGCCACGCCGGCGCCCGCCAGCTGCTCAAGCGTAAAGAGTGGCGTCTGACCGAATTCGGTGATATTTGCCAGGATCGGCACGCCGACCGCCTTGGAGAATTTCTCGAACATCGACAGTTCGGTCAGTGCCTCGGGAAAAATGCCGTCAGCACCAGCCTCGACGCAGGCGATGGCGCGCTCGACAGCGCGATCGAAACCTTCGACTGCCAGCGAGTCGGTTCGCGCCATGATGAAAAAAGACGAGTCGGTCCTGCCATCCACAGCCGCCTTGATCCTGTCGACCATTTCGTCCTGGCCGACGATTTCCTTGCCGGGGCGATGCCCGCAGCGCTTGGCACCCACCTGATCTTCAATATGCATCGCGCCGGCGCCAGCCTTGATAAGCGAACGCACGGTGCGAGCCACATTGAATGCCGACGCGCCAAAGCCGGTATCAACATCAACCAGCAAGGGCAGGTCGCAGACGTCGGTGATTCTCCGCACGTCGACCAGGACGTCTTCAAGACCCGAGATGCCGAGGTCGGGCAGGCCGAGCGACCCGGCCGCCACACCGCCGCCTGAGAGATAGAGCGCCCGGTAGCCGGCGTGCCGGGCCAGCAATGCATGGTTGGCGTTGATGGCACCCGGTATCTGGAGCGGGCGCTCCTCAAGGAGTGCCTGTCTGAACAATTGGCCGGGAGTCATCGCTGCTGCCTCAAGTGATTGAAATCGTTGCTCGATTAGCCTGCGGTACCCGGTGATCAGGGCAGCAGGTGCTGCACGCCGTCGCGCTCCTCAAGCAGTTCCTTGAGGGTGAAGTCCATCTTTTCGCGGCTGAAGGCATCGACCTCGAGGCCCTGGACCATCTGGTATTCGCCGTTGGCGCAAGTCACCGGAAAGCCGTACATGATGCCGGCGGGAATACCGTAGGAGCCATCCGAGGCAATGCCCATGGTGGTCCATTTTCCGGCCGTGCCAAGCGCCCAGTCGCGCATGTGGTCGATCGCGGCGTTGGCGGCCGATGCCGCCGAGGACAGGCCCCGTGCTTCGATGATGGCGGCGCCGCGCTTGCCGACCGTCGGCAGGAAAACATCCCGGTTCCAGACTTCGTCATTGATCATCGTTTTGACCGATGCACCGCCGATGGTGGCAAAACGATAGTCGGCATACATGGTCGGGGAGTGATTGCCCCAGACGCAGAGTTTTTCGATGCTGGCCACCGGCTTGCCGGTCCGGGCCGCGATCTGCGACAACGCGCGGTTATGGTCCAGTCGCAGCATGGCGGTGAAGTTGCGGGCCGGCAGGCTCGGCGCCGACTTCATCGCGATATATGCATTGGTATTGGCCGGGTTTCCGACCACCAGGACGCGGATGTCACGGCTTGCGACCGCGTCGAGCGCCTTGCCCTGTGCGGTGAAGATCTGGGCGTTGGCAGCGAGCAGGTCCTTGCGCTCCATGCCCGGGCCGCGCGGGCGTGCGCCGACAAGCAGCGCATAGTCGGCGTCCTTGAAGGCAGTCATCGGGTCACCATGGGCACTCATGCCCGCCAGCAGCGGAAAGGCGCAGTCCTCAAGCTCCATCATGACGCCCTTGAGCGCTTTTTGGGCCTTTTCATCAGGGATTTCAAGCAGTTGCAGGATGACCGGCTGGTCGCGACCGAGCATGTCGCCATTGGCAATCCGGAACAGCAGGGAGTAACCGATCTGGCCGGCGGCCCCGGTGATGGCGACGCGTTTGGCAGGCTTGGTCATGAGGTTTCCTTGATGGTTTGACGAATGCGCGTTGGAGTTTAGAAGCCGCCTGCACCATTGTCAAACCAGATCTATAACTTATATAAGACATCAGTTACTAGACAAGCGTGGCGTGGCGTGGTGTCATTGCACGATGTCAATGGTGACTTTCAGCCCTCTTTACAGGCAGATACGCGAACGCCTTGTGCACAGCCTGCATGAGGGCGAGTGGCGTCCGGGCGAGCTGATCCCGAGCGAAGGCGAACTCGCGCAGCGCTACGGTGTCAGCCAGGGCACAGTCAGAAAGGCCATCGACGCACTTGCCGCAGAAAATCTGCTGGTGCGTCGCCAGGGTCGCGGCACCTTCGTTGCCAGTCACCAGGAGCAGCTCGCCCAGTTCCGTTTCCTCAGGCTGCGCCCCGATGAAGGTGATCCCAGGCAGCCTGCGAGCCGGTTCATCGACTGTCGCAGGATGCGGGCCCCCGTCGAGATCGCGAGGGCCTTGCAGCTGAAGCCGGGCGAAACGGTGGTGGTGATACGCCGCCTTCTCGAATTTGATGGCGCGCCCATGGTCCTCGAAGAGATCTGGTTGCCTGGCGTGCTTTTCAGAGGCTTGAGCGCCGAGCGGCTCAATGCCTATACCGGTCCTCTTTACGGGCTGCTCGAGACCGAGTTCGGCGTTCGGATGATCCGTGCAAGCGAACGGGTCAAAGCGGTCGCTGCCGGTCCGGATGAAGCGCGACTGCTGCAGGTCAACCCGGGTGAGCCCTTGCTCCTGGTCGTCAGGGTTTCGTCGACCTACGGTGATCGACCGGTTGAAGTGCGTCACGGCTGGTACTTGACGATTGAACATCACTACGCCAACGAGCTGAACTAGAATTGGTGCGCCGCGAAATTTCAGTCAGAATGCAGCCCGAAGAACGTGTGGGTCTGCAGGTTTGTGATTCCGGCGCGTTGTCATCCACGATTAAGTCTGATTCGAGGCATTCATGACAGACCTCGCCGTCCGCAAGGCGCGACCCCAGTATCGCAACATCGGTATTTCCCAGATCCTGTCCTACAGGCTTCCCATCGCAGGGATTGTCTCGATCCTTCATCGGATCAGCGGAGCATTGCTTTTTCTCTTCGGCATTCCGTTTTTTCTCTACCTGCTTCAGCAGAGCCTGACCTCCGAGCTGAGCTTCGCCAGTTACAGCGCGATTGTCGGCAGCGTGCCGGGCAAGCTGGTGCTGCTGGTTCTGGGCTGGGCCTTCCTTCATCACGCGATTGCCGGTATCCGCTACCTGCTGCTCGATCGGCATGTCGGCATCGAAAAAGCCTCGTCACATCTGTCTGCCAAGGTCGCCCTCGGGGTCTCGCTGCTGCTGACGCTGGTGTTTGCTCTCAAGCTTTTCGGAGTGTTCTGAGATGACGACCAATCGAATCGTCGTCGGCGCGCACTACGGGCTGCGCGACTGGCTTGCCCAAAGAATCTCGGCGGTCGTGCTGCTGATTTACACGCTGGTCCTGCTCGGTGCCGTGGTTTTCACTTCAGAGCTGAATTACTTCACCTGGGCAGGCCTCTTTGCCAATGTCTGGATGAAAGTGGCAACACTCATGGCGGTCTTCGCGCTCATGTGGCATGCGTGGGTCGGTATTCGCGACATCTACATGGACTACATCAAGCCGACTGGCGTTCGCTTGTTCATGCAGGTTCTGACGGTCGTGGCATTGGCTGGATACGCCTTCTGGGCGGTCATTATTCTCTGGAGAGTTTGAGTTGGCTGAACTTCTGAATCAACTCGCAAACGGGCTGCCGCGGCGGCGTTTCGATGCGGTTATCGTCGGTGCCGGTGGCTCCGGTATGCGTTGCTCGCTGCAGCTGGCCGAAGCCGGCTATAACGTCGCGGTACTGTCAAAGGTCTTCCCGACCCGCTCGCATACCGTGGCCGCCCAGGGCGGTATTGGTGCATCGCTCGGCAATATGAGTGAGGACAACTGGTACTGGCATATGTTTGACACCGTCAAGGGGTCCGACTATCTGGGTGACCAGGACGCTATCGAGTACATGTGCAAGATGGCGCCGCAGGTGGTCTACGAGCTTGAGCACTTCGGCATGCCCTTCGATCGCAATGCCGATGGCACGATCTATCAGCGTCCGTTCGGCGGGCACACCGCCAACTTCGGCGAAAAGCCGGTTCAGCGTGCCTGCGCGGCGGCCGATCGTACTGGCCACGCCCTCCTGCACACCCTCTATCAGCGCAATGTCCGCGCCCGCACCCAGTTCTTTGTCGAATGGATGGCACTCGATCTGATCCGTGATGCCGAAGGCGCCGTGGTCGGCGTCGTGGCCCTCGAGATGGAAACCGGCGAGGTGATGGTTCTCGAGTCGAAGGTCACCGTGCTGGCCACTGGTGGCGCAGGCCGTATCTGGGCGGCGTCAACCAATGCCTTCATCAACACGGGTGATGGTATGGGCATGGCTGCCCGCGCTGGGCTGCCCCTCGAAGACATGGAGTTCTGGCAGTTTCATCCCACCGGCGTGGCCGGCGCCGGCGTGCTGATTACAGAAGGTGTTCGCGGCGAAGGCGGCATTCTGCTCAACAAGGACGGCGAGCGCTTCATGGAGCGCTATGCGCCCACGCTCAAGGATCTCGCACCGCGCGACTTCATCTCGCGCTCGATGGATCAGGAAATCAAGGAAGGCCGCGGCTGTGGCCCGAACGGCGATTACGTTCTGCTCAAGCTCGATCACCTCGGCGCAGACAAGATCATCAAGAAACTGCCCTCGATCCGCGAGATCGCGATCAAGTTCGCCAATGTCGATCCGATTCGCGACCCGATTCCGGTCGTGCCGACGATTCACTACCAGATGGGTGGCATCCCCACCAATATTCACGGTCAGGTGGTTGCGCCGCATAACGGCAACCACAATGCCGTGGTCGAAGGGCTATATGCCATCGGCGAGTGCGCCTGCGTGTCGGTGCACGGCGCCAATCGACTGGGCACCAATTCACTGCTCGATCTGCTGGTCTTCGGTCGTGCTGCAGGCAATCATATTGTCGATGCCAAGTTCAAGGATCAGGGGCATCGCAGTCTGCCGGCGCAGTCGGGTGACGCGTCCCTCGCCCGGCTTGCCCGTCTCGAAGGCTCGCGTTCTGGTGAAAACACTCAGGAAGTCGCTGATGGCATCCGCAAGTCGATGCAGGCGCACTGCGGCGTATTCCGGACTGGCGAACTGCTCTCGGAGGGTGTCAAGCAGATCATGACGCTGTCCGAGCGGGCGGCTAACGTCCACATGAATGACAAGTCGAAGGTCTTCAATACCGCCCGCGTTGAGGCGCTAGAACTCGATAATCTGGTCGAAACCGCCAAAGCCACGATCGTGTCGGCAGAGGCCCGCAAGGAGAGCCGCGGTGCGCATGCGCATCGTGACTTCCCGAATCGCGACGATGCAAACTGGATCAAACACTCGCTTTACTTCAGCGAAGGCAACCGCCTCGACTACAAGGCGGTTTCAATGAAGCCACTGACCGTCGAGACCTTCGAGCCCAAAGCACGAACTTTCTGACGCACGTCATCTCAGCCAATCTTCGGCCTGACACCCACTTTTTCGGACTCGCGAGAATTCCTATGGCAAGCAAACGGACCGTCCGCTTTTCGATCTACCGCTACGATCCCGACAAGGATGCCAAGCCCTACATGCAGGATCTCGAGGTCCAACTCGAGGACACCGACAAGATGCTGCTTGATGCGCTGATGCGAATCAAGCAGGTGACCGATGACTCGGTCTCCTATCGTCGTTCCTGCCGCGAGGGCGTGTGCGGCTCGGATGCAATGAATATCAATGGCAAGAACGGCCTGGCCTGCATTACCAATCTTCGCGATCTGAAAGAGCCAATCGTGCTCAAGCCGCTGCCCGGTCTGCCGGTCATCCGCGATCTGATCGTCGACATGACTCAGTTCTTCAAGCAATACCATTCGATCAAGCCCTTCCTGATCAATGACGCGCCGCCCCCCGAGAAAGAGCGGCTGCAAAGTCCGGAAGAGCGCAATGAGCTCGATGGCCTGTATGAATGCATCCTGTGCGCCTGCTGCTCGACCTCCTGCCCGTCCTTCTGGTGGAACCCCGACAAGTTCGTCGGTCCTGCCGGACTGCTCCAGGCCTACCGCTTCATTGCGGACAGCCGTGATCAGGCGACCAGCGCCCGACTCGACGACCTCGAAGATCCTTATCGGCTCTTTCGCTGCCACACCATCATGAATTGTGTCGATGTCTGCCCGAAGGGGCTGAATCCGACGCTGGCCATTGGCAAGATCAAGGACCTGATGGTCCGTCGCGCTGTCTGATTTGCCGCCTCAGTGACGACCTCCGGCTCCCTCGACTCAGCAGCCATGTCGGTCAACCATCCGGGCGAGAAGCCGCTTTCTGCCACCACGTCGAGTCATCAGTCCGATCCGGCGCAGCGCAGACGGCTTCGCTGGCGCGCACGCCGTGGTCTGCTCGAAAATGATCTTGTGCTGACACGATTCCTCGACCTCTACGAGGAAACACTGACGGATACCGAGGTGTCGGGGCTGCACCAGCTGCTCGAACTCGGCGACAACGAGTTGCTTGACCTGATTCTGCAGCGCACCGAATCGCAATTGCCCGCCACCGATGTTGATGCAGCGGCAGTGCTGCAGCGATTGCGTCGGGTCTGAGGCAGACCGGTTACATTCAAAAATCCGTTCAATAGGGGATGCATCCATGAGCTCTAAAAAGACCGCCACGCTGACGTTCTCGGATGGCAGCCCGTCCGTCGAGTTTCCGATCTATGAGGGTTCGGTGGGACCCGATGTCGTTGACATTCGAAAGCTGTATGGGCAGACCGGCAAATTCACCTTCGATCCCGGTTTCCTTTCGACCGCAGCGTGCGACTCCAAGATCACCTATATCGACGGCGACAAGGGTGAACTGCTCTATCGCGGCTATCCGATTGAGCAGATCGCGCAGAGCTGCGACTTCCTCGAGACCTGCCATCTGCTGCTCAACGGTGATCTGCCCAATCGTGCTCAGCAGAAAGATTTCACCTACCGCGTCGTCCATCACACCATGGTGCATGAGCAGATGACGCGGTTCTTTCAGGGTTTTCGACGAGATGCGCATCCGATGGCGATTCTGGTCGGCTGCGTCGGCGCCTTGTCGGCCTTCTACCATGACTCGCTCGACATCAATAACCCCGAACACCGCCATATCTCTGCGATCCGCCTGATCGCCAAGATGCCGACGCTTGTGGCGATGGCCTACAAGTACTCGGCAGGCCAGCCCTTCCTTTATCCGCGTAACGATCTGTCGTACTCGGCAAACTTCATGCGGATGATGTTCGGTACGCCTTGCGAGGAATACGAGCCGAACGATGTGCTGGTTCGGGCACTCGACCGCATCCTGATCCTGCATGCCGATCATGAGCAGAATGCCTCGACCTCGACTGTACGGCTCGCCGGATCGTCAGGTGCCAATCCGTTTGCCTGTATCGCCGCAGGAATTGCCACGCTCTGGGGTCCTGCTCACGGTGGCGCCAATGAAGCCTGCCTCGAGATGCTTGACGATATCCAGGCCCAGGGCGGTGTCGAGCGAATCGGCGAGTTCATCGCGAAGGTCAAGGACAAGAATTCGAGCGTCAAGCTGATGGGCTTCGGTCATCGGGTCTACAAGAACTATGACCCGCGCGCCAAGCTTATGCGTGAGACCTGCTACGAGGTTCTGGGCGAGCTTGGTCTGCAGAATGATCCGCTCTTTGCGCTGGCGATGAAGCTCGAGCAGATTGCACTCGAGGATGAGTATTTCGTATCTCGAAAACTCTATCCGAACGTCGACTTCTACTCGGGCATCGTGCAGAAAGCGCTCGGCATTCCCACGTCGATGTTCACCTGCGTCTTTGCGCTGGCACGTACCGTCGGCTGGATTGCGCAGTGGAATGAAATGATTTCCGACCCCGATCAGAAGATCGGTCGCCCTCGCCAGCTCTACATGGGTCCGGTGCGGCGCGACGTCATGCCGGTCGATCAGCGCTGAGCTCTGGCGGCAGCCAGACTTCGACTTCGGTGCCAACACCGAGGGCGCTGCGCAATTCGATCCAGCCGCCTTGTGCTTCGATCAGGCGCCTGGCGATCGGCAGTCCCATCCCCTGACCGGGCGTTTCCCCGGTTTGCGGCCCGCGCCAGAATGGTTCAAAGGCGCGGTGCTGGTGGGCGCGGCTGATGCCGACGCCCCGGTCTGCGATCGTCAGAACCAGATGATCGCTATCGTCTGCGGTGTCGATCCTCGATCGGATGCTGATCGGCGTCGTTGACGATGAAAAGCGGCAAGCATTGGCCAGCAGGCGGATCAGCGCCTGGGCAGTTCGGAGCGGATCGCGCGTCAATCGGATTTCAGGGTCATGCAGCTTGCGTTCG
>Ga0164292_10004399_pt1 | contig 11469 bp, 12 predicted proteins | sample GEODES117metaG_FD_111486 | JGI IMG/M metagenome (GOLD analysis project Ga0164292, IMG submission 111486) | Eutrophic lake water microbial communities from Lake Mendota, Wisconsin, USA - GEODES117 metaG | ecosystem: Environmental > Aquatic > Freshwater > Lake | place: USA: Lake Mendota... | reverse complement strand
GCTGGGCCGTACAAATATCTGAATCTGCAAAAACTCGATTTAATCCGTTACCAGCTTCTATTGCCGCAAGCTTTTCTTCAAGAGCCGCTTGGGCTTTTGTCATATCGGACAACATCGAAGCCATGGTTAATGCAACAAAGCTCATGATTCCAATAACAATCATGACTTCGACAAGAGAAACTCCACGGGAGTTCTTAACTATTGAATGGGATCGGGAATCCGCCTTAGCAAAATTAAAGTTAAGAAATTGATCCATAGGACAAGTTTAGAGATAGTCTCAACTTATTACAACGCCGAAGCTGCGGTGATCTCAAATTCAGACGAAATTTTAGGCTTTTAATTCCGGTTCAATCGGTCATTGGCTTCCTGAGTCTCGGCTGCCTTCCAAAGCCGCCTTTCAAAATCAAAAAATCACCGAGACGCTGGCATGACTGTCGCAACGTCATGTTGGGAAAAATCGTTCTAGTTGAATAGCGGGAAATTCATCCCACAACATATCGAACGGTACCTTTTTAAGGAGATATTATGAAAAAAGTAATCACAATTTTGAGCGTCCTGTCTTTATTTTCTACAGTCACACTGGCTGATACCATTACGAGTTCAAAAATATCAATCAAACCTTCGCGCATCACAGATCGCATCGTTTTAGTTGATAACAAAGTGAACGCAATGCGCGTTCAAGTGTTATCAGTTTTTGTAGATGGCGCTACAGATTTTTCTAATACTAGCAAAATTGTTTTGGCTCTATCTCAATTGGGTGAAATGGCAACAGTGGAAGCCAGCTTTGATCTAGGCGAATCGATTGGTTTAGATTCAGCAAAGCGTCTCGGGCCTGGTTTGTACCAAGTGACTTTCATAGATGCGAATAAAGGGATAGAGCCGCAGGTTCTTACTATTGATGCGACTCAAGCAGTTTCAGATATCAAAAATGCCCGATGCGAAGAATTTGGCACTTGTGAAATCACAACGACTGTAAATGTAAAATAAAAGTATTCGCTTTAATCCTGTAAAGCTTAAGAATGTAGAGACCTGTGATCAAATCTAAATGTTAGACTTGAGCGATTCGGGCTTAATTTGGCCTATCCGCGGATTCGGGGGAGGACTTGGCCAACTTCTGCTATTTTTGTTATGTAGCGGGCATTGCGGGTGGCCTTTCCTGAAGACGTCAGGCCGTAGCTCATCGAGCCTCCTGCTGCTCCAGTTGCGTACTCTGCCGGCAGAGCTCCCATTCCTTGAAGCAAAGTCACAAGGAGCTGATTGTACAAGCGACCTGGACGTTTTTGTTCTGCCGCTGGGACCGCATTTGATACTCCAGCTAAAGGAGTTGCTCCGTACTGCATGTAATCTAACAGGCGCCCCGGCTGAATAAAGTTTTGGCCGGATCCGGCGATAACAACTGGCATATTTTCTGTGTCATGGACCCAAGACGCTGGTTGATCAAGAGAAACAGTTCCAAGTTCATTGCCCCAAAAAATAAGTGATTGATCAAGTAAAGTCTTTCCATCAGAAGTTGAAACTTGAGACATCTTTTGAATCAGGCGAAGAAAAACTTGATCGGCTACAAGTTTGTGCCCCACAAGGTGATCACGGTTTGTGACTTCATTTCCCGCTGCGTGGTGAGCTCCATGCCATCCTCCATCATTTGGACCTTGGCTTGCACCGCCCTCAACGCTCGTGCAACAAATGTTTGCGATTTGAGTTAAGCCTGCTTGCAATGCTAAAACAGTCACGTCTACCATTTGTTGAAATCTCAGCTCTTGATTTGCTGCTGGATCAGGAAAATTCACATTGGGTTTTGCGACTTGAGGAATCTGATTCATCTTGACGGCAACGTCGTTAAACATGGACATATATTGATCAAGCATTCGTTTATCTTCAGTCGACAGCTGAGGGCTTTGCTTGACACTCGAATAGCTGGCCATTACGCGATTCAAAACTTTTGTTGAGCGATCTCGAGTTGAAGGATTCGAGAAATTAAAAAGAAGATTGAAAGTTGATTGAGGCGATGAAAAAAATGAAGCTCTGACGACAGACTCTCCGCTTTTTCGGTAAGAGTGAATATCTTGATTGGCTAAATTCAAAATTGGCAACACAGCAGCTCTTGAGCCGTAAACGCCTTGTGAACGAGCCATCACCTGATCAATCGTGGCAAAGGAATCGCTTGTTAAAAAATGTCCTAGCATGGCAGATCTGTTGTGACCTGCATCGACTGCTAGATCGAGTCCACGAACAAGAGTCAATTTATTGAGGAAAGGATTAAATTTATTATCAAGTATCTCACTGATGCGGCTTGCGCCAAAGGCCGCTTGTAAATTTGTTTCACGAATGTCACCAGGGAAACTGGTGAATGCATAACCGGCTCTTGGCTCATAATCGATCGATCTTTGGCCGTTAGGAGAAAAGATTGAAACAAATCTTTTTGCTTCGCCTCCCACCGCTTGTGCCCCGGCTTCCCGCGGAAGTAATGAGGCTAAAAATGGAAGCGCTAAAAACGAACTTCCATCGATCAAAAACTGTCTTCTTGTTTTTCGATTCCAAACCACGCGGCTCATCTTATGGTCCCACTTTCTTCGTTAAAAAAGCTTCTTGAAGCGGCAAGGCATGAAGCATTCTTTGAATTCCACCACCAGCAGGGTTTCTTTGCCCATTCACCATGTATTGTAATAAGCAGCCATCTTGAGAAGTTTCAAAACGACCCATAGTGTGACGAAACAATTGTCTTGCAAAACACATCTGAGACTTGCCACTACTTGCAAGCATTTGACTCATCTCGACGGCGCCGTCGATCGCAGCTACATTTTCATTTGCTCCGATATAAACATTGTTAACCCGCGCATTGATAGGTAATCGATTTGCAACTTGCGCTGAAGTCGATCCATCTGCGTTTTTGGCTGTCGTGTAAACGGGTTCACTTCTTCCTGTGCGATCACGCCCAAAAGAATCAAAGTTTTCAAGAGCAAACCCCAAAGGATTAATGAGATTATGACAGCCTTGGCAACTTCTTTGACTCGTTTTTTGCTCGTATCTTTGTCGAGTCGTCAAATTCGTATTCGCATCAGGAGTTGTAATAGCTCGATCTGGTAAAGCATCGGGACTGGGCGAAGGCAGTTGATCACATAATAATCGTCTTCGAATAAAAACACCGCGGTTAATGGGGTGAGAATCCGCATTTCCTGTGTAAAGAAATTGAGCGCGAGTCAGCAACCCAGCACGACCGGGTAAATTCTGAATACGGGTCACATAGTTCGCAGCTGGTGAAAAACCGGTCAGATACTCGACCATAGTTCCGTTCATCCAGTAGGAGTTATTTAACAACAGATCAGAGTAAGTGCCGTTCGCATCAAAAGTCATTCGACCTACGAAATTATAGGTCTCGTCTCGAATTGAGTTGTAAACACCATGATGCAAAGTTTGGAACCCAGGTGAAAAGGGCTCTAAATCTTTTAAGAATTTTTGAGTGACTGCATCCTCTGAGATAAATGGTACTGGATTTGGGTTTAACCATTCTCGGTAAAAATTAATGTAATTTTTTTGAAAATGCGACAGGACGCCATAGTTGTGACTTAAATTTGGATCTCCAGAAATCGGATTTCGAAGAGGTCCATTGGCGGCATTACATGAGTATGTCGGCCCAGGAGCAGCCAAGTATTTTTGAAAAGCGGCGCGCCTGCTTGTTTCTGAAGCCGTGAAAACACCGCGCTCGGCATCGTCTAGCATTTCCGCTCGAGTACCTGCACAATCTCGACTTGCGAGGGGTGATGAACCTAACAAGTAATAACCTAAACGCTGAGCAATTTCGTAATCATTCAGTCTAAAAAGGCCCGGACGTCCTTGGACAGGAATACTATCAATTTCGACCATCATCAAAAAACGCGGGTGAAGCAAGGCAGCTTGAATAAGACCTGGCACTTGCTCACGCAAAACAGTAAAATCAGAGGCCACATTTTTAAAAAAGAGCCGATCTTCATCGTTTATTTTTTTACGCAAAGCGAGCCGAGCAAATTTATTAATAAAATCATCTCTACAAACTTCAGAAAGTATCTGGTTTACACGAATCGCATCAGACACACAATTTGCGCCTAACAAATCAAAGAATCTTGTCGATTTCTGATCAATTTGTAATGCTATTGAATCGGCAACTGAAGAGGCAATAAAAGCATAAGCATCAATGTGATCTCCATGGACACTGCGATCAGCTGCTGAAAACAAGGACTGATTTGAAACAGCATCAAACGGAATTGAATCGACGACTGCCGCAAGTGGACCACTTAAAACTCCCCATTCCTCGTTGTATCCGCCCGAGGTTGCAATTAAATCAGCACCTGAAAGAAGAGCAACCATCGTATGAGTGTAGTGCCATTTACTAAGTCTACGTAGGGGAGTTGCTCCAGGGTCTGCGCCCACTTGGCAAGTGACATCAGCAGGAATTTTCGGCGCGGGAGGAGTAAAACCCGAGGAAGAATTATTCACTGGCGGAATGCCAGAAGACTCCGCAAGCAAACCCTCCGATGGAAGACCATCAGAATCAATTTTGAAGCCATCGCTACAACCTTGCATAGCAACGACAATTGTAGTCGCAGCAAGAAGATAATACCGACCTCGAGCAAATACACTTTTCGTCAGTTTGCGAAAGACTTTGATCATTGATAGGACTCCCCCGTACTCTTTTAGCGTATCGGATTTTGACTCAAAATTATTTACTTTGAATAAGTTTGTTTCCTTTTGAGACGATCATTCTTCTGGGGCCGCATTTTGGTAAGCGCAAGCAGAGACGGGTGATTCGCTCAATCCGCAGTCATTTTTAACTCAAAAATGGCAACCTCTCAAAATGAAACACGCCTACTTCACTCAATCAAACCTAATCATCTAAGTTCGGATTCTAATTTGCATATATGTTTTTAAGTGTTTCTAGAGCTCTAACTTTAAAAAAACAGAAAGTGGGTCATCATCCTGATGCCAAGTTGGTTTTTTTTCTTAAGTCTGATTTTGTTAACTCCCACTTTAAGGGCAGAAACTTTATGTTCAACAGTTGTCAGTGCTGGGCCTGCTGAAAAATGGAATAATGAATTCAACTCGAAATTTAAGAAAGCGCTGAAAGATGATCAGGATCTTGCTCACCCTGGGCTGTTTTTTTATTGGCATATGGCCTACCCTTTTAAGCTTAGAAAAATAGATGATTTCAATTTCTCCGTTGAAATTTCACACAAAAGAATGCGCATCTTCCGCAATAATGACGATGCCAATTCAGAAATCCCATTGATGTACATCAACACACTCTTTGCCCGTCAAGACACTTCAAATAAGGAAATGCTGAAGGGTTTTTTAAAAAGCTACAATGACCGAGTTTCACCGCAAGTGATCGAGGCCATCCTGAGTTTAGAGAGCCTGATTGAAAGCTCAGCCAAGTCACGGCAAAGCTTTGGATACGTCGGCACCAAACCCACTAGCGAGGGCGGAGAAATGATTGGAACCTTTCGCATCTTTAACGGGATTCCTGCGCATTCCAACTCATCTCCGCAACTTCCTTTTGAACATTCACTTCATGTTGATGGTGTTCAAAGTGTCACTGCCAATCGTCTAGAAAAACTCCGCAGTCAAAATCCCCATGCCCTTTTGTTTGAGATCGGAAAATTGTCATTGTTAGGTTCTAAAAGTCTCACCAACCGAGCCCGAACGATGCTGGAACTTTTTTTACTAAAAAAATACGTCGATTCTTTACCTGATGAAACCTTATTTTTTGTTCACACTTTAACAGCCGGTCACGTTCGCCTTTATGAAAGACGCTATGGATTTCGTGTCATAGAAACTCTACAAATCCCCAATCAAAAAGAAATAGAGTATATTATGGAAGCCACAGGCAAAGAGCTTCGAGAATCACTTGGGAAAATTTATGATTTTGGTCCTCGTGGCTTTCACTTAATTTACACCGAGAATTGAGCGGCAAAGTTCAAGACATTCTTTCTTGTAAGTTGTAGCTAGGCTCTCGTTTCTGGATGTAATCACAACCATACAAGCACCTAGTAAAACCATATGGATCTGTCGCTTTAATTGATCAACAGAGCCATTGATTTTATAAAGCTTCATGCCAATTCCTTCATAAATAAGTCCTGAAATTCTTTGCTGAGCAATTTCAATTAATTCTTTATTATCAATGGCCAGCTCCACTTGGGTGGAGGAAAGGTAGTAGTAATAAACTAAAAAACTCGCCTGAATGGGCTGTTGTGACATCCAATCAAAAGTCAGATTGAGATAGGCATGAACCGGGTCAAAATTTTTCTGTGATCTTGCCTTTAACATTCCAGCATCTAAAAATTCGTAGGTTTTATCAGAAACATAATCCAAAGCCACTTTGGATAGACTTAACCCCTGCCTATTAAAATGATAGCGAATGGTGTTCAGCGCAAGACCGCTGTTGTTGGCAATTTTTTGCAAAGTGACGGATTCCATTCCCTCGCGATTACTGATTTCAAAATAAGTTTTGAGGATCAAATCCCGGGCGTGAATGGCACTGCTATCAGGTGGGCGACCCACCGACTGCTTTTTATTCTTATTCACAAATCCTTCTCATTTCAATATGTTACACCGCTCTAGTTATTAATTACTAAATAATAGTAGAAAGTTACTATTATTTCTGTTAAATATAACGCACAACATTAGGGAGTACTATTATGAAACAATTTTCTCGTTTATCACTAAAAGTTTTAGGGCTGATCCTGTTCACTGGCTCGGGGGCTTCGGCGGCCTGTTTTGAGTTTACCTCAGGCTCTCCTCAAAATATCGGCAATATTTTTTTTGCAGACAAACCCACTCATATTTGTTTGCAAAATGTGAATGCTTTTTTAAAAGATTATATTGGCGTCACTTTTTTTGATAGGCAAGGTGAACTGGCCAGATTTGCAGCTCAAGAAATTTCTCGTGGTCGATGCCCTGGGACCTGTAAAATTCTAGAGCTTACCAGCGGCAATAACAATGGAAACAATGTCAATCCAACAGGCATTCGAATTGAAATCACAGATTACAGAATCACAATTCATGCTGGTCGGGGATTTCCTCAAGCCTTTACAATTAAGAGAAGTGAGAACAACAAATGAAAAAGATAATCTTCACCCTTTTTTTTCTTGGATTTAACATTGCAGCTTTAGCTGGATCAGTTGTCGTGAATGAAGATATTCTGATTCAGGAACCTGAATTTTCAAAACTCATTTGGAAAGCCTACAGCCATGATTGGCAAAAACAAGCAGATGGTAGCTCTACCTTTTCAAATCTTCTGAAGTGCAAAGAGCAAAAATGCTGGCTGATGAAAGGAATGTGGACGAACAATCAAGTGTCCTCACTTTCAAGAAACGTTATTTATATTCCAAGAAATGATGACTCGGTCTTCGACTTGTTCGAATACATGAATGTGCAGCCCGAAAAAGAACAGTTTCAGGGTGAGCGGATGTTTTCAAAAAAAATTGAGTATAAGACACAGCAGAAGTCTTATTCACTGAACTGCATCAACGTGACCAGATCCGCAACTGGTAAATCTAAATTTATCCAATGCGTGCTTTATAATGGAATTTTTCAATAATTTGAGATGGGTTTTGTTGGGTTTTTTAACTAACAAAACCCTTGTTCATTTCTTGATCGCTGCTTTGACTACGATAGACACCCCCTTTGCTTATTTGCTTTGTAAGCTCACGGTGGTGAGGTGGCTCGCAAAAAAGGTTCTCGTGAGTGCTTAAAGTGAGACGTCGTCCCGATGTGACAGGGTTCAATTTTGAGCATTCGCACGACTGATAATTTTAACTTTGATTGTCTGTGACTTTGGTTTCCCATGTTGGATCATCATACTCCCATTCAAAGTCCTACCGGCGGGCATCTCATCTAAGCATAGAAAGCGCTTCATTTTTGCAGGTCGCGAACTCTCTTACTGCAAAGTCAACATCTGCATTTGCAAACTACTATTTCTTAGCGTCGATTTGTTTTTGCAAACGCACGGCTTGAACTTCAAGCCACTTGACTGACAATTCTGCCTGGTATTCTTGCTAAAGTCGTTGAATACGACAGTTGAGCGGATGTCGGGTGAGTTGGTAGTTTTGACCCATCTCCTCAATGGCGCCCGTTAAATATCCTTTATAAACCAAAACTCTGTTCGTGCGAACAAGTTCTAGCTCATGTAAAACATCAGGCCCGCTTGGATAATCTGTGAAATCTCCAAGGGTGATTGAATTTAGATTTTCACGCACAATTTTCATTTGGCCAGTATTTGCAACATTGTAGAAACCATCGATTTGATAGCTGTAAGGTATAAAGCCATTTCTTCTTTTGTACTTTTCAGCACCGCCACGGGTTGTGCTAAAGATGACTTTCGCAGGGCCTGTGCACTCAATAGATTTTATCTTATCCACATTAAGTTGATTGGCCGAATGACCAGCCTGTGAAAAGAAAAAGCTCAAAAGGCAGAGAGTTAGCGCCTGTGTTTCAATCGATTTGAATGCAGTTTTCATTTTTATCAAATTCTCCATTTCAATTCAGCTAGTTCGAGCCAAATTCACAGCTTACATTTCTTAGGTTATATTTCATTGAAGGAAGGTGAAGGTACAAAGTCGCTTCCTTGTTCAGCCTTGAAGTTCCAAAACTGCTTAAGTTTAACTCTCCAACACTTGAGTTTTTCATTCTTAAGAAAAAACCAATCTTGGACCAATCGGCTGAAAACAAATGACCGGGAATTTTAGTTGTTTCACTGACACGAGAGCGTGATTCAACTTGGGTATAGCGTTGAATTGTTATTTGAGGGGTTGAGTCTTGTCCGCATGGAATCAGGTCATATTGGTCGTAGTGATTTAATTCGCCCGTAAGACACACGGTCAGTGAAAGTTTCTGCGTGCTTTTAGTGGACGCCGTACACTTAATAACATTCCACTCTCCGCCGCCGCCATGACCTACGCCAGTTCGGGCTTGGACTCTATTATAGCTGCATAAGCTGAACAGAATGGAAGTGACGGCAAAGGTTTTAGTTAGTGTCTTTTTCATTGTGTCAGCGCTCCTCTAAAAAGTGATAAAATGAATGGCCCGAGTTTTATCTCATCGAGTGATTGATTCATAGAAAAATATGTGCAAAGTATGCTCATAATTGTTTGCAAAAGTGCAAACATAAAGGTGTAAGTATGAGAATTTACGAATCAAAGAGTTTCAGTGGTTTTCTAAATAAATATTTGAAAACTTTACCGAATAAAGGACGGGGAACACTCAGGAGTATTTCGATAGCTACGGGTATTCACTCGACCACACTTAGCCAAGCTGTAAAAGGGGGAAGACCTTTCTCGCTCGAACAGGTTGCGAACATCTGTCAGTACTTGGGACTGAGTGAGCTGGAAATCAAATACGCACTGTTGCTATCGCAAGAAGAGCGGGCGGGCACCGAAGTTTTAAGAAAAATTTTTGCCACTGAACTTAAAATATTAAAACAGCAAGCTTCAGAACTTGTTCATAATGTAAAAAGAGATAAGGTTTTGCCAGAAGAAGAAAAGGCCCTGTTCTATTCCAACTGGTTTTACAGTGCAATCGCAGTTCTCAGTTCAATTCCTAGTTTAAGTAGTGCAAACGCACTGAGTAGTCGATTAGGACTTTCAAAACAAAAAACCAATCAGGTTATTGGATTTCTTGTGAACGCAGGTCTTTGTACTGATAAAGGTGGTAAAATTGAACCTGGTACCTATTCGACTCACCTTGAAGCCGGCTCGCCCTTTATTAGTAGGCATCATAGTAATTGGAGAATCAAGGCCATCGAGAAACATCCGAATTTAGATAATGAAACAGAAATGGCTTACTCGTCCCCCATGTCGCTTTCAAAACAAGATGCTGATAAAATTCGCTCGATGATTGTGGATTTCGTAAAAAAAGTGAATCAGATACGAGAGCCTTCTGCAAGCGAGGAAGCTTATTTTTTAAATATAGATTGGCTCAAGTTTTGATCCTGAATGCATGTCCTCCTGTGCCAATTATTTGTTTATAATGGCCAGAAAAAAATCTATATTTTCCAGAGCCACTATTTCCTAACACAAAAATTCTATAGTGCGTCCCACCGGTCTGACACTTCTCTTGGACTTGAAGAACGTTCAGTCATAATCGTAAGGCATTTTAAATCTAAGGTACCGTTTTCTAAAACACATGACTTTAAAAATGAAAGATTAGAAATATATGACCGATTTTTAAGTGCAAGTCGTTCACCCATTTGAGTTCTTTCGCAATAATCATCGCAAGTTCCGCTATCATTTCCTCCGGACACAATTCCCACGACAGCCTTAGTCTTTTCATCTATTACTGGCGCGCCAGACCAACCCGGAGCAAGTTTGCATTCTGAAGAGAGTCGGGTTGACCATCTTGACGTCCATGTTTTATAATCCAAATAGTCAACATGCTTTTCTATGATGCATTCAGATTGTTCGCCGGTGAGGGAATTGTAAATGACCACAGAAATTTGAACCTGAGGTTCCGCGAGTTGAACTTCAAGTGGCGTAATACCTAGTTTAATTAAATCATCGGTTGACTCTTTAATTGTTATTACTGAAAGGTCAACATTCTGAAAAGATGCGAACAAAACCCCCGTTATTTGTATAAAGACAGGTTTTGAATAATTCGCATCAATTTTACGAATAATCATTTTTTTATAATTTGGTAGTTGGTTCTGATTTACATCGATAATGCCTGGGACACAGTGACCAGCTGTAATGACATATGCGACTCGAGAAGATGCTTTCATTTTAACAATCGTGCCACTGCAAGAATTTGTACCTAAATATATTTCTGCACTTTGTGAAAAAGCGGGACAAGATGTTAGACTTATAAGAAACAAGGTAGGTAAAATTGAAAAGCGTAGAAAGCGACTGTTCATAATCTCACCAAAGGAACCCAGTTATATTGGCATTATTAAGATAGAATTGAATTGGTTTAAACATGAAGTCTGCTAGGTGACCTGCTCCAATGATGAGAACGCCGTTTCTGCAGGATTTGTTTTGTAAATTATGAATCACATTCTCAGCAATAACTTGACTACGATCACCGACAAGTAATTTGCCATATTTTTCAAAAGTATCACCCTGATTGTGAAGTTTAATTGCAGGGATTATTTTAGAGCCTAAGTTCGAAGACCAATCAACATCAACACCTATAATTTTAAATCCCAGTTCATTTATTTTTACCAAATACCATTCTGGAATAATATTCTGAAAAGGCACACCAATCTTATGACTTGATTCGCTGATCCAAAGACGGACAGATTCTTCATAGTCTGTACCAGTTAAAAAATTATTTATAGAAATTGAAGCCCTTGGTTCAATTTCAAGAAATAAGCACTCATATTCGTTGTCTGCAAATTTAATTTTTTTAAGAATCTCTACCTGATCCTTTAAAAAGGATTCATCACCATGAGCAACATCTGGAATGATGACACTACTCACTTTTTTAAGGTATTAAAGCTTTGCACTC
>Ga0164292_10004398_pt1 | contig 11470 bp, 13 predicted proteins | sample GEODES117metaG_FD_111486 | JGI IMG/M metagenome (GOLD analysis project Ga0164292, IMG submission 111486) | Eutrophic lake water microbial communities from Lake Mendota, Wisconsin, USA - GEODES117 metaG | ecosystem: Environmental > Aquatic > Freshwater > Lake | place: USA: Lake Mendota... | reverse complement strand
GTCTGACGGAGCCGGGCGGTTTTAGGAAAACGCTGGCCGACTCGATCAGGCTTCGGTGTGTCTTGCGAAGTGAACCTCGACACCTTTAGGAAGCAGGCGTTTGCGGCCATGGCGGCGGCGGCGGTTCAAAATGGCCCGACCGGCTTTGGTCTTCATACGGGCGCGGAAACCGAACTGCTGCTTGCGCGTGCGCTTGGAAGGCTGATAAGTGCGTTTCATAATCTCAAAAGTGGAGGCAAGATGCTACGGACCAAAATCAAGGCGTCAACTCAAAAAGATTTGCCACGCATTCGATCTCGACATCGAAGTCGCCGGGAAGTTGTGCCCCAATCGTGGCGCGGGCCGGCGCGGACTCCCCGAAGTAGCGGGCATAGACCGCATTCATCTCCTGGAAATTTTCCTTCGACAGGTTGGAGAGATAAACGCGCGTGCTGACCACATTTTCAAATCCGGCTCCGGCGGCAGCGAGGACTTTTTTAATATTTTCAAGAACGAGTTCAGTCTGACGCGCGATCGATCCGCGCTCGATTTTTCCTGTTGCGGGATCCCATGGCGTCATGCCCGAGACGAAGACAAATTTCCCCTCGGCCACAACACCGAGAGAGTAGGGACCAAGGGCCGGCGGACCGCCGGGAACATCGCGGAGTTGTTTTTTCATACTGTGCATCTGAACTCATCGCCCGGGCCGAAACAAGCTTGGCATCGGAAAATCTGTCGTGAGCGGGCAAATAAACGGAGGTACGATTTTGAAATTTTCAACAGCTTCAAAACTAGGTGCAGCATTCGCGCACGCGAGGCAGGAGAGACATATATGAAAGACAAGATTGTCGTTGACTTTCCTAAGGATTGCTGGTTACGCAGTTTGAAACCCCATAGATTAGAAATCCGCCAAGCTTATCTTTTTGATAAACTTGTAGCCGATAGAGGTGGCGCTAAAAAGGCGTCGGGACTTGCTTTGCGATCAGTCTCAGCTGTTCAGCACTGCTTTATCCTGAACGGGCGGAAATATAGCCGTCGGGGCGGACCAGGACAAATCCCTTTTTAGTGATGCCGTAAAGATCTCGCCATCTGCCCGTGGAATCTTTGAAATTCACGCCTTCCTTCAAAACCCGTGCTTGGTGTGAGGAATAGGGGAAGTTCATCGGATCGGCCTCAGGCCCGCACAACAACACAAATTCCCGGCCAAAAAAATCGAGGATGGAAAAGCTTCTACCGTCATTTTCTATCCAGACATGGGGGGCCCTGTGACCTGGGCGACCTTGCGGCGTATAATCATTGACATTGTCAGCCGGATTTTCCGCGCTGGAACCGTCGGGTGTCACAGCTGAACTTTCATAAACGAAACCAAAATCCTGGCCGAGTCCGGAGCCGGATCGGCGGGAGTGGGCGATAAGCTCGCGAGCCTTGTCCCAGTCGCCAGAGAGAGCCGAACCGACGATCGCAAAAATCTCCTCCGCGTTGTTGCCACTGTTTTCGAAAGTGAACTTTGAGGCGGCGAGGCGTTCGGTTTGATAGGTTTCGAGCAGGTCGTCACCGAAGCGGCCTTCCAAAACGGCGGCAAGTTTCCAGATGAGGTTGTGGACGCCTTGGATCCCGTTGTTGAGGCCGAGTCCGCCGGATGGCGAGACGCGCGCAGCGGCATCGCCAACGAAAAAAATCCGATCACGACGCCACTCGGAAGCAAGACTGGGGGACATTACCCAAGGGCTGAGGCTGAGAATTTCTACAGGCACATCGGGGAGTCCGGAGGCCTTGACGACCATCGAATGTAGACGCTCCTGGGGCCAATCCGCAGGAGTCTCACCCTCATCAAGGAAGTGGTGCATGAGCCAGAGGTCGTCGCCATTCACTGTGACAAAGACCTCGAAAAAATCGGCACCGATGGTGTTTGCAACGAGTGCGCGTCGGCCCTCGAGATGTTTGCCATAGTCGGCTCGGAAATAAACGCTCACGAATCGACCGAGTTCGCCGGGGCCTTGGCGTTTGATGCCGAGGCTTTCTCGAATCGGGCTGCTATCGCCATCGGCAGCGATGAGGTAGCTCGCGCTGACAGTTTCGGAGGAACCGTCTGGATTTTGCAGGGTCACTGAAACTCCCAGCCCATCCTGCGCGATTTTAGAGGCGTGAGTTTGAAAACGGATGTCAACGGATTCGAATCCCTGCACAGCGCGGAGCAGGACGGCCTCGTTGTGCGGTTGGGCGCAGTGAAAAGCGGCGCAGGGGCTGTAAAGCAAGTCGTCCTTGACTATCGGCGTACTGCCGAGAAGTTCGCCGGCGAGCACGCCCCGCGACCAAGTGGAAACAGCATCGACCGGATGCGCGAGTCTGCCTTCGAACATTTGGTCGAGTAGGCCAAGTTGGCGGTAGATTTCGGCGCTTCGGCGCGTAACGCCCATGGCTTTTGGATGGCGCGAAATACCGGGATGTTTTTCGACAAGCAACGTGGGAATGCCGAATTTTCCAAGCAAGAGGGCCGCCATCAACCCGCAGGGGCCTGCGCCGACGACAACCACTTTTGTTTTTTCTTGATTCATAATGTTTTTCATAATTATTCGGGAAACACGCACCAAGAACATTTTGCCATAAAAAATCCCGCAATCATCCGCCAGCGCGAAAATCCGTCGTCATCCGAGTCAGAGCGGATATTCTTACGCGATGGATTTTATTGAAACCCACGGCGCGGAGTTGCTGCGCACCTACCATCAGTGGACCGGACGACACTTGATCGAACCCTGCGGCGAGGCACGGCGTGAGGCGCGGAGGCTTTTCGAAGCGCCTTTCGCAGTGGTCTCCGGCGGCGCGGAAGGAGATCAGATTTTGAACTACGGCAACAACACGGCGCTGGATCTCTGGGAAATGGATTGGGAGACACTGACACGCACGCCATCGCGGCTCACAGCGGAACCAATGCACCGTGCTGAGCGGGCGAATTTTCTGCAGCGTGTCAGAGAGCAGGGATTTATAACCGACTACTCGGGCATTCGCATCTCGAGCAAGGGCCGCAGGTTTAGAATCACTCAAGCAACGGTTTGGAATATCATAGATGCCCATGGCAATTATACCGGACAGGCGGCGACCTTTTCCAAGTGGGAATTTTTGAACGAGGGGGAGGGCAATTTATGAGCGGCGTGATTGTTCGTCCGCGTTCGCGAATTTTGCATGGTCATGATTGGGTCTATGCCAGCGAGATTCAAAAATCCTTCGGGGCACCGGCGGACGGGGATGTGATTTCAATAAAAGACGGCCGCGACCACCTTCTCGGTGTTGGCATTTACAATTCGCGTTCGCAAATCGTCGTGAGGCGGTTCTCACGGCGGAGGCAGGACCTGGATGCGGATTTTTTCCGCCGCCGCATCGAGCAGGCCCTCGAATACCGCAGGCGCATGGGCTGCCGCAGCGATTTGGGGCGTCTGATCTGGAGCGAAAGCGATGGACTCCCCGGCGTCATTGCCGACATGTATCGAAATGTGGTGGTGCTCCAAACACTCACCTGTGGGATGGATCGACACAAGGATACCATCGCCGCTATCCTCATGGAGAAAACCAACGCTGCATGTGTCATCGAGCGGAACGATGCCCCTGTGCGCACCGTCGAAGGCTTACCTTCGGTCACAGGCATTTTGACCGGTGAAAATCCGGGTGAGGTGGAAGTCGAGACCTCAGGTGTGCGATTCCTTGTCGATCCCCTCGGCGGCCATAAAACCGGCCTTTACCTCGACCAACTCGAATCCTATGGCATCGTATCGGCTCTGTCTCGCGGGCTGACCGTTCTGGACTGCTTTTCCAATCAAGGCGGCTTCGCCCTAGCCTGCGCCAATGCGGGGGCTTCCCATGTGACGGCTGTGGAATCCGGCACCGCAAGCTCGGAGCGTCTTCGCGTCAATGCGGCTCTGAATGCACTCCCTGTCGAGACCAGACAGATGGATGTTTTTGATTTCCTGCGCCGTCCCGACAAACCCGAATACGATCTCATCATTCTCGACCCGCCCTCCTTCACCAAAGCGCGAGGCAAAATAGCCGAGGCCCTGCGCGGCTACCGCGACCTCCACGCACGGGCAGCCACACTGCTTTCAAAAAACGGAATACTCGTCTCCTTCTCCTGCTCGCACCATGTTGCGTCCCATGAGTTTGAGGAAGCAATCGCAGCAGGACTTCATGATGCGAAGCGCAACATGAGGCTCATGCGCCGCATCGGCCAACCGCTCGACCACCCCGTCGTGCTGGGACTGCCGGAAACCGAATACCTCAAAGGCATTGTGCTTCAGTCCATGCCGGGCAGGTAAACCCTCTGCGTACGGTGCTCCAGCGCGGTCGTTTGCTTCCAGCGCAAATGCTCTTCAATCGCCCGCGTGATGTATTTTTTTGCATGACCGACTGATTCCGAGAGAGACAGACCGGCTGAAAGAAAAGTCGCAATCGCTGCCGAGAAGGTGCAACCCGTGCCATGGGCATCGATTTTCCGGCGGAAAGGCGCAAGGAATGCCTCAAACCCATCCCGCGTCGCCAGGATATCCGTCGCCATCTTCTGGCGAAGATGCCCGCCCTTGAGCAAAAACGCGCAACCATGTCGGGCGACCAGCATCTCCCCCGCCGCCTTCATTTCATCAAGATTGCGGCATGGCATGCCCGAGAGAATTCGCAATTCATCGAGATTCGGAGTCACCAAAGTCGCCAATGGAAAAATCAACTCCCGGTAGGCTTTCACCGCCGAGGCCTTCAACAAGGGATCGCCACTGGATGCGACCATGACGGGATCGACCACAATGGGCGGAAGTTTTTTGCAGGCAGCCAAAGTTGACGCCACTGCGCGTATGATCGGCGTGGAAAACAACATACCGGTCTTCACAGCAGCAACGGGAAACGCTTCGAAACTCAATCGAATTTGCGCCGCAACAAGATCCGGACGCACAGGCTGCATCGCCTCCACCCTGCCGGGAACCTCGGCCACGACACAGGTAATAGCGGTTTGCGCATAACCTCCAAGCGCCGTGATCGTCTTGAGATCAGCCTGCGCACCAGCTCCACAGGAATTATCCGATCCGGCAATCGTCAAAATAACAGGTGGATTTTTCATGAGGCCGTGAAGAAAAACGCTTTCAACTAACACCCAAAATAAGCACGGATGACACAGTAAGCACAGGGCGAAAGTGGAGATCGACAAAGGAGGATTTCGCCTCTTTGGGGAAAGCTGACCGGCTGGTTCGTCCAAAATTTTGGGCGGATCTAAAGGATGACCTCACGGGAGAAGTGGTGTGAAAATATTGATGAGGTCCTTGGCGGTGTCGATAGCGGTGGAGGGAACGGCGTCAAGCGCCTTGCCGCTTCCGTTCAGCAGAACGGCACCGGCGACGCATGCGGCAAGACGGGGAGAGAGGTCCTCCCTGGGATTGGACACTGTGCCTCCGAGTTGGACGGGGCACCAATACCAGCCATTGCGCGAGGTGGTAAAGACTGTCTCCCTTGCGCCGGGGAGCAATTTCAAAGTGTTGAGATTAAGGCCCAATTCGAGTTGCCCGGAGAGAGTGCTGTCGTGAGCTACGCGCACGCTGCCCTCAATGCGGGCAAGGTCTGCGGATTTTATCACCATATTTGTGAGCTTGAGGTTTCCTGCAGACCATTCGAAGTCGGCGCTGAGGTTCTCTAGCGGGAGATTTCTCCAAGAGGAATCGCGAAGAAAAGCGGCTGCGTTTTTTAGTAGTGGCAGATTGTGGAGGCAAGCACCTGTGAAGCTGATGTTGCCACGCCATGCGCCTTGGGCGTCGAGTGTAGCCTGCCCCTGACTGGTGCCGTCGAGGTATTTTGCCAAGTTGGGAACAGGAAGCACGGCGACCGGCACGCTGTCCCAGACGAGGGTCAAACGCGCTTTCGCGCCGGAATTTCCCGATGCCACAACCGATCCGGCACCAGGCAGAAAAAAACGGGCATCATCGAGGTAGTAGATGCCTTCACGCTCGCGAATGCGACTCTGCGCATGCGCCAAGGACGGCCACCCGGGAATGGACAGAGAACCTCCCCTTGCCTCGATGTTGTATCCCCCGTCAACAGGTTGTACTGTGAAAGCCTGGCCGGCGCTTTGAATTTCCCCGAAACGCAGATCGGCTTTCCGCACATCAAAGCTCCCGAGCTCGAAGCGTGAAGGCAGCCACGAGGAGAGGAATGATGTAGCGGATGGTTTTTTAGCGTTATCGCGCGGTACATTATCCGGTGCGCCTCCGATTTTCGGACTGAATGCGGCCGAGAGAGCCTGAATCTCAATTTTTTCGATTTTCCAAGCCCCCGAGAGCAGGGCGCGCCAGTTCCACTGGGCACGCAGAGCCTTGGCATCCAAGCGGTCCAAAGCGGCCGACTCGCTGCCAATGAGCGTCAAACTCTCACTGAGCGCGGAATCGCCATTCCAGCGCAGGGGGTGGAGCGTGGCCTCCGCTTTCAATGCCTCTCCGGCACGGGAGGCTATGAAACGGGAAAATTCCGCACTGCGCACGAAGTGTCCGATCTGGATGAAAAACAACACCGCAGCGCAAGCGAGCAGCGCACAAGAAAATAATACGACAAGAACTATTCGGCGAGAATTCGAAGAATGCCTTGCGCGGCGCACGGACGAGAATCAGCTGAAAGAGAGTTTGGTGACGCCGGACGCGGAGGCCGCGTTGAGGACATCCATGACACGTTCATGTTTGGTCATGGGATCGGGCCTAAGAATAACGGGGTCCTTGTCACCAAACTTCGCAATGGTCTCTTTCAACCAGGTCCGCAGTTCGGGCAATTCACGGCTCTGCGGAGAATCATAGCTGCGGTTGTTCATCTGGACTTTTCCGTCGGGCAGGATGTCGATGATGATTGGCGTCGATGGAACGGATCCGGCAGCACTGGCAGAGCGGCCACTAGGAAGACTGATATTCAGTTCTTTTTCAATGACTTGAGATCCCGCTGAAGCCATAAAGAACAAAAGGAGCACAAACACCACATCGACCATCGGGGCTATTTGAAAGCCCGGATCTCCATCTTCAGATACACCACCACCGCCCATTGATTAAAAAGTACCTCCGATTGAAAGATTTATACTGATTTTTGTGTCGGTATGCATAAGGAGATTTGTTAGGAAGCGGCTGGAGTGTTAACGTCTTTATCAACTACGGAGAAGGTCACATTACCCACACCGGATTGTCCAACGGCTTCAAGAATTTTCCGGACATAGTCGTAGCGGACCTCACGGTCAGCTCGAATGAGAACGCGAACGAGCGGATTGGCGCTGACTTTGCTTTGGAGGAGGGGCACGATTTCGGCTGGCATGGCGTAATCTTTTTGATCCACCTCGATGGCAGTCATGCCATTGATGGAGGTATAAGTCACGTTGATAATAACCTGACCAGGATTGTCTTTGGCCTCTTTGGCATCCTTGGCGATGGGGAGATTAATTTCCTTGTTCGACTGCAACACTTCAGTCGTGCTGATGGACATAAAAAAAACCAGCAAGACCAGAAGAATATCAATCATGGGCGCAATCTGGAACTCGGGCTCAGGCTCGTGTTCTGGCTTGCGGACGGCTTTTTTCTTTCCGCGTTGATTGGCTGCATCGGACATTTTTATAAGATTATGTTGCCCAATCAATAGGCGATCCGCAATGAGGGCAAGGAGTTTGTCCGACAGAGATCGCGCCGTTGCAAACCGGGCAATTCGCTTCGGCGGCTGCTGCGATTTTTTGAGAGGCTGAGGAATGCGCGACTGAAGGGGTGTAGGAACTATCCACTCCATCACCTATGATAATTCCGTGCAACTCATCATAAGGCACATCAAGCATAAGCTGCTGGAGCTTGTCATCGGTGAGACCAACCACGATCGTGGTTAAGTTGCGGAAATAATAATAAAAAATGAAGGCTGGGATGGCGATGAAGAGACCGCTAGCCGTTGCCATGAGAACCTCACCAATTCGGAGGGCTAGTCCTCGCGGATCGGCCACGCCTGAGGAACCAAGAACGGCAAAGGCGCCCATCATTCCGATAACCGTTCCGAGCAGCCCGATCATGGGAGCTATGACGCCAATGACCGAGATGTAACTGATTTTTGTTTTGATGGGCTGTGCTTGACGCAGTCCGTACTCAATAAGGGCTCCTTGAACGGCATCCTGACCACGGCCCAGACGCTCAAGGGCGCCTTGAAGAACTTTGGCAACATAAGCCTTGTTTGCTTTGCAGGTTTCCCAGGCCTCTTGGTAATTCCCGGCTTGTATGGTGGAATTCAGCGATTCCATAAGGGCTTTGGGCGCGAGGTTTTCAGCACGCAAGACCATGAAGAGCTGGATCGTAAATGTCACCAAGACCATTGAGGTGCCCAAAATACATATCCAGATCATCACGATCAGCGGCCCACCGTGAAGAATGGTCTCGAGGATGCTCATTTGATCTGGCGGCTTGTCAGCGGCGTGAGTCAGCGAAGCGGATGCCAATAGGAGCAGAAGCGGGAGGATGCGGTCGATGACTGAGTTTGTTTTGTGCATGGTTTTAAGCGGAGTTTGGAAAATCAGGGAACGATGATGTTTTCTTTTTCGAGGGCCTCGGCACGGGTTGCGGCTCGAGTCACAGAAGATGGATCGTTTTTGAAGATGGTTGTGACAAGAAGATAATTGCCAAGGGCCTCGGATTTTTCACCGGTGGCTTCCTGGATTTCACCCATGAGGCAGAGTCCTTGGCTCATGGTCACGGCATCGGTTCCAGTTGGCAGCTTCGTCTGCTTGGCAGCTTCAACGATTGGCGTGAGCTTTTCACGAGCAGTCATGAAATCCTTCTTGGCGATAGCAAGCCGGACGAGCAACAGCTCGGAGGAGGACCCTGCGGTCGGGTAAAGTTTTTGAAAATTTTTAAATGCCATCTCAGCATCAGAGGCACGCCCTTGAAAGATATACAACTCGGGAAGCAGGGAAGTCGCCCGCTCGGCCCACGGCGTGGGGAGGCCGCTGAACTTCTGGGTGAGCGGCTCGAGCTTGGCCAGCGCACCGGTGGCGTTTCCAGCGCGCCACAGATCGCTTGCCGCTTCGAAGTCGGCAGGCGCCTCTTTTTCCACGGATTGGACAGTCGCCATTTGAACAGTAGTCTCGGCTGGGCCGATCTTAATACGAATGGCGTCGCCCTTAGCATCGGTCTTGAATCCTGTGATCTCACCCTCGCGCCGCTGCCCATCTTTTTGAACGATGACATCCTGCGCCCTCAACAGAGAAAGAGGCATAACAAGAAGAGCGACGGCTACGAACCAAAAACGGGGGATACTTGCATTCATTACACGTAACCTCTAATAACTTCCGATTCGTTAATCAATATTTTCATCAAATTTTATGATTCAAGTTCTCAGAAAAAATCAACGCGTCCTGATGCTGGTGGTAGCCGTTTTGACGATCGTAGCATTTATTTTCCTCTACAATACGACTCAACTCGACGAGTTGGCTACGATTAAGAACCCGACAATCTATGGAAAGTCCCTGAGTCCGCTTGCGATCGACCGCCAGGTTAAAAACTACCAACTCACCCTCGCGCTCGGGCAGTTCGAGCTTTTGCAGAAACTCGGCGGAACTTCTCAAGATCAAGATCGGGCTGTAACAGAATTTGTCTGGAATCTTCTCGTTCTCCAGCACGAGTCGCGCGCACTCGGCATCGAACCGACGGACGACCAAGTCGCCAACCGCATCAAGGAGAATCCGATTTTTCAAGTCGAGGGGCAATTCGATCCACTGAAATACAGCCAGTTCGTTAGCCAGCAGCTAGCGCCGCGTGGATTCACTGAGCGTCAGCTCGAAGATGTGATTCGCGACTCCCTCCGACTCGAAGCTCTACGCAAAATCGTTGAAGCACCCGCCTCCATAGGCGAAGGCGAGATACAGTCGATAGCGCGGGCTTTCCAACCCGTCACCGCAGGCTTTGTAAAGTTCGAGCGCAAGCAGGACGCTGAAAAAATCCAGATCACGCCGGAGGAAGTCGCCGCAATCCACCAGCAGAACCAGGCCACGCTCGTGACAGATGAGACACGCGAGGCACGTTGCCTGATTTTTGAGCTTCCAGCCGACTCCAAGCTCGAAGGCAAGGAAAAGGTCGACGCCATGCAGAAGCTCGCAAACACCGCCAGCGAGATTACAGATTCCGTCGCGCAAGCCGGATCATCCCTCGAACAACTTGCCAAAAAGGCCGGCGCAAAGATCGTCAAACTGACCGCGTTTGACCGCACGGGGAGTCCAGCCCAGCCATCGTCCACGCTCGATGCCGACACCATGTCCGACATTGCCCGCGCCTCATTCCTTCTTCCCAAAGTCGGCGCCACGAGCGATGTGATCCAGTCGGGGGACGCCTTCTATATTATCGAAGTCACAGCCTTGAACCCAGCCCGTCCACTCACCCTCGACGAGGCCCGTCCGCGTATCGAAGCCCAACTCCGTGCGCAGAAGGCCGAGCAAATGTTCACCGCCGACTCGACATCCGCAGCAAACGCACTTCGCGCCGCCGTGGCCGAAGGCAAGCCATTCGCAGAAGCGGCAGCGGCGCAGAAACTCAAAGTCGAGGAAATCAAAAATGTCGTAGCCGCCGCCGAATCGACATCCCCCGAAAATCAGGCCATCGCGGGCGCCACCCTCTTGCTCAAAGAAGGCGGGATTTCGAATCTTGAAAGAGCCCCTTGGGGTGCTTTCGTCGCTCAACTCCAGACCCGTGGCCCGATCGATCAAATGGCCTTTGGCGCCCGGGAGTCACAGATTCGTGAGAGCGTGCTGCGCAATAAGCGTGACCTTCTTTTCATGGAGTGGCTGCGTGTGAGTCGCGAAGCCGCGCGTATCACCATGCCGGCGGGCCGCCAAGGCTGATGGATCAAAAGATCGAAGATATTTTCGACGATGCCACTGGCGACATCGCCGTGGGCGATCTGGAAGCAGCGATCGAGAAATACCGCCGTTGTGTCGAGATGGATCCCGATTTTTTCGAGGGCTGGCACGCGCTAGGCATGTCGCTGATGAAAAACGGCCGAAACGCCGAGGCCGTCGAAGCTGGGCTTCAAGCCGTGAAGCTCCGTCCGCAGGACATGCTCGCCTGGTCCAGCCTCTCGCTCTTCCATGTCCGCAACAACCAGATTAAGGAGGCCGAAGCCGCTGGCGGCAAGGCGCGCATCCTCTCCTGGGGCGGAAAAATCAAAACCGATTCCTGACCCACCATGCCGAACACATTCTTCATCACCACCGCGATCGACTACACTAATGGCGCGCCGCACATTGGCCACGCCTATGAGAAGGTCCTCGCAGACGCCATCGCCCGCCACCAGCGCCTCGCCGGACGCGATGTATTCTTCCTCACTGGCGTAGACCAGCACGGACAGAAGGTGCAACAATCCGCTCAAAAGCGCGGCGTGGAACCGGCCGAGTTTGTTGCCGAAATCACCACTCTCTTCGTGGAACTCTGGAAAAAACTCGACCTCAGCCATGACGCCTGGGCCGCCACCGTGG
>Ga0164292_10004397_pt1 | contig 11470 bp, 10 predicted proteins | sample GEODES117metaG_FD_111486 | JGI IMG/M metagenome (GOLD analysis project Ga0164292, IMG submission 111486) | Eutrophic lake water microbial communities from Lake Mendota, Wisconsin, USA - GEODES117 metaG | ecosystem: Environmental > Aquatic > Freshwater > Lake | place: USA: Lake Mendota... | reverse complement strand
GCAACCAGAAGGTCCGATGAAGGCCGTGACCTGGCCGTAGGGAATGTCCATGTAGACATTCCGAACGGCCTCAAACTTGCCATAGGAGATGGTCACATTCTCCAGCGACATGCACGTGGTGGTTTTCGCGCTGGTGGCTTGGGGAGCTGCGTAGATCACGAATCCGGAGGATGAAGAACGTTTGGAATGGGCAGTGTTCAGATGGGAGAGCTCAGTTCCTCATGTCTTGCGAGCCAGATTGCTGATCCAGCGAGCGGTGAGATTGGCTGCCAGGATCATCACCACCAGCACAAAGGAAGCAGCCCAGGCCAGAGCGTTCTGCGCCTCATAGGGCATGATCGCGAAGTTGAAGATCAACACCGACATGGTGGCGATCGGGTTGAAGACTCCCTCTGGCCAGAACGGGGAAAACAGGGCCGTGAAGATCAGTGGAGCCGTTTCGCCGGCGGCACGGGCGATGGCCAGAACCACGCCCGTGGCGATCGGAGTGAAGGCGGCGGGGAGCGTGACCCTCACGACGGTCACGAATTTGGAGGCCCCAACGCCGTAGGCGCCCCAGCGCAATTCCTGGGGAACGAGTTTGAGACCTTCATCGGTGGTCTTGATCACGGTGGGAAGCATCAGCACGGCCAGGGCGATGCCACCGGCCATGGCGCTGTAGCTCTGGCCGAAGAAGAGGCGGGTCGCCACCACCAGCCCGTACACGAAGACGCCGCTGATGATCGAGGGCACGCCGGCAAGCACGTCGTTGCCGAAACTCACGAACTGGGCAAACCAGCCACGCTGGGAGTACTCATTCAGATAGATCCCACCCCCCACGCCGATCGGTACGGCAATCGCCGAGGCAAGGGCTGTGACAAACAGCGTGCCGAGGATGGCGTTGCCGATGCCACCACCATCGAGACCGGGGGGGGGCGGCAGCTGGGTGAGCATGGCCGGGCCGATCAGCCGGCCGCCCTGGATCAGCACATAGAGCAGCACCAGCACCAGCGGCAGGATGGCGATGGTGGAGAAGACCCCCACCACTCCGGTGCAGAGGCGGTTGAGGCGGTTGCGGGCCAGGGAGCGGTCGAGAAACAGCGGCCGTCGCTCGAAGAGGCTCTCTCGGATTGGTGACGTGCTGGTAGCCATTGGAGTTGACATGTCGTCTTGCGGTCAGTAACGGAGGCTCAGGCGGCGCACCACCCACTGGGCCAGCACGTTCACCAGGAAGGTGAGCACCATCAGGATCAGGGCCGCATACATCAGTGCCGACACCTGGATGCCATCGGCTTCACCGAATTGATTGGCCAGCATCGATGCAATCGTGTTGCCGGGTGAGAGCAGTGACAGGCTGAAGTTGAGCGAATTGCCGATGATCATGGTCACGGCCATGGTTTCGCCCATGGCCCGACCCAGGGCGAGCATGACGCCACCAGTGATGGCCGACACGGCAGCCGGCAGGATCACGCTGAAGATTGCGCCCCAACGGGTCGTACCAACGCCATAGGCGCCCTGACGCAGTTCAATCGGCACCTGGTTGAGCGCGTCACGCGAGATGGCCGTGATGATCGGCAGGATCATCACCACCAGGATCAGGATCGCCGGCGCCATGCCTGGACCCTGGGGCACGGTGTCGAACAGCGGACTCCAACCCAGCCACTGGTGGAGCAGATTGAGCAATGGGCGGATGCCGGGCTCAAGCACGAAGATTGCCCACAGGCCCAGCACCACGGATGGAATGGCGGCCAGGAGCTCCACCATCAGACCGATCGCCTCGCGCAACGACGTGGGGATCAGGTCTTCGGTGATGAAAATCGCAGTGCCTACTCCGAGCGGGACCGCGATCACCAGGGCCAGCAGGGAGCTCACCAAGGTGCCGTAGATGGCCACGAAGGCGCCGTACTGCTCGTTGACGGGATCCCAGGCCGACGTGGTGATGAAGTTCAGACCAAAGCTGGCGATCGCTTCCTTTGAGCCCTGCAGCACCACCAGAAAGATCCCCAGCAGCACCACCGCCACGGTGCCTGCCAGCACCATGGTGAGCTGCCGGAACCCGATGTCGACAAACTTCTCAGCCGGGGGGCGACGCCGCAGCGTGAACAGGTCTTCGGTGGCTGACAGCGGCCCGGCACCGGAACCGGACGGTCGGTCGGAGGTCATGCAGGGTGCAACGGGTCGGAGGGTGGGCTCGCCGAGCCGAGCTCATCGAAATCTACGAATCCCGTGCAGCGCACCCGTTTAAGTGGTGATTAACGTTGGGGGGCCCGGTAGTTTTGGGCTCCTCGACGGATTTGGGGCCGCACGGTTCATGGGTCGCATCGTTGGCATCGACCTGGGCACCACCAATTCCGTGGTGGCTGTGCTGGAGGGTGGCCGCCCGGTGGTGATCGCCAGTGCCGAGGGCGGCCGCACCACGCCCTCGGTGGTTGGCTTCAGCCGCGACCAGGAGCTGCTGGTGGGCCAGTTGGCCCGCCGACAGCTGGTGCTCAACCCTCGCAACACCTTCGCCAACCTCAAGCGCTTTGTGGGGCGCCAGTGGGACGAGCTTGAGGAAGGCAGCCTCTCGGTGCCCTACACGGTGCGCGCCAACGACCAGGGCAATGTGCGGGTGGTGTGCCCGGTCACGGAGCGCGAGTACGCGCCCGAGGAACTGGTGGCCAGCATCCTGCGCAAGCTGGTTGACGATGCCGCCACCTACTTGGGTGAGCCGGTGGAGGCGGCGGTGATCACCGTGCCCGCCTACTTCAACGACGCCCAGCGCCAATCCACCCGCGACGCCGGTCGCCTGGCGGGGATCAGCGTGGAACGCATCCTCAACGAGCCGACCGCCGCGGCCCTGGCCTACGGCTTCGATCGCAGCACCGTGAAGCGGGTGCTGGTGTTCGACCTCGGCGGCGGCACGTTCGATGTGTCGGTGCTCCGCATCGCCCAGGGGGTGTTCGATGTGAAGGCCACCAGCGGCGACACGCAACTGGGCGGCAACGACTGGGACCGCCGCATCGTGGATTGGCTGGCCGAGGGGTTCCTCAAAGAGCACGGCACCGACCTGCGCCGCGATCGCCAGGCTCTGCAGCGGCTCACCGAGGCGGCTGAGAAGGCCAAGATCGAGCTCAGCGGTGTGCAGAGCACGCCGATCTCCCTTCCCTTCATCGCCACAGGCAGCGATGGGCCGCTGCACATCGAGACAACCCTCGAGCGCAGCACCTTCGAGAGCCTCTGCCCCGACCTTCTCGACCGCCTGCTGCGCCCGGTGCAGCGTGCGCTCCGGGATTCGGGCTTCACCGCCGACGACATCGACGATGTGGTGCTGGTAGGGGGCTCCACCCGCATGCCGATGGTGCAGGAGATGGTGCGCACCCTGATTCCCCGCGACCCCTGCCAGTCGGTGAACCCCGATGAGGTGGTGGCGATCGGTGCCGCGGTGCAGGCCGGCATCCTCACTGGCGAGCTGCGTGATCTGATGCTCAACGACGTGACGCCACTGTCGCTGGGCCTGGAGACGATCGGCGGCGTGATGAAGGTGCTGATCCCGCGCAACACGTCGATCCCGGTGCGCAAGAGCGACGTGTTCAGCACGTCGGAGGCCAATCAGAGCTCGGTGGAGATCCACGTGCTCCAGGGGGAGCGCCAGATGGCCGAGGGCAACAAGAGCCTGGGTCGCTTCCGCCTGTCCGGCATCCCGCCCGCGCCCCGCGGGGTGCCCCAGGTGCAGGTGTCGTTCGACATCGATGCCAATGGCCTGCTGCAGGTGTCGGCGATGGACCGCACCACCGGCCGCCAGCAGAGCGTGAGTATTCAGGGCGGGTCCAACCTCAGTGCCGAGGAGATCGAACAGCTGATTGAGGAAGCCGAGCTGAAGGCGACTGAAGATCGGCGCAAGCGGGCGACGATCGACCGGCGCAACAGGGCCCAGACCCTGGTGGCCCAGGCCGAGCGACGCCTCCGCGATGCGGCCCTGGAGCTCGGGCCCTACGGGGCTGAACGGCAGCAGCGGGCGGTTGAAATGGCCGTGCGCGACGTGCAGGACCTGCTGGCCCTGGAGGAGCGCGGCGACAGCGATCCCGGTGAGCTGGACCTGGCGGTGAGCCAGTTGCAGGAGGCGCTGTTTGGCCTCAACCGTCGCATTCTGAGCGAGCGCCGCGCCGATCAGGGCCCCCTGCAGGGACTGAAGAACACCCTGGGCTCGCTCAAGGATGAGCTCTTCGCCGACGACGACGCCTGGGACGACTGGAGCCGTCCCAGCAGCGACCCCTGGGCCATGCCACCAGCGGGGCGGGGTGGCTTCGGGGGCGATCGCTACAGCTCAGAGCGTTCTGGCTCAGAACGCTATGGAGGCTCGCGCTATGGCACTGACCGGTATGAAGCAGACCGGTATGAAGCAGACCGCTACGACGTTGACCGCTACGAAGCCGATCGCGACCCAGTTGACCGGTTTCAATCCGAGCGTTCTCAGCCCGAGCGCTACCGAGCCGATGCCTCCAGCGACCCTGGCAGCCCGCCCGATCGGTTCGCTGAATCGCGCTACGAGGAGTCGCCGCCGCGCAGCCGCCGGCAGCCTGCCCGTGTACCCAGCGATGACCCCTGGGATGCGGTCTAGGGCGAAGCTGTGACCCAGACCGCCTCAACTGCCATCCCGCCTGACTACTGGGCGGTGCTGGGCCTCGAGCCCGGTGCCGACAGCGCCACGCTGAAGCGCGCCTTCCGTGCCCAGGCCCGCCGCTGGCATCCCGACCTCAACGGCAACGACCCGATTGCCGAGGAACGTTTCAAGCTGGTGAACGAGGCCTATGCCGTTCTCTCCGATCCGCGCAAACGCCAGGCCTGGGAGGCCGGCGGCAGCGCTCTGGAGGAGCGTCAGTCGGATCCGTACGCCAGCGGGTTTCCCGATTTCCACGACTACGTTGCCGATCTGTTCGGTGATCGCCGCCGCAGCCGTGCAGGGGCCTCTCCCGACGAGGACCAGAACCAAGTCCCTGAGGGGGCTGGATTCGCTAGGGAACCGGAAGCCAGCGACCGCTTCGACTCAGCCCCACCGTTCGATTCCGCAGGGCCCTTCCCCCGAGGGTCGGTGACCCCCGCGCCGCCGCCGCCGCCGCCTGTGCAGGCCGGACCGGATCTTGAAACCGTGGTGGATCTCTCCCCCGAGCAGGCCCTGCTGGGGGAGCGGGTGGAACTGGAGCTCAGCGACGGCACCCTGGTGGAGGTGCGCACGCCGCCCCTGGCTGGTGATGGCTGGCGACTGCGACTCGCCGGGGTGGCGCCGGGCGGAGCCGATCACTTCCTGATGCTGCGGGTGAGGACCCCGGAGGGGCTGCGCATCGATGGCTTGCGGGTGCTCTACCAGCTGCAGCTCTCCCCTGCCCAGGCCGCCCTGGGATGCCGGCCGGCGGTGCCCACTCTGGCCGGACAGGTGCGACTCACCGTGCCCCCCTGCTCCTCCAGTGGCCGACTGCTGCGGCTGAGGGGGAGGGGCCTGGAATGGGCTGGCCAGCGCGGCGATCAGTTGGTGGAGGTGCGGATCGTGCTCCCCGCCGAGATCAGTGAGGCGGAGACGGCGCTCTACCGCCGCCTGGAGGAGTTGGCCGAGGAACTGACGGGCCCGTGATCGGGGCAGTCGTTGGTGACACACTGAGGGCCCGAATCGCCTTCTTGCGCCCCATGCCGGTGCACGTGCTGCTCTTCGATGCCGGTACTGATCAGGAGGGGATCCATTCCCTCGAGATCAACGGCCGCACCCTTGTGCTGCTGTTTGAAGAGCGCGACGACGCTGAGCGCTACGCAGGCCTACTGGAGGCCCAGGACTTCCCCGTGCCCTCGGTGGAGGCACTGGACCGCCGGGAGATGGAGCTCTTCTGTGAGCAGGCGGGGTATGAAGCCCGCCTGGTGCCCGCTGGTTTCCTGCCCGAGACCGCGGAAGATCGGCTGCTGATCGCTCCGCCTGAGCGCAACATGGACGTGGCCGACTGGCAGGAGCGTGCCAACTCCGCGGGGCCGACGGCAGTCCGGACCGAGGATCCCGGCGCCGGTTCCGGAGAGGAACTGGCGACTCCCCAGTCGAGCGATCCCGAGCTGGAGGCGTTTCGCCGCCGACTGGAGGGTCTGCTGTGACGGATTCTGCTGTGAATGGGTCTGCTGTGAATGGGTCTGCTGTGAATGCTTCGGCTGTGAATGTGTCGGAGGAGAGCCGGTCTGGCGGGAGCGACGTGACTGTTGACCGGGGCCACCTGCTCACCGAGCAGGCCAATCCCCTCAGCGCCACCCTCGATCAACTGTCCACCGATGCCTTGGTGGACCTGTTCTGCGTCAATGAGCTGGAGCCCCAGCGTGCCGTGGCCGCAGCAGCTCCCCAGCTCAGTGCGGCGGTGGATGCAGTGGCTGCTCGCCTGGCGGCGGGCGGGCGACTCTTCTACCTCGGTGCCGGCACATCGGGGCGCCTGGGCGTGCTGGATGCCGCCGAATGTCCGCCAACGTTCTGCACACCCCCTGAACTGGTGCAGGGGGTGCTGGCCGGAGGTGCGCCGGCCCTGCTGCGCAGTTCCGAAGGGCTTGAAGATCAGCGCCAGGGGGGTGTCGATGACCTGTGCAGCCGCGGTTTCAGCCAGCAGGACTGTCTGGTTGGGATCGCCGCCGGCGGCACCACCCCCTACGTGCTGGGGGGACTGGAGCACGCCCAGGCCATCGGTGCGCTGGCGATCGCCATGGCCTGCGTGCCCGCCGAGCAGGCGCCCATGCCCTGTGCCATCGACATCCGCCTGCTCACCGGGCCGGAGTTGCTGGCCGGCTCCACACGGCTGAAAGCCGGCACCGCCACCAAGATGGCGCTCAATATCCTGTCCACTGGAGTGATGGTGCGCCTGGGCAAGGTGCATGGCAACCGCATGGTGGATGTGGCGGTCACCAACACCAAGCTCGAAGACCGGGCCCTGCGCATTCTCCGGGATTTAGCCGGTGTGCCCCGCGAGCGTGGCGCCGAGCTGTTGCGTGCGGCAGAGGGGTCGGTGAAGCTGGCGTTGCTGATGGCCGCCAGCGGCCTGGATGCCGAGGCGGCACGCGCCGAGCTCGCCAGCCATGGGCCCAGCCTGCGCCGCACCCTGGATGCCTGCGGCGCCACGTTGAGCGCCTGATCGCTCTGGGATGGGCTGGCCGGTCGCCTACCCCTGCTGGAACGACCCCCAGTAAGGGGCGGTGAAGAGATCCACCCGTTGGCGTGTGGCGGCTGGCACCTGCTCGGCCGGCGTCATCAGAGCACTGCGCAGGGACTGGTGGGCGCTGCTGCGGGGACGCAGCTCACCGATGCGCCCAGCTGCCATCCGCACGATCTGCTGGGCCAACAATGCGTTGCTGCGCAGATTCTCGATCACCATGTCCACGGTCACCGAGGCGTGCTCCTGGTGCCAGCAGTCGTAGTCGGTCACCATCGCCAGGGTGGTGTAGGCCATCTCCGCCTCACGGGCCAGGCGGGCCTCGGTGTGGTTGGTCATGCCGATCACCTGACAACCCCAGCTGCGGTAGAGCTCCGATTCGGCCCGGGTGGAGAAGGCAGGGCCCTCCATGCACAGGTAGGTGCCGCCGCGGTGCAGCTGACGCCCAGCCGGCATCAGGCTCTCGCCCACGTCGGCCAGCAGACGGCTGAGCACCGGGCAGAAGGGGTCGCCCATGGTCACGTGGGCCACCAGGCCATCGCCGAAGAAGCTGAGCGGCCGCTGGTGGGTGCGATCGATGAACTGATCCGGCACCAGCATGTCGAGCGGGCGCACCTGCTCCTGCAGCGACCCAACCGCGGACACTGACAGGATCCAGCGCACCCCCAGGGACCGCAGCGCCCAGAGGTTGGCGTGATACGGCACCTCCGTGGGGGTATGGCTGTGGTGGCGGCCATGGCGTGCCAGGAACACCACCTCCAGATCGCCGATCCGGCCGATGCGCAGGCTGTCGGAGGGTGAGCCGAAGGGCGTCTCGATGGTGCGCTCCTCGATCCAGTCGAGTCCTTCCATCGCGTAGAGACCGCTGCCGCCGATCACCCCAAGCCGCGCACGGGCCAGATCGGGAGCACCAGCCTGTTCGGCTGACAATCCCTGCTCGGAGATCTCGGATGCGGTCATCACGCTGCGGCCAATCCACCATCTTCGCCCGCAGGGCCCATACAGTCGGGCTTTGCTTCCCCGCCGTGACCAAAGCCCTGATGGAAACCGATGCCGGCACAATCGAGCTTGAGCTGTTCGAGGCTGATGCTCCCGGCACTGTGGCCAATTTCGTGAAACTGGCCGAGTCGGGCTTCTACGACGGGCTGGCCTTTCATCGGGTGATCGACGGTTTCATGGCCCAGGGCGGATGCCCCAACAGCCGCGAGGGCGCCAGCGGCATGGCCGGCACCGGCGGCCCCGGCTACACCATCCCCTGTGAGATCAACGCCAACAAGCACCAGGCCGGCAGCCTCTCGATGGCTCACGCCGGTCCGAACACCGGCGGCTCCCAGTTCTTCATCTGCCATGGCGCCCAGCCCCACCTGGATGGGGTACACACCGTGTTTGGCCACACCGGCAACATGGAGGCGGTGCTGGCGATTCGCAAGGGCACCAAGATCAACAAGGTGACCATCCAGAAGTGACCATCCAGTCGTGAGATCTGGAGGCGGGCCTGGCCATCAGGCCTGCCAAAGCAGGAGCGCTCCGGTCTCCAGCCGGGGCTCCACCAGCTCGAATCCCGAACCCTGGGCCAGATGCTCCTTGCGCAGCTCAACCAGGGGGCGTTGCTCGGGTTCGAGGCTCACGGAGGGGTGATTCACCCCACGCGGATCGGGGCTCAGCATCAGCCCCACACCGCGGGTGCCGGCCTCCCCGGCCAGCAGACTCAGGGCCTGGAGCAGGGCCTCAGCCCCTAGCTGATGCTCTGAGCCAGTGCTGAGCTGCACGGCGAGCTGCGGTTGGTTGAGCAGGGCTAGCACTCGCGGCTCCTCTTCGCGTTCCGCTTTCAGGCCCCGCTCGATCGCCCAGCTCTCCAACCGTTCTTCCAGGGCAGCGAGCATGGCGGGATCTGAGGCGCCTTGCCAGCTCACCACCGCCGTGGGCCCGGCAACGGGACACGTGGGCCCCTCACCCATCAGGTGTCCGAGTTTGGTGCGCTTGGCGGCCAGGTAGGCGGCGTTGTGGTCGCCCGGATCCATCACCAGCGGTACCCGGTCCTCCACCTGTAGGCCATAGCCGCCCAGGCCGGCGATCTTGCGGGGATTGTTGGTGATCAGGCGCAGGCGATGCACCCCCAGGTCGCTGAGAATCTGCGCTCCCACGCCGTAGTTGCGGAGGTCGGCGGGGAAGCCCAGGCGCTCGTTGGCCTCCACTGTGTCGAGCCCCGTGTCCTGCAGGGAATAGGCCTTGAGCTTGTTGATCAGGCCGATCCCGCGCCCCTCCTGGCGCAAATACACCACCACCCCTTCTCCGGCCGCTTCGACCATCCGCAGGGCCGCCTCCAGCTGGGGGCGGCAGTCGCAGCGCAGCGAGCCGAAGGCATCGCCGGTGAGGCATTCGCTGTGCACCCTCACCAGCACAGGGCCGCTAGCCGTTTCCGGGCTCCCCTTCACGATCGCCACATGCTCGCTGCCGTCGAGTTCGTTGCGATAGCCGATGGCGCGGAACTGACCGAAGGCACTGGGCAAGCTGGCCTCCGCCTGCCGACGCACGAAGCGTTCGGTGTTGAGGCGGTAGCGGATCAGATCGGCGATCGAGATCAGCCGCAGGCCGTGGCGCTGGGCATAGGCGGCCAGCTGGGGCAGCCGGGCCATCGAACCGTCGGTGTTCTGGATCTCGCAGATCACACCGGCCGGATAGAGCCCGGCAAGCCTGGCCAGATCCACAGCCGCCTCGGTGTGGCCGGCGCGCTTGAGCACTCCGCCCTGGCGAGCCCGCAGTGGAAAGATGTGGCCGGGCCGGCGCAGGTCGGCTGGCCGGGTGTGGGGGTGGATCGCCACTTGAATGGTGCGGGCGCGATCCTCAGCAGAGATACCTGTGCTCACCCCGTTTTCGGGGCCCGCATCCACGCTCACGGTGAAGGCGGTCTGGTTCTCGTCGGTGTTGCGATCCACCATCAGAGGAAGGTCGAGCGCATCCAGCCGCTCGCCCTCCATGGCCAGGCAGATCAGCCCCCGGGCCTCGGTGGCCATGAAATTGATCTGCTCGGGTGTGGCGAACTGGGCTGCACAGATCAGGTCGCCCTCGTTTTCCCGGTTCTCGTCGTCGACCACCACGATCGATTCGCCGTTGCGGATTGCGGCCAGGGCGTCGGCGATTGCATCAAAGCGGATCGGAGCCGTCTGCTGGGCTGACGTCTGAATCGAGGCTGTCAACGCAGGGCAGGTGGGCCGCTGGCCCAAGCGCAATCATCCTTTATAAAGCCCGAGTTGTTTCGCTTCCGGGGTCGGTGCCATGGCCAGCAAGCGCGTTGCGGTGATCGGTGCCAGCGGTTACGGCGGCCTGCAGACCCTGAGGCTGCTCCAGGGCCACCCCGCGTTGGAGGTCACCTTTCTCGGGGGGGAGCGCAGCAGCGGCAAGCGCTGGAGCGAGCTCACCCCGTTTCTGCCGCTGCCCGGCGATCCGGTGGTGCAGACCCCTGATCCGGAGGCGATTGCCGCCGCTGCGGATTTCGCGGTGCTGAGCCTGCCCAACGGTCTGGCGGCCCAGCTCGTGCCCCCGCTGCTGGAGCGGGGGGTGCGGGTGGTGGATCTCTCGGCCGACTACCGCTATCGCTCGCTGGCCCAGTGGCAACAGGTGTATGCCGCCGAAGCTCGCCAGGTGCCCCGCCACGATGCCGACCTGTGTGCCGAGGCGGTGTATGGACTGCCCGAGTGGGAGACCGAGCGGATCGGCCGGGCCCGCCTGGTGGCGGCCCCAGGCTGCTTCCCCACAGCCTCGTTGCTGGCGCTGCTGCCCTTTCTGCAGCAGGGCCTGGTGGAAACCCAGGGGATCGTGATCGACGCGAAGACCGGCACCAGTGGCGGCGGCCGGGCCGCAAAGGAACATCTGCTGCTGGCCGAGGCCTCCGAGTCGGTGGCCCCCTACGCCGTGGTGGGCCATCGCCACACCAGCGAGATCGAGCAGTTGGCCAGCCAGATGGCCGGCCAGACGATCCAGCTCCAGTTCACCCCCCATCTGATGCCGATGGTTCGGGGACTGCTGGCCACGGTGTACGGACGCCTGCGTGATCCCGGTCTCACCGCCGCCGATTGCAGCACCCTGCTCTGTTCCGCGTATCGCCACTGCACCACCGTTGAGGTGCTGCCGGTCGGTACCTATCCCTCCACCAAGTGGGTACGCCAGACCAACAAGGCCTTTCTGTCCGTGCAGGTTGACAGCCGCACCGGCCAGCTGATCGTGATGAGCGCGATCGACAACCTGGTGAAGGGCCAGGCCGGTCAGGGGGTGCAGTGCCTCAACTTGATGGCGGGCCTGGAGGCCACCACAGGCCTGCCACTGCTGCCCTTCTACCCCTGATCCAG
>Ga0164292_10004396_pt1 | contig 11472 bp, 4 predicted proteins | sample GEODES117metaG_FD_111486 | JGI IMG/M metagenome (GOLD analysis project Ga0164292, IMG submission 111486) | Eutrophic lake water microbial communities from Lake Mendota, Wisconsin, USA - GEODES117 metaG | ecosystem: Environmental > Aquatic > Freshwater > Lake | place: USA: Lake Mendota, Wisconsin... | reverse complement strand
CTTGATATTTAGCTTGCAAAATTACACCATCAAGATTATCAAAATTGTATCCTGATACAATATGGAATTTTACAGAGTCATAATAAACTCCTATGTTAGAAGGAAACACTACAGGAAGATTACTTACTGAAGTTAATTTAGGATCTGTATCTAAATAAGGAACTAAGTAATCTTTATCTAATGTAACAAATCTATTTTTGTCAATCTGGACTACACTTAAATCCCTAACATTGTTTGTTGTGGCTTCTGCATTAGGATCATTTAATATCTGTACAGTGTTATCAAAATACCCATTTACTATTTTTTCAAATCCTATTGCAGGGAATCCAGTATTAACATAATATATTTCAGGAGTTGGTGCAGTTGTGTAATTATACTCTAATAATAAGTAATCAGTGATTTTAACAAACCTTTGTGTTGATGTATAAGCCATGTCGTATATATTCCTTAAAATTTAAACCAAGAATACTGAACACCTAATCCTATATTGAATACAGGTCCAGCAATAGGTTTGCCATTAAGTCCATATCCTGCTCCCACACCAATTCCAACATAAGGTCCAACTGACCATTTTTTGTTGGGAAACATTGACTTAAGCACATCCGACTTATAAGGATCTATAACAGCACCTTCGATATCTGTGATTTTCATTCCTGGATATTTAGGGGTTACAAATATTTCAAGAGCTTTATCTTTCTCTCTAAGACCAGTGATAAATGAGAATCCCATTTCGTCTTGGTCTATTCTGGTTTTTCCTGGAATAACACTATTATTAATTGTGTCTACAATAAAGAAACTCTTACCTGAAAATTTTCTGTAATTGTTTACAGAAAATAAAGAATCATATTTCCAATCTAAACTATAATTACCGTTTTGATAACTAGTGAGATAATTATTTACATAATGTGTATCAACTTTAGTCTCAGTTATTACCTTCTCAATCACTATGACTTTTCCCTTCTGTTTATCTAATTCTTCAGCTAATCCTTTATTGAGTTTTTCTAAATCTTCCTTGGAAGACAATAGGGTCTTTCTCACATATGTTGCTTCACCAGCTTTATTTTCTTGAATGCGTACAGTGTCTTTTAACGCATCTAAATTCATATTCTGTATCTTGATCTGTGACTTAAGTGATAAGTTGCTGTCGCACTGTCTAAATAGCAATAAACAAAGTGCAGCAACTATTGCTAGTAGCACAATGTCCTTTCTTTTAAGCATTTTAGTAATTAAAGATTCTTCTTTCATCTTCTCTTGTTTTATTTAATCGCTCAATCTCTAATTGAGCTTTGGTTTTAAGAGACTCGATAATCTCTTCGCGACCGATAAGATTCTCTTTGTTCTCTAAATGATATCCAATCTCTTTCTCTATTGCGGAAAGATTATCATGTATATCATTATATTGTTCAATAAACCATTTCTTCATATTAATAGTATTCTATAATAGTAAAATTAAATCCTAGCTTAACGTTATTACCATCATTCCAATTAATCATTCTCCGGATATAGATATTTGTAGTAGTTACTTGGGGTGATGATGTAAAGAAACAAAATAAAGAATCGGTAAAACCGGAACCTGCATATCTACCAGTTACGTGTACAGTGGTTTTTAAAGGATCTATAGTAGGATGTGTTAAAACAATTGTTGCACTATTCGCATTCGATGCACCTCCAGCTTGATTATAACCAAATCCAGTAGGCAATGCTCCTGTAGTATAAGGATCACCAAAGTCATAAGCTATTATTGGATCGGCTGGTTCATTAAAGTAGAAAAATGCGTATCCTGTCCACGTTTTCTTTATCTTACTACTTGCATTTAATGTTAAAGATCCTGTACTTGGTCCAATAATTACATCATTTGTAACAGTAAGATCACCCGTTGCTGATGTATCACCTACAATACCAACATTTCCTGTTACTCCAACATTTCCCGTCACACCAACATTTCCTGTTACCTCAACATTTCCTCCCGTTACTCCAACACTTCCTTTTGCCTTAATAGCATAATCTGTACCGGCTCCGGAAACTCCTATAGCAGCAGTATAATCTATAGCCTGTCCAACAGCTATATTTTCCCCAGAATCGCTTACAAAGAATCCAGTAGTATTAGCAATGGCTGTACCACTAATTAATGTTTTTGCGCCAACTGCAATAGCTACTGATTTATTGGCATTCAGGCTTGTGCTTGATGTTAAAGGTATAAAAGATGTTATCTCTAATCCGTTAGGATAATTATTAACGGAGTATCCAGCTGCAGAAGGCGATCCTTTTGATAATGTTGTTGTTGAATATAGCTCTCTTGAAATCTTAAGTAAAGAATTACCACCAACTAGTTGGTTTTGTCCTTTTGCACTATTATTAAACATTGATATAGGACTATCAGTACCTATAGTCTGTACTCCTGTTACAAGTAAACTGTGATTATTAGCATTACCTCCAATAAAAGTTGATCCAGTTAAGGGTAATAATATAGTAGAATAAGTATTAGAAGAAGATCCTATAGAAACTCCTCCTGCAGTTGCTCCAGAACCACTATTTACACTTAGTAATGGATACGTACCAGCTACTAGATTAAGCTTATTTCCTCCTCCTGTACCGTTCGCCATTATTTCTAATAACCTATTAGAATTTTTAGTTTGAATTAAAGTCCTTGATGCAACATTATTAGCACTATAAACACCTGAATTAGTATACGTAGTAATACTAAATACAGGAGCAAAACCTGTGGTATTTGTTGGTGTTGATATCTTATGCTGATAACTTATTAATGGACCAGCGCCAAATAAGTGGCTACTATTAGCGTAAAACTCTTGTGTGATGTCAGGACCAGTACCTGCAGATGATGTTGCACCACCAGCAGAAGTGAAATCAAATACACCGTCACCTATTATAGTTCTTGGTGCATATGTAGAAGCTCCCTTTGTTCTTACTTGTACTCCTGGTCCGTAGTTAGGAGATGTGACAAATAATTGAGGAAATCTATTACTCGCCTCTGCCATACCTGTTGTTTGTATTCCTCCTGAATTATCCCCGGTAGGATTTGTGTGCCCGAACATACTGTGTCCCTCTACAAATAATACACCTTTATTGTTATTTAGAGGAGATAAAGCATTACCAGTAAATAAAACTCCAGTATGTAGTGAAAGAGTTTTAGATATACTAGTATTTCCAAATACCCCTAATCTTCTTGAATCGTCTCCTGATTGTCTAAATTGACCTGTACCTAAACCAATACCTAATCCTGTTGCATTAGCAAATAAAGGAGCATTGGTATTATTGCTAGGATTTCCTGATGATTGATTTGATAATTCTAGAAATCCACCATTAGAAGCTGCACTAATAAATGTACCTTTATTTGGTATTGGGGTTCTTAGCATTATGTTATCCTCACTACTAGTTGCTGTTATTTCACCCTTAGCAAGAATATTTACTCCTCCCGAAGCTGCAGTAGCTGAAGATATTATACCTATAGATCCCCCTGGGTTTCTTAAAGAGATATCATAAAAATTAGGAGCTACTGGGCTTGATGTATCCCATTCTAGTGAAGGGTTATTTAGGTATCCAGTAGCACCTGCCCCTGTTGTAATATCAAGATCAGCTCTGCCAAAACTTAATATCTTAAGTCTATCATTTCTAGTGGCTATTTTTAATTTAGCTCCTTCGTAATTAACATTATATATTGCTGATCCTCCTGGTGTATAATCACTAATTGAAGCATCTGAAAGTACCAATGTGGCAGCAGTAGCACCACTAGTTCCAGTTCCTGATATTAATATACCAGAGCCAGTAGCACCTCCAACTATATCAATTGGTGTAACTTTTTGAAATAACTCTCCGGCATTTAATCCATATCCTGTATCAACCCATCCAGTAGCAGAGAGTACATAAACTTCTTGATTTGCAGAATCTGGGTCTAACCAATAATCTCCTAATGTGGGAAATGTCCATGGATTAGATCCTGTTATATTACTAATAGCTGGGGCGCTATCTTGAACAAACCATTTAGTCCCTGAAGGACCTTGTACTCCTTGAACACCTTGTGGTCCTTGTGGACCAACAGATCCTGTAGGACCTATCAGTCCTTGTTGTCCTTGCGGACCACCACCAGCACTAAGTATTTGGTCATAGTTATAATTAATCTTGTCAACTATTGTTGATTGATTGTCTCCCTGTAAAATGTTTAATATGTTAATCTGCGGCATCTCTATTTATAGTTACAATATATATCAAAAATTCGATCCTCATTAAATTTTCCCTATCTGTATAGAAAATGCTAGAGAATAATTAAATGAAGGATCCTTTGGTATTCTAAATTCGTATTTTAATTCATTAACTTTAGTGTATCTAATCTCTTGTGAAGGGTAATAGCCATTTATTAATTTTTGATAATCTGCAAGATCACCAGTAACGGGAATTAATGTCTGCGTGTCTGCAACTGGTGTTTTTTTCAAATAAGATCCATTATCTTTAGATTGGAAAATAGGCAATACATTTAATTTTATGTATTCTATAAAATCATCATCCACATCAGACAAACTACCAAATCCAAATTCAGGAATTATAAATTTATTAAAAGATTCTTTACCTCCATTTTCTAAGAAGAATCTTGTTAACATTCTATCAACTAATAGAACACCTCTTAGTTCTGTTGGTGTGTTTTCCCAAAGTATTTCGTAATTAGCATAATTGTTATAATTAAGATCTAATACGCCTTTAAGTGAATTAGGATAAACAATCTGTTTTTGTGAATTAATTGTGTCAGGGGTTTGCATTACTTTGCTACCAAAGAAAGATTTTTCTTCTTTCATATTTTTAGTTCCCGGCAAACTCACATATCCAGTAGGACCCGAGTATTGTCTATAAAATCCTGCGTCCCAAGAGCTCTCAAAAAGAGAAAGATCTCTTTTATCTATTGGTGTTTCACCTATTAAATTATAAGTGGGATTATATGGAGAATTCTGTCCTATTCTGAATATCCAATCGGTTGCATATTTATAATAGTTAACGTTTTTAACGTTTCCAAAATTATCCTTACTTGGACCAAAAGAACAATATGAATATTCTATAGAATCTATTACATTTATTTTATGTCCCATATATTTTCCCCCCTCTGCAACATAATAAACTTCAGAAGAAAAGTCATAAGGAACCTTAAACATTATATAAGATCCCGAAGTTCCTGGTGTTCCAATTAAGCTATATCCTTGAGTTAAAGCATCAGTGGAATAAGAATTGCCAATATTATTTCGAGAAAAATATATATGATATCCAGTATTACTAGAATCGCTAAGATTAAAGAAATAAGTGACACCTTTGATTAATGATATTTCCCCTTGTGTGTTCCCGTTTATTTCGTAACATAAATTAGCACCTAAATCATATAGTTCTGTCCCCTCTATTTTATCGGTAACTTTAACAGTAAATGTATAAGCAGAAGGCGTAGTCCATAAAGGTATGTCATACTTTACATTCTCAAATTTTAGAATCTCTCTAAAGCTAGGAATATAACCTCCGCCATATCTGTATAATTCTGTTTCTCCCTCTAATTCTGTTATATTATATCCCACGTTAAATAAAGAAAGCTCTTGAGGTTTATCTTCTATTTCTTCAGGGAATAGAATAGAATTTTGAACAAATGTAGAAGGTTTAATGAATTCTAAAACAAACTGATTATCTAAAATATCCGTGGTATTAGTCGTTTCGTTCCACACATAAGTCTTATATTCTATATATGGATATTCAGTATTAACCCAAAGTGATAAATTAGCAAATGATATTTTTTCTAATATATTACCCCAGTATGATTTGCCTCCTTCTCTTTGATAAATTGGTATATTCGAAATAGCAGTGTAATTAGCGGTTGATGGTATATCTAAAGGACCTGCTAAACCAATTTCACTGAAATCAAATCCATAATTAGAATCAATAGCTGTGAATTTAACAGCATCTTCTGAAACTCCCGTAGGGAAAGGTAAAGTATAACCACCTCCTACTCCTGAATTTCCTACTATTCCGTAGAAAGATCCAGGACTAGTAGAATTTGGGCCAGCTACAGAAGGTACCACACTAGGTAAATATGTAAAATTAATTTCCTCTCTTAGATCTGATTCATAATTAGGATTTGGTACAACATATATAGTTCCAGAATCTCCTGTTGTAAAACTATTAACTATGGAGAAAAATCCTTGTGAATTGGGATTGGTTGAGACATTCAAAGAAGAAGAAAGTTTAACATCTCCTATTTTTGGTAATTCAATATCATTATTAGGTAACCAACTAGGTGGTGAGCTTACTGGATAATATTGGCTATCTAGTTTATCTTTTAGAGAATAAAGTAAGAAATAGTCAAGATTCAAATATTGAAGTTCCGGGCTAATATTTTCAAAATCTAATGCTCTAGCATCTTCAATAAGAACCTCAACAACAAAAGTGATATTTTTAAAAGTTCTATTTTCAATAATTTTAACTTTTACCGGTGTCTGTATCTCGTCACTTATATTTTTTATAGGAACTATTACACAAGAGAATTTGTAATCATCATAAAATGTATCATCATCTACATATTTTATAGATTCCCCCTGTGCATAATCAGTAAATGTTCTCTTGATCCTTACCTTAGCTCCTCTATATAATGTTTCAGAAAATCCATTTCCTGAATTGAAATTGAACAGTGAGAATCTTTCCGTTAAATCTATTTTATCAATTGTTGAACTTGTATGGTAATAAGGATTAAGATCCTCACCTTCAATTGAGAAATAATCTAAGAAATAATCTCTTAAAGAGGGATTGGTATCAGTCAATAAAGTCTCATCTATTTCTTCTGCTAAATAATTTTTATCAATATGAAGATTTGATTCTGGTATAGAATAAGGGGGTTTCTGTAGATGATACCATTCGTGGGTAAAGTATTGTGGATCTTGCGATCTTTTAAAAAAGCTTGGTGAGAAATTTAGAGGACTAAAAGCAATATTTGAATTTAGTCTGTATCCATTTCCTCTAATATCTGTTCCTCCGTTATAAACCCATTTTGTTATATAAGGACTTACCCTACTTTTTAAAGCAAATTCAGGATTATAATTATCTTGAGTGTAATCATATTCAGAGTCTAATTTACCAAAATTTAATACATCATATTTAGTATCAATACCATTAGTATTATTAATAAATTGTAGAGATTGTATCCCATAAAATCCAGGGAAAGCATCTAGGTCTGGATAGAAAGTATAATCAAAATTACTTCCCGTTATTCCTGATGTTATAAGACCTCTTGATGATAATGTAGGAAAAACATTAGACTCTGCTCCTGTAGAGGAAGTAACCAGAGTATATTCTTCATTTCCTGCAATACCTTCAAAGAAATCAGGACCATTTATAGATGAAGCCCCGTATGTTATTTCTGCTCCATTAGATACAAAATATGTTTTACCTGGAATTATTTTAGTAACTCCAGAAGGCTGAACATCTAAGTATTTATAATATTCCTCAGTGGGTGTATAGCCATATTGACTTGACCAAAAATCCATATCAATCTCTCTTAGACCGTAGAATGAGAATACTCCTAAAGGTATATCGTATGTATTAAATGCAGAGATATCTCCAGATGAGCCAATGGCTACAGTTTCTGTGAAATTCTTAATCTCTAAAGTTGCATGAGTTTCAAAGTCTTTAATTCCTATAATCTCTCCTTTTTCATCTTTAGAATATTGATCAATGAACCTATACTTACCTATAACTACAGATGAAGACTTATTAGAATATGTTGATAATCCGCTAAAAGAATCGGTTGATGTATTTTTTACTGTGTCAATAAAAGTTTTACCAACTTCTATTTTATTTGCATCTTCTATTTTAACTTTTATTCTAGTATTAGAATAATTAGATCCTCCAACAAAAGATTGCTTTTGGTTTATATCACAGGCATCTTTCTCGTTTATAAAAACGATACCTCTTTGTGAATCTGGCATTCTTTGATTAGTTGACAGATTTAAAAAGAAGTCAAGATAATATTTATTATTTTCCTGTGTACCTGTTGCTTTAGTTCTTATTACTAATTCATCACCAGATTCAAATGCTTCAAATGAATTATAATTAAAACTGTTTAATAATCCCGATAATGCTTTTGCTATATCTTCTTTTGTTCCTCCTGCATGATAATAGTATGTGCTATCTTGAGAATAAAAACTTCCAGGACCCCATTCATCTACAATCGATGACATATCAGAAGCTCTAAGTATATCATATTTAGAACCAGGAACTCCATAAGCTCCTAATGGATTATAAAATAAGAAACAATTTTCATTGTTGTTTGTTAACGTTCCGCCAATTCTTATTACTGAATATCCTCTTCCTTTTTCCCCCGTGCTTACTGCTTTATATTGTTTCTTTGTTGAATCATCTTTACCAGTAAGTAAACTAAGATCTAAAGAAACATCTTGTATAACTAATTCATTCTCTGTTGGACCTAATCCATAAGTTGTATAAGAAGAAGTCGGAGAAGTTATTCCATAATCTATTTCTCTCTTTAATGAATGAAAATTTCCATTCTTATCTTTTATCCAAAATAATTTGGTTTGCTCTAAAATGTTTACATCATCAGAATTTGGAAGAACACCAGTGATATAATTGGGATCTATATAAATTCTAACACCATTGTCGTTGTATTGGAAATAACTATTTTCTTGGCTATAATATCCCTTATCATTTCTATCTGGGATTGGTGTATTTCCTGAAGATCCAAGACTTTTAAATAGTGAATCCCCATCAAGTTTAAATTTAGCTAACTCTGGAGCATTAACATAAAGACCAAAATATCTATTTATGGTGTAATTTTCCGAGTCTGTATCATTAAATAGGAATTCCATATTTAATAGTTTATAACTAAGAATTCCATTATTTCTAAATCCATTAGTTATAAAATCCTCAAATCCTATTTGTGTTTCTGCATTTTCATAATAATCAAAAAGATAATCACCTTTTTTATCGAATATACCAACATTATAATTAACCCCATTAAATGTAGTTAATTGATTATCTTCAAATCTTGCGTCTATTAAATTCTCCGTATATCCTGGAGTTGTTTTTATTTTTCTTAAATATTTACCAATATCAGAATCTTCAGTGAGATCGAACGTAGACACTATTGTAGCCTTAGGTAAGATCTTATCATAGAAATGGTTTTCTGTGTCCTCTACGGAGCTTATATTATAAGAAGAATCTAATAATATCACTGTTCCGCTTCCTTGTGTAACATTAAATAATGTAGATGCAGCAGTAAAAACATTTCCGTCCGTATATGTAACAGTATTACTTGATATTTTATAAGGTAAGTAACCAGGAGCAGTAGCATCTACTGTTGTGTCTTGTAATACTTTATATAATTTTCCCACTACTAAAGATGTAACTGGTATCTTATAAGAATAATCTATAGGATCATTCACTTTGAATATAACAAAATGATCAGGAATATCCTCACCTATCCATAAAGGTGCAAGATAAGTGAAATCTTCCGAATATCTATCAGAAGCTAAAGGTGATACACCTGAGCTATAAAAGAAATTGTATACACTTGATAGATCATTTGTTTGATTTTGTACAGGTTCTTCTTCTCCAATAAGTCCAAAAACAAATTGCGGTGGAGTCTTCCCCTCGTCAAAAAATCTATATAAATCCTTATCAAATGATGAATCCGGTGATATACTAAATCCTTTATAAGCACTATTAGACATTTCCGAATTAGAATCTATCGAATTAAGCCAGATCCCTTTACTAGAATCCACGGTTATTTTAACATTACCAGATATTCTAGGATTTGCTCTAAGTACCCCAAAAGATGAGGTCTGTTTTATTATTTTTCTAGCCACTTATTAAATAGTTTGATTACTTTGTGAATAAGCTGGAGAAACTAACGAAGTTTTAGTATAGCTTCCGGTTACAAGAACGTCAAGAGAAAATAAATCCTCGTTTCTTACTTGTATATCTATTCCTATTTTTTTACTGTATGTGATATTTTTAAGGTTACCAGCATTTCTCCATCCTCCAATAAATCCTAATTTATCTTGAGCTCTCATTTGAAAAATTAAAGGAACTGTTATTGCGTTTTCTTGTCCAAACTCTAATGTCTTTTTAGCTAACTGTGTTGATCCTTCTATTTGTATTGCAGTGTGTGAGGTTGGTGCTATAAATAAATAAGATCCGCAAGAGTACTTACCACATAAGAACTCATCAGAATCTATAAATCCTAATTTATTAGGATAAGCATTATCGTCAATACCAAATGCTGATGCCGAATTAGCTGGATAGTATTCTAATTGTTGAGTAGAAAGTGTTTGTAAACTTGTTGATAAAGAAGATGTTATATTAGTGTCAGTCTCAAATCCTAAAGCATGTCTGAATGCAGGATAAGCCATAGTTCCAGATCCAATTACTAATGGTCTTTCTAAATTAGAAAAAGAACTGGAAGATGCATCATTGATATCTGGATGCGATATATGTACACAGAATTCATTTAGACTACCATTTCCATCAGGTAAAGCTGAAGTATAAGTTCCGCTCCAAATATTAGCATTAGCACCAGCTCCTGTAGGAGCTCCTGGTTGCTCAAAAGGCATAAGTATACCATCATTATTTATAGGTAATTGTGATGCGCCATCAGCAGTACCTTGAGTACTATTCCATATTAAACCCGTAGGTGGAATAAAATAAAGATTCTCGCCTAATCCCACACTCTTATACCTAGTGTAAACAAATTGTGAATAGGCATTACCACTTTGATATCCTGATGCTTGTATAAATGCTCCCGGTGTATTAACATCAACATTAGCAGAGTTAATACCCGATAATTGAATTGGCGTTTCTCCGTATTTTCTGTTATTGTTATAATCGTTCTGTCCGCTTATTGTGATAGGTGCTTTAACTCCTTGTCCTCCAGGTATTAAAGAAGAAAGTTCTAAAGGCGTAGCAGCTTCATTTCTTAATTCTAAGTAATAAATCACAGATGCTATTTTACCTTTATTACCTGGATTTGAAAGATCTATTAATTGATCATAATATCCAGCAAATAAATTAACTGTACTACCAGGATTAATCTTATTAGAGGTACCACCGCTTCTTATATAAACACCTAAAGTGCCTTTTGCTTTAGCTACTAATGCTCTTAATGATTGTAATTCATTATCAATTTGAGTTAACTTCTGAAATAAATCTAATGCTTTTCCTGCTCCATCAAAGAATCCTGATGCAATAGCAGATGAATTATGAGCATAAAATTTATCACCAGATGTAAACTGTGTAGATAAATGTTGGTCTAATCCTTTAGCTTGTAAATCCTCCTGTACTTTAACTACAGCCTGATCCATACTATTTTGTGCTATAAAAGCACCGTTGTCTATTGACACAACCAAATTAGCAGGGAATTCTACTATAGCAGAAGTTGACCAATCAGAAGTCAAAGGATTAGTGCGCCAACCAGCTTCAGAT
>Ga0164292_10004392_pt1 | contig 11476 bp, 8 predicted proteins | sample GEODES117metaG_FD_111486 | JGI IMG/M metagenome (GOLD analysis project Ga0164292, IMG submission 111486) | Eutrophic lake water microbial communities from Lake Mendota, Wisconsin, USA - GEODES117 metaG | ecosystem: Environmental > Aquatic > Freshwater > Lake | place: USA: Lake Mendota, Wisconsin... | reverse complement strand
GTCGGTCCCTCGCGGCCGGCCTCGAGCGCGAGATGGGCCCGGGCCAGCGCAGAAATCATCAGGCCGTTCCACGCGGTGATGATCTTGTGATCGAGGTGGGGCCGGGGGCGGCGGGCCCGCGCGTCACGGAGGCGCTCCAGCAGGGTGAGGAGTCGGTCGTTGGCCTCCTCCACCGTGAGTTGCGCGGTCTTCGCGGTGGCGGCGAGCGATTGCATCTGGGCGAGAATGTTGCGTCCGGCGAGTTCGCCCTGCGGGTCCAACTCTGGCGGCACGTTACCTTGGGCGCGGACGCCGAAGTGGGCGGTCGCGAGTGCGGCGTCCTCGGCGGTGAGTACGTCGGCCAGCTCCTCCGCAGTCCACACGTAGAAGGCGCCCTCTGCGTGCTCCTGGCTCCCCGCGCGTTGGCTGTCGGCGTCCTCGGCTGACGCGAACCCGCCTCCCGGCTGGCGCAGATCGCGCAGGGCGTAGTCGAGGATGTCGCGGGTGAGCCACGCGTAGCGCTCGTCGTTTGTCGCGCCGTATGCCTCGAGGCAGTTCACGGTGATCTGCGCCTGGTCGTAGAGCATCTTCTCGAAGTGCGGGCAGAACCAGCGCGCGTCGACCGAGTAGCGATGGAAGCCGCCGCCGACGTGGTCGTGGATGCCGCCCCGCGCCATGCCGCGCAGCGTCGTTGTGACCATGCGGAGGGCTTCATCGCCCTCGGCTGATCCCGGTCCCTGCAGGCGGGCGCAGCGGATCAAGAACGACAGCACGGAGGCGCGCGGGAACTTCGGGGCCCCGCCGAAGCCGCCGACCTGGGCGTCGAACGATTCCGAGAAGTACTGGTACCCGCGCTCGAAGGCGCCTTGGGCGGCTTCGAGCAAGGCTTCCGCCGAGTCTGCGGCCGGCGGGGTGGAGGGGGTGGCGGGCTGGAGGGCGGCGATGACGCGATCGCCCTCGGCGATCAGTTGCGCGCGCTGGGCGGGATCCTTCCAGGCGCCGGCGATGGCGCGGAGGAGCGACGGGAAGCCGGCTCGTCCGCCGCGATCGGCCGGTGGGAAGTACGTGCCACCGTAAAACGGCTTCCGGTCCGGGGTGAGCCAGACGCTGAGGGGCCAACCGCCGTGGCCGGTGAGGGCCTGGACGTAGGTCATGTAGACTTGGTCGACGTCCGGACGCTCCTCGCGGTCGACTTTGATCGCGATGAAGTCGGCGTTCAGCAGCGCCGCGATGTCTTCGTCCTCGAAGGACTCATGGGCCATCACGTGGCACCAGTGGCACGTCGAGTAGCCGATGCTGAGGAAGATCGGCTTGTTCTCGGCCCGGGCCTGTGCGAAGGCGGCCTCGTCCCATTCCTGCCAGTCGACCGGGTTTTCCGCGTGCTGCTGGAGGTAGGGCGATTGGGCGTGCTGAAGGCGATTGGCCATCGCCTACAAAGGTGCAGAATCCGGCAAAAGGAAAGCGCGGCCCCGGGGAATCCGGAGGCCGCGCGGGGGAACTGGGGAACGAGGAGGTTCTCCTCGCGGGAGGTGCGGTGGGAGGCGGGAGCGATTACTGACCGAGCACCCAGGAGAAGATGAGCGGGGCCACGATGGTGGCGTCGCTCTCGACGATGAACTTCGGGGTCTTGGAGCCGAGCTTGCCCCAGGTGATCTTCTCGTTCGGGACGGCGCCGGAGTAGCTGCCGTAGCTGGTGGTGGAGTCGCTGATCTGGGCGAAGTAGCCCCAGAGCGGCACGTTGGTGCGTTGGAGATCCTGATGCAGCATCGGCACGACGCAGATCGGGAAGTCGCCGGCGATGCCGCCGCCGATCTGGAAGAAGCCGATCGAGCCTTCGCCGTTGCGCAGCGTGCGCGCCGTGCCGGTGTACCACTCCGCCAGCCACATCATGTACTCGATGCCGGTGCGGACTGTGTGGACGTTCTTCACGTCGCCGCTGATCACGTGGCCGGCGTACATGTTGCCGAGCGTGGCATCTTCCCAGCCCGGGACGATGATCGGCAGATTGCGTTCGGCGGCGGCGACCATCCACGAGTGCTTCGGGTCGATCTGGTAGCTCTTCTTGAGCTTTCCGGAACGCAGTACCTTGTACATGAACTCGTGCGGGAAGAAACGCTGGCCCGCGCGGTCGGCGGCGACCCACTCTTCGAGGACGGCGGCCTCGATCCGGCGCATCGCCTCGTGCTCGGGGATGCAGGTATCGGTGACCCGGTTCATGTGCCGGTCGAGCAGCGCCTGTTCGTCCTCGGTGGTGAGGTGGCGGTAATGCGGGACGCGCTCGTAGTAGTCGTGCGCGACGAGATTGAAGATATCCTCCTCAAGGTTGGCGCCGGTGCAGACGATGGCGTGCACTTTGTCGCGGCGGATCATCTCGGCGAGCGAGATGCCGAGCTCGGCGGTGGACATCGCGCCGGCGAGCGTGACGAGCATCTTGCCCCCGGCCTTGAGGTGGGCCTCGTAGCCCTTGGCCGTATCGACCAAGGCGGCGGCGTTGAAGTGGCGGTAGTTCCGGGCGATGAATTGGGACACCGGGCCCTTCTTGCTCGCGAGGGCGGCGTTTTCATCTTCGGGGCGGCGGGTCTTGCGCTTGGAGGCCATAGGAGGCGAAGCGTGAAAAGCCGCCGCACTTCGGGCGACAAAAAAGCGCGCGTCCACCGCGGGGCTCCGGGATTGCGCCCCGGAAGGGGGCGGCCATTGTCGTGTGCTCCCGGGATTTGATCCTGTCCCCGTTGGCATGCTCTGCCGCGCTGGCGGGTCGGCACCGGGTTGCCGCCTCCATGTTCGCCGCCGTCCTGACCACCGTCTTTTTTTCGCTCTCCGCGATCTTCGCCGCGCGGAGCGTGCGGGCCGTGGGCGCGACCCATGCGAATCTCGGAAGGCTGGCCTTTGCGGCGGTGGCGCTTGGGATTATCGCGCACGGATGGGGCGGCGGACTCGGCGGGTCGGGCCGCGAGTGGCTGGCGTGGAGTGGCGTGGTGGGGATGGGCCTCGGCGACTTGGCGGTGTTCGCGGCCCTGCCGCGGCTGGGGACGCGCCTGACGGTTCTGATGACCCAGTGCCTGGCGGCCCCCCTGGCCGGCATTGCGGAATACCTTTGGCTGGGAACGACCCTGTCGATGGCCCAGGTCGCCTGGGGCAGCGTCATCCTGGTGGGCGTCGGCCTTGCTTTACGTCCGGGGCCGGACGAATCGGGTGGGGTGGTGCGGGTGGGGTGGCTGGGCCTTCTTTACGGCCTCGGAGCGGCAGCGGGGCAGGGTTTCGGGGCGGTTCTCAGCCGCAAGGCGCGGGAGGTGGCGGAGCAAGCGGGCGAGGTTACGGACGGCTTCACGGCCGCCTACCAGCGGATCCTCGGCGGCCTCGTGATCACCCTCGCGTTCTTCGCCTTGCGCGCGGTGTGGCGGCGGTGGGCCCGGCGCGGGGACGCCGCCCCGGAGACCGCGGTGCGGCCGCGGCCGCGCGATTACCTCTGGATCCCGGCCAACGCGCTCTGTGGAGCGGTCATTGGGGTCAGTTGCTACCAGTGGGCGCTGTTCACGACTCCCAGTGGCTTGGTGCTGCCGATCGTGGCGACCACGCCTTTGGTGATCGTCCCGTTGTCCTTCTGGATCGAGGGCGAGCGTCCCACGCGGCGGTCCCTGATTGGCGGGGTGGTGGCGGTGGCGGGGGCGGTGGCGCTCACCGTGGTCCGCTGAAACCGTCAGCCGACACAAAATCAGGCTGGGTTTTCGGCGCCAGCTGGCTTTGTCTTAGAGGTTCGCATGCTGACGATCGCTGATGTCGCCAAGTCCTACGGTACCCGGGAGCTTTTCTCGGAGGTTTCACTGTTCATTGCCCGGACGGACCGCTTCGGCTTGGTCGGGCCGAACGGCGCGGGCAAGTCGACCCTCTTCAACCTCATCCTCGGCGAGGAAAGTCCGGATGAAGGCACGATCTCCTGGGAGCGCGGCGCCGACTTCGGCTTCCTGCCGCAGGAAAGCGCCCCGGCGGGCGATGAGACCATCCTGCACATCGCGACCAGCGGGCGGAAACTCGAGCCGGAGAACGATGACGATTACGACATCGACTACACCCTCGAGCCGCGGGCGAAGAAGATCCTCGCTGGTCTGGGCTTTCGCGAATCTGACCACCTCAAGCTGGCGCGGACCTTCTCAGGCGGTTGGGTGATGCGCGCGCATCTGGCGCGCTTGCTCGTGAACGAGCCGGCGCTCCTGCTCCTCGACGAGCCGACCAACCACCTCGATCTCGAGGCGCTGCTGTGGTTCCAGGATTACCTGACGCGCTATCCCGGCGGGCTCGTCGTCATTTCCCATGATCGCGCGTTCCTCAATGCGCTGTGCAACGGCATCCTCGAGCTGCGGGCCGGGACCTTGCATCGGTACACGGGCAACTACGACGATTACGTTAAGGAGAAGGAGGACCGCAAAGCGCAGCAGGCGGCGGCCTTCAAGAACCAGCAGCGCGAGATCGCCCACCTCCAGAAGTTCGTCGACCGCTTCGGTGCCAAGGCCTCGCTGGCCTCCCGGGCCAAGTCGAAGGAGAAACAGATCGAGCGCCTCAAGGAGAACGCCATTGAGGAGCCGATGGAGGAGCTCAAGCGGATCAATTTCCGGTTTCCCCAGCCGCCGCGCTCCGGGCTGAAGGTCGTGACCCTCGAGCACGTGCAGCAGGCATACGGCGAACACGTCGTCTACCGCGACCTGAACTTCGTCGCCGAACGCGGCCAACGCATCGTGCTGGTCGGACCGAACGGTGCGGGCAAGTCGACGCTTCTGAAGATCCTCGGCGACGTTGTGCCGATCCAGGGCGGCGTCCGCGAACTCGGCAGCAACGTCATCACGGGCTACTTCGCCCAGAATCGCCTCGATAACCTGAGCGCCGACGCGACGGTGTTCGAGAACGTGATGGAGCTGCGCACCGTCGAGAACCAGCTCACGGAGCAGCAGGTCCGCGCGATCCTCGGGGCGTTCCTCTTCCGCAAGGACGACGTGCACAAGAAGGTGTCCGTGCTGTCCGGCGGCGAAAAGTCCCGCCTCGCGCTCGCCCGGCTCCTCGTGCATCCGCCGAATCTGCTGCTGATGGACGAGCCGACCACCCACCTCGACATCGCGTCGATCGATGCGCTGGTCGGCGCGTTGAAGGCCTACGAAGGCACGCTAGTCTTCATTTCCCACGACGTGTACTTCATCCGCTCGCTGGCGGAGACCGTGTTGCACGTGAACGCCGGTCGCCTGACGCCGTACGCCGGGAACTACGATTACTACCTGGAGAAGTCCCGGGCCTCGAATGAGCGCGCGGCGCTGACCGCCGGCTTCACCGATGCCCGGCCGCCGCAGCGTGCGGCTGCCGTCACGCCGGCGCCCGTTCCGGCGGCCGCGGCTCCCGCCCGCAAGCCTGATCGGAATGAGATCAAGCGCTTGCGGACCGAAGTTGGCAAACTCGAGGAAGCCGTCGCGGCCCTGGAAAAGAAGCAGGCGGACCTGACCGCCGCGCTCGAGGCCCCGGAGACCTACACGACTCCGGGTCGTCCCCAGCATCTGAACCGCGAGCTATCGGTGATCGTGGACCAGCTGGCTACGGCCACGGAAGCGTGGGAGCGGGCAGCGAGCCGATTGGCGGAACTGGAGGCCAGTTAGGCGGTCTGGTGTTCCGGCAGCGGCCCGGACCAGGCCTCAACACCTTCGCCCGGAGCCCCGCGCGTCGAGCCTCACCCGCTTTCAACGGTGCCTTCACGCCACGTTCACGGAGAGTCGGCTATCTTGCCGTCTTACCGCGCGCATCGCGTTTGCAGTCCACGCCCATGTCTTCTTTTGTTAGGCGCCTAACCATTCTCCCGTATCCTGAGTTTCCGTGATCCACGTCCGACCCACGACCTATCCCTCGCGCGACCGTTGCGCTCCGTCGTCCCGACGGGGTTCATGGGTGGCTCGTGCGGTGGCGGGCATTGGACTCCTCGTCGGGTGCGGCACCGGCGCAGCGGCGCCGGCAACGCAGTCGCTCCGCTGGGAGGATAATGCGTGGCCGTTCTGGGTGGGGCAGTGGCGGATGGATACCTCGACCGGACCGTCGCCGGAGCTTGAATCGTGGACGGCGGCGGGTCCACTGGCCTACCATCGTAGTGCGGGGGACGGTCGGCCGGAGGTCGCCGGGGTGCGTCCCCTGTGGATCGAGCAGCGGCGGGACGGTGGCACGGCGCGGAGCACGTGGGTACTGCACCCCCTGCTGAGCACCCGCCGGGAGCGTGACGGGGTGGAGGCGGGCAGCGTCTTTGAGTTGGTGAAGTGGCAGACCGTCCCCGCTGACGGATCGGGCAGTGGGGTCAAGGGCGTGGGCGCGACGCCGGAGCCGTGGCGCGCGTTGGATGTCTGGCCGTTCTATTTCTCGCGGGCGACGGGTGATGCCGCCACCTCCTATCAGGCTTGGTTCCCGCTGGGCGGCACGCTGGTGAACCGTTTTGGGCAGGATCGTCTTTCCTGGGTTCTCTTCCCGCTCTATGCGCGCGCCGAGAAGCGGGGGGCGGTCACGACGGCGGTCCCATGGCCCATCGTGCGCTGGAGCGAGGGCGGCGGGCAGTCCGGTTTCGCGCTCTGGCCGCTCTACGGTGAGACCCGCCGCGTGGATGGCGGGAGCGAGCGCTATGCGCTGTGGCCGCTGCTGTACCGCCGTGAGGCGCGGGTGGAGGGCGACGCGGACAACCGAGAGGTGAGCCGCGGGTTCCTGCCGTTCTATGCCTCGGACGACGCTCCGGGCTATCGCTCCGAGACCTGGCTCTGGCCGTTCTTCGGCTACGTCGAGCGCTCGAAGCCGTATCAGTATCGGGCGAATAACTACTTATGGCCGCTCTGGGTCCAGGGTCGGGGCGATGAGCGGTTCGTGAACCGATGGGCCCCGTTCTATTCCCACTCGGTGATCAAGGGTACGGAAAAGCGCTGGGTGCTCTGGCCGCTATGGCGGCGCCAGCGCTGGCCGGATGGAGCGATCGAGCAGACGCGGACGCAGGTGCTCTTCGCGGTCTATCACGACACGGTGCAGCGGAGTCGGACCGCTCCCTCGGTCGCGCCGGCGCGGAAACGTCACCTTTGGCCGCTGTTTTCGGAATGGGATAATGGCGCCGGTCGGCGGCAGGTGCAGGTGCTGAGCCCGTTCGAGGTCCTCCTGCCCCACAGCGAGGAGGTGCGGCAGGCGTGGTCACCCCTCTTTTCGATCTATCGCTATGATCGCCATGCGGATGGGGGCTCGCGGCATTCGGTGCTCTGGGATGGAGTGACCTACCGGAGCGCTCCGGACGCACGGGAGCGGGAGTGGCATGTCGGTCCGCTCCTTGGCTTCGCCTCGCGCCCGGAGGCCGCGCGCCTCGCGCTGTTTCGCGGTCTGCTGGGCTTGAAGCGCGGCCCCGTCGGCTCAGGCTGGCGGGTGTTCGTCGGCGACTTCAAGCCCGCCGGCGCACCCTCTTCTTCCCAGCCATGAACCGTATCAACGAGGTCTTTGAAGCGTTTGGCAGCGCCCTTATTTTGGCGTGGCGCGCCTTCCGCTCCCTGCCGTCGGCCCCGCGCATCCTCCGTCGCGTGTCCGAGCAGGGCTACTTGGCTGGCTACACCACGCTGCCGATCGTGGCCATCCTGCTGTTCTTCATCGGCGCGGTGCTGGCGCTGCAGGCGGGCAACACCCTGCGCGACTTCGGTGCGAAGCAACTCATCGGCACGCTCGTCGGCGAATCCATCGCCCGCGAACTGGGACCCGTCATGGTGGCCATCCTGCTGGCCGGACGCGTGGGCTCGGCGGTGACGGCGGAACTGGCGTCCATGCGGGTGTCCGGGGAGATCGATGCGCTGGTCACGATGAACATTCCGCCGGAGCGGATGCTCGTGCTGCCTCGTCTGCTGGCCGTCCTGCTGATCACGCCGGTGCTCACGATCATCGGAAACATTATCGGCTGGTTCGGCGGCGCGATCGTCTGCGCCGGGGTCAGCACGATCGGGGTCGAGCCGGAGATGTACTTCCAGGCGTTGAAGCAGTACCTGACCGTGCAGGACATCATGGATGGCCTGATCAAGGCGGAGATCTTCGGCTTCGTGGTCATGCTCATCGCGTGCTCCACCGGGCTGCGCACGCGCGGAGGGCCGCGCGAAATCGGCTTCGCCGTCACCAAGTCCGTGGTGTTCTCGCTCATCGCGATCCTCACGCTCGACTACTTCATCACCAAGGCGCTCGACTGACCATGGCTTCGCTCCGCCTTAAATCGTTCTCCCCGCCGGTCCGCGACGATCGTAGTCCGGTCCGGATCAGCGTCTCCGGGCTCAGCAAGAGCTATGGTGCGCAGGGCGTTTTGCACGATATCTCCCTTGAGGTGAAACCGGGCGAGATCTTCGTCATCATGGGCCCGAGCGGTTCCGGCAAGAGCGTGTTGATGCGGCACATCGCCGGGCTGGAGCTGCCGTCCGCCGGGACGGTCGCGATCAACGGCCAGGATCCGAGCCTGCCGGAAACGCGGGACCGTTTCGCGCTCGCCCTCGTGTTCCAGAGCGGCGCGCTGTTCAACTCGCTCAGCGTCTACGAGAACCTCGCCCTCTATCCTTTGGAGCACCGTCTCTGCCCAAAGCCGGAGATCCGCGAGCGCGTGATGCGCGCGCTGCGCATCCTCTCGATCGAGAATGCCGTGCACAAGCTGCCCGCCGAGCTGTCCGGCGGTATGAAGAAGCGCGTCGCCATCGCCCGCGCCCTCGTCATGGAGCCGCAGGTCATTCTCTACGACGAACCGACCAGCGAGCTCGACCCGGTGATGGCCGCCACCATCGCGGAGATCATCGCGACGCTGAAGGAGCAGTTCAGCGTGACGTCGGTCGTGGTCTCGCATGACCGCGACTTGGCCTTTGCCATCGCGGACCGGATCGCCGTGCTGCACCAAGGCCGGCTGATCGCCGTCCAGACGCCGGCGGAGCTGCGCGAGAACCGCGATCCAATCATCCGCGAATTCCTCCAACCGGCGATCAATCTCCAGGAACCCCGTTTCAAGAAACTCGAAGCCAACCATGACTAACGCGCAAATGTCGGCCCGCGTGGGCCTGTTCTTCCTACTCGGCGTCGCCCTCATCTGGGTCACGTTCGAGGCGCTCAGCTCCGGCAAGGTCCGTCGCGACCGGGGCTACCGGCTCATCGCCCACTTCTCCAACGTCAAGGAACTGAAGGGCGGCGACGAGGTCCGCATGGCCGGCGTCAAGGTCGGCTCAGTGGCCGAGACGCGCCTCGCCAACCGCCGCGCCGAGGTGGTCCTGCTCATCAATTCCGACGTGAAGGTCGCGCGCGACGCCGTCGCCACGATCGGCATGGCCGGTCTGCTCGGCGCGAACTACGTGTCGCTCGATCTCGGCACGGAGGCGGCGGGAACGCTGCAGCCCGAGAACCAAATCGTCACCGCTGATACCCCCGACCTCAACGCGGTCATCTCCCAGCTCGGCGAGGTCAGCCGCAAGATCGATACGGCCCTTTCCCAATTCACCGGGGCCATGGGCTCCGCGGGTGGTTCCGGTCTGCTCGGGAAGATCGACCGATTGGTCGACGAGAACAGTGTGCGGATCGGTCAGATCACCACGGATCTCGGCGCGATCTCCAGCAAGGTGAACTCTGGCCAGGGCACCCTCGGGCGCTTGGTCAACGATCCGGCCGCCTACGACTCGTTGGTCGCCGCCCTCGGTGAGATCCGCGGCGCCGCCGCCGAGGCCAAGACTTTCATCGCGAGTTCCCAGGCGATCGTCGATGAGGTGAAGAGCGGTCGCGGCACGCTGGGTTCCCTGGTCTTCGACCAGCAGACGGGCGAGGACATCCGCGTCGTGGCCCGCAATCTGCGCTCGGTGTCCGACCGCCTCAGCAAGGGCGAGGGCACGCTCGGGCGCCTGTTGACGGACGATACGCTCTACCGTGACGCGCAGGGGGTGATGCGGAAGGTCGACCGGGCCGTCGATGGCCTCACCGACCAAGGCCCGATCACCGCCGTGGGCGTCGCCGCAAACGCGCTGTTCTGAGCCGCGCCTTCGCTCGGCCAGCCATGGTCCGTCGGCGGACTCAGTTCGCCGGCTTGACCTCTTCCAGCCACCAGCCGTCCGGCTTGCGCACGAGCAGGCCGGTGATGGCTTGATCCTTTTGCGCGGCCGCCAAGGTCGGGGCGTCGACCTTCAGGAGCATGGTCATGGCGCGCATGACGCCGGGGATCTCCTCGTGCTTCACGATGAGCGCGCTGCGGTCGGCCCGGATGTCGAGCACCACGCCCTTCAGCGGGTGCCGAGCCGGTGCCTTGGCGGGGGCGGAACCTGCTGCAGGAGGCGTGGCATCACTCGCTGCGGACGCGGAGACGGGGCCGGAGGCGAGCGCCAGCAGAGCGGCGAGCGCGACGGCGGCCGGAAGCTTACAGCTGACAGCATGGAAGTCGGAGCGTTGGAACAGCGGTTTCATGGGAGAGGATTCGAGGTGATCGGGGGAAGTTCGGGGAAAAGGGTGGGCGCGGCGGGGAGGCACGTGGGCGAACTCGGATCTGAGCGAGCGAAGATGGAACGGTGGGAAGGAGGATTGCCGGGGACTGCGAACGACGGGCGGCGACAGTAGCAGCCAGGGCAGTTTATGACCGCTTGAGGCGCGCCGCCACATCGGCAGGCGCCCACTGCGAGCCGTCGATCCGGTGCACGATCCGGCCATCGCGGTCGATCACGAGGGTGGCGAGCGTGTGCTTGAAGAGGTTTTCGCCCGGCTCCACGAGCACCCCGAACTGCAGCAGCAGGTCGCGGATCGCGGTCTCCGGACCCGTGAGGAACGAGAAGTTCTTCGAGTCGATGCCGTAGCCCGCCGCATACGAGCGCAGGATCGCGGGGGTGTCGTGCGTGGGGTCGAGCGTGACCGACACGAGTTCGACGTCGGGAATCGACTGCTCCCGCACCATGCGCTGGAGCTGCGCCATCTTTGTCGTCGCCGCCGGGCACATCGTGGCGATGGGGCAACGGGTGAAGATGAAGTTCAGGACCACGCGGCGCCCGCGGAAGCGTTCGAACGAAACGAGTTCACCCTCCTGGTTGAAGAGGGTGAAGCGCGGCGCGTTTTCTCCGACTTCACGGTGCACGGCCCGACCGCGGATCTGGGTCTCCTGGCGCAGCTCCGCCGCCGCCGCCGCGATCACGCGCTCCTTGTCGGCATCGATGATGCGGATCCGATCCAGCTGCAGATCACCCGGCGCGGGCTGAATCATCCGGCCAGTGATGCGCTGGCCTTCCTTGAACAGGCTGAAGTCCGCCGCTCCGATCCCGAACTCCATCGTCATCTCCGGCATATACCCGGGGATCTCCTCATGATGCACGAGCAGCGTGCGACGCTCGGGGGAAAGTCCGACGATCTCACCTTTCAGGTCGTGTTCCTCGAACGCGAGCGGGTCCTTGGGCTTTTCCGCCGTCGCGGTGGGTGCAGCCGACCGGCTGCAGCCGGTGAGCGATGCAGTCAGGGCGAGGGCCGCGGCCAAGGT
>Ga0164292_10004391_pt1 | contig 11478 bp, 7 predicted proteins | sample GEODES117metaG_FD_111486 | JGI IMG/M metagenome (GOLD analysis project Ga0164292, IMG submission 111486) | Eutrophic lake water microbial communities from Lake Mendota, Wisconsin, USA - GEODES117 metaG | ecosystem: Environmental > Aquatic > Freshwater > Lake | place: USA: Lake Mendota, Wisconsin... | reverse complement strand
TGTAAAGAGTGGTCAGCCATGGGCTGGTGCAAACATCTTGAACTTTGCTTCTGGTGTTCGTATCACTAACGCGGCTAACAAGACCGTTACTTTCAACTACTTCTCACCTAAGGCTGACTCTCCAGTTCGTGTTGAGCTAAACCCAGGTGCGGTTGGTAAGACAGTAAACGTTCCTCAGGGCTGGTCAAAAGTTGTTGTGGACTTCAGTGATGTTGCTGCTTGGTCAGCAACTACTGAGTACACATTGGCAGCCATCTTCCCTGACTTCCTAGTTGCTCCAGCAGCCGAACCATTGGCTTACTATGTAGACAATTTTGGAGTCAATGGAGCGAAAACTCCTGACATTACAGTTCCTGCTACTGTCTACAACGTTCGTCTTGCGGACTGGAACGCTTCTAACTCATTCGATGGAACCAAGATCTGGGGTGACGCAGGAATTGGTGAAGGCTGGTTCGATATTCACACCCGCTACTTCGCTAAGTACGTTGCAGCAGGATCAACCTTCGAACTTCGTTACAAGGTAACCAACGCTGCAACTGGTGTTAACGCTCCAGATGGAACTGTTGTTACTTTGAGCCTAGGAGCTGCATGGTCTAACTCAAACGCTAAGTTCGCTGCTGGAAACACTGTCGTTGATGGTGTAACTAAGTGGGGTGACAATGGTCAAGAAGATATGGCAACTGTTACTGCAACAGTTACTAACGGTGTTGCAACAGTTTCTTTGAAGTCAAACGACACCGTTGCTGATGCAAGCGCAAACCCAGGTAACGCAAGAACTAACCCAGATGGTCTAAACCCTCGCTTCATGCAGGTGAAGATCAAGGTTGACGGTAGCAACACTGTTACACGTCAAGACTGGGTAAACATCATTGCTACCAAGCCGTCTGCGGCTCCGACAGTAACTTCTGTTACCGCAAGAAACGCAAGAGCGGGTCAGGCAGTTGACATCATCGGAACCAACTTGGGTGACGCACTAGCTCACTCAGTAGCATTGCTTTCTCCTGCTACAGCTAAGTTGGCTGAAGTTCTAACTCCGGTAACAGTTGTTTCTGTTAGCGCAGACAGAACCCGCATGACTGTTCTATCTCCTGAGCTATCTCAGAAGGGTACATTCGTTGTCACAAACAGTGGAGGTTCTTCAAGTTCATCTACCTTTGCGGCAAGCGCGGCAGTCACAGCCAAGCCAACAATCTCAATGCCAGCATCTTTGGTAAGAGAAGTTGGATCAACAATCGCAATGACAGGTAACAACCTTGGTTCTGTATCATCAGTAACTATTGGTGATGTAGAGGCTCCGTTCACAATCCTGAGCGCAACTTCAATCGTTGTTACTGTTCCTGCTGGAGTTGTTTCTGGTTCAAAGATCAATGCAACTAACGCTGGTGGAACCACAACCACAAGCAAGTTCATCTACCAGGCAGCTGTGATTGAAAATGTGACCACAGCAGCTAAGGTTGGCGAGACTGTAACCCTGACTGGTAAGGCCCTAAAGGCTAGAAGCATCGTATTTGGTGGTAACAAGGGAGCTAAGCCAGTGATCAACGAGAACGGAACAGTTACCGTCGTGGTTCCAGCCGGTGCGCTAACTGGCCCGATCAAGATCACTACCAGTGCTGGTGTTTACTTCACCAAGTCATTCACAGTTACTCCACCAGCTCCGATTGTTTCATCATTCTCACCTGCGACAGGTAAGAACGGTGTAACAGTTGTGACAGTGAGAGGAACATCTCTAAAGGGTGCAACAGTAACCGTTGGTTCGCTAGCAGTTACATTGTTGTCCGGTGCTAACTCAACCTCGTTGAAGTTCGTAATCCCAGCTGGCGCAACTAGCGGCAAGATTACAGTAACCACACCTGGTGGTTCAGTTGAATCGGCTAACACCCTGAACATCAACTAGTCATAAATAAAAAGAACTGCCCCGTCCTAATGGATGGGGCAGTTCTTTTGTTTTGGGGGTTTAGATAGGAACAACTGCCTTGAACTCTGTCCTTTGAGTTACCTCATTCCAGTTCAGCGTTCTTTTCAAGCAGATGGCATCCAACATTCTTGATCCAACGCTTTCAATTTTCTTCTTTGTTGGCTTCAGCCCATCATTAGTGACAAAGACCATCAGATCGCTCGGGCTCAAAAGCTGTATGTTCGCCTCAATTGACCTAGCTTGTCCGTGACGAACTCCGTTGCTGATTACTTCCTTGAGAATCTCATTTACTACTTGACTGACCACCAAGTTGTTGGCGGCAATCTCTTTGACCTCAGGGGAGAGTTTGAACTCAATCTCGCAGATGCCGTGCCAGACTGATTGAATTTCGGGGAGGCTCTGCTCCAGTGATTGACCCTGCAAGTTCCCTTGTTTGAGAGCATTTAATGCGCGCTGCAGATCCTCTAGAACATGACCTCTAGTCTCTGGCGTCAAGTCAGTCGCGCTGCCCACCCTAATTGATGCTGAGGTAAGGGCAGGCTGAACTACTCCGTGAAGTTGCAGGTACCAGCCGTGGCGTGCCAGCCAAATCTTTTGCTCGTAGAGTTTGTTCTCTCGAGCTAACTCATGGATAACAAAAGTTAGTTGCTCCTCAATCATGGATTGTTTCAAGTCCAGAATGTGGGCCTGGGATGCCGCTATTACAGACCAGCCGTGCATGATCAAAAATGTAGGCAAAAGTTCGGGTACCCCGCCTTCATTTGGAATTTGATAAAGGAGAAAGTAGCCCGGAATGCCTGATAAGTAACCGATGCAGCTTACAACTGCAAATGCAGGCAGAACCTTCAGAGCAGGTAAAAGAAGAGTTAGAACTTTAAAAGAGAACAGCATCGCCACATAAAGCCCCGCCACGTAGCCGATATCTAATGCAGTTGCCTGGGGCACAACAAAACTAGACATCAGGAAGATGACAATCGGAACTGGGAGAAGGCTGTTCCAAACCCTAATTGATTTGGAAATGTTGACCATAACCATAGGTTCGTAATCGCGGTATCTATTTTGGGCCGCGGAATCTCTAGAGAGCGTCTCTGCTTCTAAGGACAGTTTTTCGCTAAAAGGACGTAACTCAAGACGGATGAAGTCGCTCATTCGACTGGCTAGGGTGACTATGTCTTTTGATTCCTTTACTATCTTTTGTAAGTCTTCTAGTTGAGGCGATAAGACATTGAAGGTGTTTAGGGCAGCTTCTCTGCTTTCCTCCTCTAGTTGCTCAAACGCAGCTTCCCTAAATGCTAGGAGATCAACCTCGGTTTCCCTAAGCTTTGCTAAGGAAGCCTCTCGCTCCAATCTATTGCCGACAACGTTTGCGTATAGAGCTAGTACAGAGAAGCCAATCAAAAGTCCACCGATAAATCTGTAGGCAGGTATTCCGTCTTCAACAATTCCAAAAAGAGGTGTGATGTAAAGCATCGCCAGATTCTTGAATCCAAAGAACAGGCTGCAGAAGATGATGTTAAACCATGGCTGTTGTTGTCCATTAGTGTTTCTGCGCCGCTTGATGACAAGGGCTGGTAGCAAAGGTGCCACCGCGATTACCGCTCCAAGGATGTTTGCTGGAACCCAGAGCCAGGTGTAATTACCTAGACGGACCGCATCAAAGGTAAAGCTCAACATCACGATGAATATGAAGGCCATCATGTACAAGCCTCGGCCGATGGCGTTCGGGTGCCCTAATCTGTTCCAGAATCTCTTAGAAGAAAAGCTGAAATTCATTTAGGCCCTCATTCCCTAGTTGCTCTAATAAAGTCTAGTTTTTGAGGTCAGTGAACGCCCCTAGGCGAGTTACTGTTGCTCTGGGTTCTCTTCCAGGTTTGACTCGTCCGTTTCTAAGTCTTGGTCATCTAGGGCTGAACCGAGTGAGATTCCAAGGATGTCTGCAGAAGATGATGGCAGCTCTAGATCTTCAACCTTGCTCAATGCCTTGTTTACGGCCCTTGTTCTAGTTCCAGCCTGGCTCACTGTCTTCTGGGCAGTTTCAAGCTGTCTAGCCAAAGTGTCCATGACTCCCGAGTACTTACCGAACTCAGTCTTAGCTGCACTTAGAACCTTCCAAACATCGGAAGCACTCTTCTCAATAGCAAGGGTCTTGAAGCCCATTTGCAGGCTGTTCAGAAGGGACATCAGGGTGGTTGGACCGGTTACCAAAACACGATAGATATTCTGCAATTCGCTAGTAAGCCCTGGTCTTCTAACCACTTCAGCAAAAAGGCCTTCGGTTGGCAGATACATAATTGCAAAGTCAGTACTCACTGGAACATGAAGGTATTTCTCTGAGATCTTCTTTGCTTGAGTCTTGATAGCGTTTTCAACCGCCTTAGCCGCCGCCGCAACATCTTCAGCAGAACCGCTCTCTTGGGCGTTCTGAAGTTTCTCATAGTCTTCATTAGGGAACTTGCTGTCGATGGGAAGGTATACATATTCCCCATCTGCTCTCCCTGGAAGTTTCACAGCAAACTCAACCAGATCATTTGAACCTGGCTTGATCTTGACGTTCTTCTCATACTGGCTTGGCGCAAGGACATCTTCCAGCTGACGTTCTAGCTGGACTTCGCCCCAGCCTCCACGAGATTTCACGTTAGTCAGAACCTTCTGCAAGCTGCCAACATCGTTTGCTAGGTTCTTCATTTCACCGATACCTCTGGCAACTGCCTCAAGGTTTTCGCTAACCAGTTTGAATGATTCGCCTAGACGCTTTTCCAGAGTTCCTTGAAGTTTCTCATCAACTGTCTCACGCATCTTTTCAAGCTTTTCTTCATTACCCTTGCTCATCTTCTCGATTTCAGTTTGCAGGGTAATCTGCATTTGCTGCTGCTTCTTAGCGTTAGATTCAGTTAGTTCAGCAATCTTTGTCTCAATGTTCCTAAGTGAGTCACCGAGAGACTTTTGGAGTTCAACTCTTGAGTTGCCAGCTTCATCGCGCTGGAGCTTGGCTGAGTTCTGAGATGCTTCGCTGAAGGCAGCCAGACGCTTTTCTACGATGTCGTGATTAGCAGCGATAGCAGAGCGAAGCTCATCTCTATGGATCTGAAGGTCTTTGCTGACATCCAGAGAGACAGGCGAGGCCTTACGGGTTAGCCAGATAACTGTAAGAACTACTACCGCAACTAGGTTGAGGGCAACTAACAAAGTCAAGATTTCCATGAGGCTCCGATTCTAGGATTTGGTCTCTATAAAACAATAAGTGTTGCTAGTGACAAACTATTCCCGTTACTAAGGGCAACGCCCCATATCTGCTAACAGCAGGCATGGGGCGGTAGGTGAGCTTGGCTTAGAGCCTTGCCTCAACCTTTGCCTTTGTGGCCTCAAATCGGTTCTTTAGCAATACATACTCAGGCTTCCAAGGCTTAGCTGGTCCTGCCCAGTGGATGATCTTGGGGCTGGCGTTGAAGTCCTGAGAAGGAACGTGGTTCCATTCAGAATCAATCTCTAGCACTCGGTCTCTTGAGTAGATGTTGAATACGTCTTGGTCGTTCATGCGGCACTGCTCAACTAGATACATGTGCTCAACAGTGAAGTTCTCTGCTCTCATTAGCTTGAGGTTTAGAACCAAGATGCCAGCGTTGAATGTTCTAGAAGTCAGATCAGCTTTGTCGTGAAGACGCTTTCTGATATCCCATGCCTTCTCTGGTGCAAAGTGCAGAGTTGCTCTAGTGATTGGACGAATCATGTTAGCCCAAGTCTTTAGTCTGGTTCTCTTACCAGCGAAAACATTCTCACCAAGGTTTAGATCGTATAGTTCACCGACATCTCCTTGAATCAAAATATCTATGTCTAGGTATAGAACCTTCTCAAGGTCTTTGAGCATCTCAGGTAGGAACAGTCTGTCCATAGTTGAAACAGAGATGTGTGAGAGAAGAGCAATGTCATCACCGTAGTGAACTTCATCGAAGTTATAGAAGGTGAAGTTAATCTGTGGGAATAGCTTGCCCATTCTTGAACGGAAAGCATCACCCAAACCACGAGTCATCACGTGAGCGTTGATTTCTCTGTCGGTGTGGTCAACCAAAGACTGAAGAACAACAGGAATCATGTCTTCTAGGTTTTGGTCTAGTGCAAGAGCTGTTTCAACAACGTTCTTACCTCTTGGGTTGTTGCCAACAGTGACTTTTGAAGCCTCTAGAGCGGCAACAGCTTTAGGGACATCAATGTTTGAAGGTGTGACCTTGCTGTATGTGGTTGCATACTTCTCAGCAAACTCAACTTCAGCCTGACAAATCTCAGCCCAAAGCTGACGAACTTCCTTTTCATTCTTACCTTCAAGAATTGCTTTGAGGGTTACCTCAAGCTTGTCTTCGATGCCGTTTCTAATCTTGTTGAAAGCAGTTTCATCAAGGTTGATTAAACCTTCAAAGCGAACATCCGCTAGGTTCTTAGGCTTGAAATCAACCGGTAGCCCCATAGATCTAGCCGGTAGGTAGCAATGCAGGCGGCTAGTTGCTACCTCACGGTAATCAACGTATTCCTCGAGCATTACGCGGGCATCTTCGATTCCCTCTACTAGATCAAAGCCTCTAACCTGTTCACCAACCTGGATAAACTGGTCAACCTGCCAACCTAGGTACTTTCTCTCATCAATCTTGGTTTCAACCTGAGCAAGTTTTTTCTTAGTTGTTCCGGTAGCCGGTGGAAGAACCTGACCAACGGTAGTTGTTACACAGCCTGAGAAGAAAGCTTTGATGCCGAAATCACGTAGACGATACAAAGTAGTCCAGTCTCTACAACCAATAGGTTCAATGCGCTTTAGCTCTTTGACAACATCTTCAGTTAGAACATCTGGATCTTGAATGTGGAAAGAGATCATCAAAGGAAGAACGTTCTTCGGGTACGGGAAGTCAACTGGCCCCTTGAAGTTTCTGTGCATGAACCAACCGTTAGAAATCAACCATGTGTTCTCTGGGTATTCACGACCACTTGAGAAATCTCTATCGATTGCAACAGGCTGAACCTTTGCTGCATGGGTAGTGATCTTGCGGTGTGGCTGAATGTTCTTCTTCAAAGAGTTCAGGTAGTTAGAAAGCTTGGTGTTACCTACATAGTCAATGTTTTGGAAACGTAGCAGGTTAGACAATGCTGCAAGGGTCTGAACGTAATCACCACGGTTACGTGAAGTTCTGGACTTGTCTAGAAGCTTGTAATCCATAACAGCAATGTTGATTGTCTCTGGAAGTGATTTAACTTCAGGCTCATTGTGGTTTAACTGAGTGTCAAACCATTCAACTAGATCTCTGTCAGCTTCATTGAATGCAGCCATTGCTTTCTTGTCCGCATAAAGAATGTCTGTTTCTTCACGAAGAAGTTCAACCTGGGTGTAGGTTGCTAGAACCTTCATCAGTGCCAGTCTTGTTTCTAATGGCAAAGTATCACGGTGCATAGCCATGTAATCCTTTAGCTGAGAAAGACCCTTCTTGATGTCAACAAAGAAAAGGCTTTCAAAGTATTCAAAAGGTGCATATGTCTTCGCCTTTTCTTCACCTGCTTCATTGAAGTAGTGGTTAGCAGATTCGAACAGACCGAACTGGCAGAGCATAGTTCCAAAGCCCAAAGCACCAATGTCCTTCTGGCTTGAGTTGTCATACAAAGATTGAACAAATGATCTGGCCTGCAGACGCTCTGGGGGAGTCTTTACGTTTCTTGCGTAGTCGCAGACAGCTTCTTCCATGGTTAGACCCGCAGCTACTTTGCCGATTACAGGTGGGTTAGCAATGATGCCCTGCAACTTCTCGATGGTCTGGGCCTGGAAGCCTGCGACCATTCGCATTCGCATAAGGTTTCTAAGCTTTTCGAATTGCTTAGGAGCAAAAACCAGGCCCCATCGCTTGACGAACTTCTTGGCAGACTTAGGAATGGCCATGGACTTGGGTCCTTACATAGTTGGATTTGAAAAGAGAAGAACGATTCGTTGTTCTATTTCGATATTTTACCCCAGTGAGCTCAAAGACCCTGTCAGATACCTAGCCGAATAGGGCAAGCATCAGAAATGCGAAGATCCCGGTAAATATGGCTGGAGTGAGGTACTTTGAGACATTTAGCCAGATTCCAAGAGATGAAACCCTTGAAGCAAGCAGTGTCTTGGAAGGCAGCTCTTTCAAATCCCTAGCAATTGCCTGACCTTCCGCTGACGCGGAATACTGAACCAAAGCACCGAGAATTCCTGAGGCTAGAAGAATACCTGCGGTTGCAAGAGACGCATAAAGACCCAGGCCTCTGACTTCATCAATTAGGCCAACGGTTGTGATTAGAAGAAATGTTGGTGCTAGCTGAGAGATAACTAACTGGTTCCTAGTTTTGAGCCAGAGTTCTAAAAGTTCTTTTTCAGTCATGTCATAAGTCTAAATCGGATGGGTGTACCTAAGGCTTATGCAGGTGCGGTATCAAGGCTAAAATTAGACCATGGGATCATTCGTCACGGCAAGCCAGGCTTCGTTAGCTGTGAATCTGACCTTGGTTGAAATTGGACTCCTATTTATAGGCCTGGGTATTCTGTCCTGGCTGGCTCTCAAACTTCATGTTTCAAGTATCCCCCTGTTTCTTTTGGCTGGTCTTGCCCTTGGTAAAGGGGGAATAGTCCCACTTGATGTGTCAGAGGATTTCCTCAACGTTGGAGCTGAAATTGGAGCAATTCTTTTGCTCCTGGTTCTGGGCTTTGAGTATTCGGCAAGTGAACTAGCGTCAAGCATGAAAAAGCGCTGGCACGCAGGGCTCATGGATATCCTGCTAAATGCCGTCCCAGCCGCCATCTTGGCCTTCATATTGGGCTATGGACCGGTTGGAGCTCTTGCTTTTGCTGGAATCATGTTTATTTCATCCTCAGGTATCGTAAGTCAACTCATCAGGGAAACTGGCTGGGGAAAATCCAATGTTGCTAAACGAGTTACCAGCGTCTTGGTCTTTGAAGATATCCTGATGGCCCCATATCTGCCGATTTTGGCAGCTTTCACCCTAGGTTTGAGCGTTTGGGCTGGACTTATTTCAGTTACCGTGGCCCTTGGAGTCACAATGAGCATCTTCCTCATCGCTATTGGTCGAGAGATTCCAGGTCTTAAGTCATTAGCTAAGAGAGGACCCGGAGTTCTACTACTCCTAGTCTTTGGTGTGACCTTGGCAGTTGCGGGCGCAGCAACTCTAGCTGGATTCTCAGGCGCTATCGCTGCATTCCTAATTGGAATGCTCCTTACCGGTGAGGTGGCGGAGTCGCTAAGAAGCCGATTTGCCCCACTTAGAGAGATCTTCTCAGCGATTTTCTTCCTATTCTTTGGCCTAAGCATCTCTTTCCTCGATGTTGTGAGCGTGTTACCAGTGGCCATAGCCTTCTCGGTACTGGGAATAGCAGGAAAACTCGCTGTTGGCTGGTGGGTGGGCCGAGACATGTCAGATCGCATGAGCTGGCGCAGAATCGGAGCTTTCTTGGTTGCCAGGGGAGAGTTTTCTATGATTATTGCCGCAACGGTTGTTGCTAACACTGCATTTACGGGCCTCAAGGAGATCACCCTTGGAGTAGTGGTACTCACTACTGTCTTCTCGACCCTTGCCATTCGCTACCTGCGCAGTCATTTAGAACGCTAGTTCGGTTCAGAACGTGCAGAAGCCCAAAATGAGCTAATTCTGGGTTGTTTCTGAGACTTTATTCGTCTTCCTCAATCTAGGTAGCGATCTTGGCCGTAGAGCAGAAATTGAGATTGTTTGGATCAAGTAATCACAATTAGCTAAGGCAAATCTAAGAAGTGGGATCGAGTAATCGGTCCCACTTCTTGCTTTAACAAGACCACAGACCTTCAAAGCAAATCCTCACGTTAGAGACCAATATGCTACAAATTACGCATTTATGCTCTAGAGCATTTATACTCTAAGCATGGGAAGACAGCCTAAGCAAGATAAAGACCAGCTGGATAACTTCGTAGAGCAGTGGCGAACGAAGCGAAAGATCTCCAGGCAAGAACTAGCTGATTTGGTGGGGGTTCATTACCAAACGATGAGTTACATCGAACGTGGGGAATACGCTCCGACTCTCGCACTTACCCTGCGCCTAGCAGCGGCTCTTGATTGCAAAGTTGAACAACTATTCAAATTGAAAGTAGAAAACTAATGAAAATACCAGGTTCACTTTTGTCTGACATGCGACAAGCCAAGATAGAGCGCCTGTTGAGTTCACCGCCAAGTGGTTTTTGGATCTCTAAGGGTTATAGAAGAACACTGTCTGTTGTGTCAGTTGTATTTAGTTACTACTACCTAATCACTTTGCTGATCCCAATTCCGGAAATCCTTCACGATCCACTTCGAGGCAAAGACGGCATAAACATTGACAAGCTGGATGCGTCTCAAAGATTCACATATGAGTTTGCATACGTTCTTGCTGGCATTGGGACATTATCTCCATTGATTCTTCTGACATGCCTTCTTTTACTCAGATCATCTATTCGTAGAATTACTTCTTTGCCTAATGAGTATCTCGACGAACTAGAGATAGCCAATCGTGACTGGGCATTCAAAACTGGATACTTGGTGATTAGGCGAGTTGGGTTAGCGTTGACTGTTATTGGATTCACTACGCTATTCATTCTGTTTGTCACAACTCCTAGAACTTGGCAGTGGCCTGGTCCTAAGCACCCACTTCAAGAAGTGAAAGATGCACTTGTGGCTTACTTTGAAGGCCTTACTGCAGATGGAGTCTTAGATTTCTATTTCCAAGTCATTGCATTGCTTACTTATGTCGCTTATGCGTTCCCTATAATCCTTCTAGCCTGGCGAGAATCAAAGTTCAATGAAGCCCTGCCTAAAGTTGAAAATCAGGTCTTCAAGGAAGCTCAAGCATTTGAAAAAGCTTATTTGAAGCGAGTCCTAATCGTTGTGATGGGATTCCTTGGCAGCATCTTGATTGGTTGGCTTGTGCCTTATGCCATGATGAACGGACTGGCTATCATGGCGGCAGTCCTGACTGCTTGGTTTGGAGTCTATGTTTACATTTGGAGCAGCATAAAGACAGTTGAGATTCTAAAAGCCGTAAAGTCAAAGACTTCAAACTCTACTATGGCGACTACCTTTTTCGTTATCACCCATCTGCTCGGGACATTATTGGTCACTATTTTGGTGCTCGTAACACTCGTGATTCCTGGTCAGTGGAATAGTGGCGGCTTTAATCAGATTCATCCGCTCGGTGTAATTCTGGTTTTGGGAGTACTCATGATCCCTGCACAAGCTATCTCTGTGAGTTTTGCATCAAAGCTGAGTAAAGAGATTAGGTTAGAAAATTCTGAATCTAAGGCTTGATCTCCAGAGACGGTCCTGCAAGAAGAAAGTTGAACTGCATTGAAAAAGCTAAGCATCATCAATGAACTAAGAAATGCCCGAGTAGAACGCATTCTCGAGGCTAAGCAGAGTCCTATTCTCACCTCACCTTGGATGAGACGACTGCTTAGCCTCATAGCAATACTCTCGAGCTATGCGATGTTAGCAACTCTGCTTATCCCAACCCCTTACTGGATTAGCAAGACGAATCGTATCTA
>Ga0164292_10004390_pt1 | contig 11478 bp, 2 predicted proteins | sample GEODES117metaG_FD_111486 | JGI IMG/M metagenome (GOLD analysis project Ga0164292, IMG submission 111486) | Eutrophic lake water microbial communities from Lake Mendota, Wisconsin, USA - GEODES117 metaG | ecosystem: Environmental > Aquatic > Freshwater > Lake | place: USA: Lake Mendota, Wisconsin... | reverse complement strand
TATTCGCTGAAGCCCAATTGATACGTGCCTGCATTTTTAGCATGGATAGCTAATGCTACCGTATCGTTTTGGTAGGTATTTGGTCTTGTTTGAATAGCGAGTTCGGTAGTGTTTTTGAGTGTTTTAATCCAATGATCGCCACCATTTACAGAAGCCGCATCGTATTCATTGATAGATTTTGTAATTGCGGCATCATTTCCAAAACGAATTACCACTTCATCAAAACGATTTCCTTGATTATTACTTAAACCTACGCGTAGCAATTCATCCCAAGTTTTCGTTAATCTAAAATTGCCATTATTAGCCGTAGTAGATTTGTGCGCTTCATCGAAGGTGATGGTACCACCACTCGTACTGTTTACCAAGAAAGATTGACCATTAGCAATTACTTGTGTACCTCCATTGGTGCTTGTACCATTATTGAAGGTAGAGAAGGTATAAGTTGCATTCGTTGGATAATAGGTCCAATAGCCACCAGAAATGACACTTCCATTCGTAGTATTAAATTGATTGAAATCCAATTCGCAAGGATACGGATTACCAATGAAGGAATAGCCTGCTGGTAATACTTTAGTTATCGTTCCTTGTCCTACTGTACCAGTAGCAGCAAGAGTTACTGGTATAGAAGTAAAGGCAGCTTGGTTATTAGCTGATAGCAATACGCAACCACCATTAGTAGCATCATTTCTATCGCCACGTACTAAGACCATATAACCATTACCTGGTGTTAAGGTAAAATTGTTAGTACCTGTAGTATTCGCTACAAAATTATCCGTAGCCGCATTGTAGGTATAGAAAGATGGATTTTGTAATTGGGTTACATCAAAGCCATTACTATGTGGGGTCATCGTACCAGATATCGTATAGTTGTTACACATTGTACCACCTGTTCCTGGACCAGTAATATGTATTTGTTGTTGCCATGCACTTGCTAAAGATTGTGTAACCGGACTTGCTAAGAAGGACCATTTACGTACCGCTTTGCCAGGCACAAAACGCTCTTGGGTGACATTGCCCGAAATGGTTCCGGCACTTTGTGCAATGCGAGCCGTACCCGATGCATCTGATTTTAAGGTTAAAAATCCACCGGTAGTTAAGGTTGTACCCGATCCAGCTGTTACGCTACCCGAGCTAGCACCAGCTGTTATGTTAAGTGCATTACCTAAAGTAGTGGTACCCGTTCCGCTTAAGGTTAGATTTCTAAGTACATTGGTAGTACCAAGTGTTGTTTGATCCATATTTAAGGTATTGCTAGCCGAACCGGTAAAGCTCAACGAAGAAGTAGATGAACCTTTAATTGTACCGGTACCCGATAGTGCACCAGCTATACTTAAGCTATTACCATTTAAAGATATTACAGCTCCACTTTGTATTTCTAAATCAGTAATAGAAGATGTAGCCGACAAGCTAGGTAAAGCTTTAACACAAGTTGAGGTAGCCGGGATAACAACCACATCTGAACTGGTAGGAACAGCTGAAGCTATTGCATATCCATTAGTACTTGAATAGGTATACCAGTTAGCAGCCGTATTATAATTGGTATTAGTTGTAGCACCAAAAACATAAGCATTATTAGCAGGTGCTGTAGCAAGAGGTGTACCGCTATAATTAAGCGTTACCGAAGCAGATGCAGTACATCCGTTACTTGTAGTAGCAGTTGCTGTGTAGGTTCTATTAGCTGTAGGTTTAGAGTATACCGTGGTAGGTGTGCCCGAATAAGCTGTAGTTGCAGCAGCATCAGTGTATAACTCGGTAGTAGGAGACCAGGTGATATTAGGAACAGTATAGGTAATAGAAATTGAGTAAGATGTCAAAGTGCCTTCATCACCAGCATAATCATCAAATGCTGTTAAAATCCAATTACCATTAGGGACACTAAATAAATCAGAAAACACTTGAGTTAAGTTTGTTCCAAAACTGCCTTTTAAACCAGATGCAGCTGTAGCGTTTGCTCTAAATGTACCGCTAATTGGGGTAGAAGTAGTTGATAATGCTATCGCACTTGGATTTGATGTTATGGTACAACTATTGTATGAACCAGAAGATCCTGGCCCTTGATCTGCTGCTAGTGCAATTACCTTACCATTTGGAGCTGTTAATGTTATTTCAGCGTCATTTAACCATGTATGGGTTAAATCAAAGCTAACATCAATCTGAGAAATAGTTGCTGATGAAGGTATATTTGCAATTGCTAAAGTACTCGAAATACCTGTTGAGTTATTATCTGGGATAGCCAAAGAAATAGTTCCAGTATTATTTGTTGATGTTGAAGAAGTAGTAGTAGCACCACTAGCCCCACTAGCCACAATGCTTTGAATATTACCTGCACAAATATTTTGGGTAGTGCTAGGTGTTAAAGAAAGAGCACTAGGCAAAGGATTAGTAGTTACAGCCACTGTAGCAGTTGTAGCACATCCATTATTAGCACCACCACTATTATCTGTAGCGGTTACGGTATAAGTAGTATTAGCTGTAGGATTAGCTGTTACACTAGCGCCAGCACCTAAGCTATTATCCCAAGAATAGGTATAACCAGAGTTTGCACTGGAAGCGGTTAATACGGTAGGACTTCCACTACAAACTGAACTTAATGACGCAGCAGCTGTTATTGATGGTGGTGTTGTAACAGTTATGGTAACCGGTGTGCGATCACTTTGACAAGTTCCATTATTTTCACTGACATACAAGGTGGTGGTTGTAGCTACAGGATAGCTTGATAAGGTACTCGCAGTTTGACCACTTATTGCAGTACCACCTGTTGAAACGGTATACCATGCAAAGGTATTACCACTAGTACCTGTACCCGTTACCGAACATGTAGGTGTTTGAGAACCACAGTGCGCACTGTTGGTTGCGGTTGGTGCAACGGTAGCCGGATTAACGGTAACAGCACTTGTTGTAGCTGTAGAACTACATCCTGTTGTTGCATTTGTAGCTGTTACGGTATAGGTTTTAGTAGTTGCAGAAGCACCCGTATTGGTTTCAGTTGTTGTACCAGATGCAGTTGATAGAGCTGGCGTTGAATTCCATGACCAGTTAAAAGAGGATGTCTGATTAGTACCTACTTGACCGTTTATTTGAAACATTGGCCTCTCTGAATATGATACAACATTTGATGTTGTATTACCGCAAATTGAACTAGATGCTGTTGCAGAAGTAACATGTGCTTTAATTGAGGAAACATAAGATGTTGCATTTGACTTACAAGTTCTACTCATTGTAGCGGAACTAGAAGCATTTCCATGACAAAATTCTAAAATAATATTACTTACACCATCCCAATAAAAAGGGCTTGAAAAACTGAGATTATTAATTCCTGAAGTAGGCATTAAAGATGCATTTGTATAAACTTGAATAAGTCCAGAAGTAACAAAACTAGCTGCAGTTGTATTATTTGTAGAACCTATTTTTAAACTAAAATTTATCATTGGAAGAGAACCAGCACTTGTAATATCTAATCCAATTGAAGTTAAATTACCTGCAACCAATCCAGATGCAGTTAATTCTGAAGCAAGAATTAAATGTTGAGTATGAATATTACTCCATAAACTATAAAATGGATTAACATATGAGGAATTAGTTAAATTTCCACTTCCTATTGAAGCTGTACCTGCACTTGCGGGAATACTCGCTCCTGTTAAAGTAATGGAACTTCCACTACAAACCGTACTTGGGCTAGCCGTTGCAGATGTTATATTAGGCAAAGCATTTACGGTTACTGCTACAGTATTGATAGCAGAACAAGCACCATCGGTACCTGTTACCGTATAAGTATAAGATCCTGCTGCACTTGGCGTTATACTAGCTGGGTTAGAGGTATTGGCTGAAGTTGCTCCACTGCCGGCAGTAGCACAAAGCCATGAATAAGAATAACTTTGAGTTGGGGTAGAAGCCGTATTAGCCGCTGTTAGAGTTACAGATTGTCCTAAACATATAGATGCTGCACTCGTAGTTGCAGAAATTGCATCGGGTTGCGTTACGGTTACGATTACTGCTGTACGTGCACTTTCACATCCTGTTGATGGATTTGTTACTGTAACATAGAATGTTGTTGTAGTACTTATAGAGCTGACATAAGTTGAAGAGGTGCTCGATTGTAATAAGCTACCACCTGTAGAAGCATCATACCATTTAAATGTTGGTGGAGTAAAGCTATTATTATCGGTAACTGAAGCTGAAGGTACTCCTGCACCACATTGACTACTATTGGTTGCAGTAGGCGCAGTTGGCAATGCCAAGGCAGTTAGATTTGAAGTAGAAACTCCGTTACCAATTGAATTAACAATCTGAATAGTTCCAGTTACAATATTTGCAGGTACGGTAACTGTTGCTGTAGTTGCAGTTTGAGATTGAATTGTTCCCGAAAGCGTAGCAACCCCTGAAGAGCCTGTAAATAACACTGAAGTTAACGTATTAAAATCACTACCCGTGATAGTTATCGTTTGACCACCGCTAACGCATGCCTGAGTTGGCGTAAAACTTGTAATCGATGGTGAAGGTGTCAAAGCTACCATTAAATTATCAACTCCTAAATAATATGGATTAGCATTAGCTGAATAAGCTCTAATGCCAAATGAATAATTACCTGAATTAGATGGAATATAAGTGTACTTTTTTAAAGTATAAGAAGATGAAGTTGTAGTGGTCGAAGTTACAAATGAAGGTCCTAAACTATTTATTATTGCACCATTTCCTCCTTGTTGATTACTCACTACTCCATCACCTACCCAGCCACTTGTTCCATCACCTGCCCAATAAAAAGAGAAGTCATAAGATACTCCTGCAGTTAAATTCATCATTGGTGTCCAAATTGTATCAGCACTGGTTGGATAGTAAATAGAAATATAATTTGATCCTGCATATGGATCGTTATATATTTGACTTGCAGCATTAGTCATTGTAAATTTAGAAGTACCAGTTGTTGTATTCTTAAAACAAGAGGGTATTACCTCTGTTGAAGAAGACCATGAAGCTGGCACAGATGTACTCTCAAAACCCTCTGTCCATGGGAATGAAGAAACTGCATTACATAAAGTTGTAAACGATCCACCACTTACCCAACTACCTTTATCAGTTCCATTACAATTTGAACGTACCCAAAAATAATAAGTTGTGTTTGCAGTTAAACCTGTTAAACTTGCAGAAACTACACCAGCAGCTGTTGAACCCGATGCTGTTGTGCTACTTGTAGGTGCAGTAGAGCTAGTTGAATAGTAATATTCATAACCATTTGCTGGAGCTGTTGTAGCAGCTGTCCAAGAAATAGTAGATGACGAAGATGTTAATGATGATGAAGTAAGACTTGTTGGTAAGGATGAACATACTGGTGTCAATGTCACAGAAATATCGTCAATTGAAATATACCATGGATTACTGTTCATATATCCCTTTATACCCATGTAATATGTACCGGAAGATGACGGAGTAAAAGTGCCACTAATTGATTGATAATTTCCGTTAATGATTCCTGTTGGTCCTGTTATTGTAGTCATTGAAGAAGTAGTTGCTGAAGTGCCATAAGCTAATGTAATATTAGCGTCTGTTGATGTCGAACCGTCTTGTCGTGCAAAAACTTCAAAGGTATAATTTATACCACCTGTTAGCTGAACAGGGTAAAATAACCAATCTTCATTACTATATTGTAAAAAAGCATTGAATGAACCTGATTTTGGTGATCTATTATAAGTAGTAACTGAATTGTTTGCTGTCCATACACTTGCACCTGTTATTGAATTTTGTGTCCAACAATTAGCAACTGCACTCGAATTTGTAAAACCACTTTCAAAACCTTCACTCCAAGGAATACTTGCACCTGGACATGTGTAGGTTAATTTAACTTGCCCTGCACCACCTGCACCACCAGTTCTAGTAGAAGAAGTAGTATTTCTTAATCCACCACCACCGCCTCCACCAGGAATACCACCTGTAAGTCCATTACCTCCTGAAGTTCTTCCAGCAGCACCTGTTCCACCTCCAGAACTATTTGTTCCAGCTAAGTTAACAGAAGCATTTCCGCCGTTAGATGAGCTACCTGCTCCTGAACCACCTGCTCCACTACTTGCTGGTGAGGTAGTTACAGCTCCTGATCCTGATCCACCAGAATAGAATGTAGTGCCAATATTTCCTGTGGTATTACCAGTAGCAATAGCACTACCGGCAGTACTACCATTGCCACCATTACCGCCTACTGAAAGAACAGTAGCACCTGTTGATGAGCCAGCTGTTGAATTCCCAAAAAAACTACTTCCACCAACACCTCCATTACCTCCAGAAGAAGAACCTGAAGTGCCTCCAGCTCCAACTGTAAAATTATAAGTATTACCGGGAACAACAGTTAAAATACTAGTAGCATAAGAACCGCCAGCACCTCCACTTCCATATGAAGGATTAGCACTAGTTCCACCACCACCACCACCAGCACCCCATGCTTCCACAGTGACTGAAGTTACTCCAGTTGGGCATATCCAAGTGTAATTTCCAGATGTATTATAAGTTTCAATACTCTGCCCCCAACCTACACTTGTCCACAATAAGCAGCTGAATAAGACTACACTAAAACGCGTGTAAGAAGAAGAGAAAATTGTTTTAGCCACAGCTAAAAGCCCTTTTAGGTTTGTTTTCATAATAAATTTTGTTTTTTAAGTAGCCTTAAAAAAATTGGTTAAAAAAATATTATTACTCGCTAGAATGCTTTGCTGTACTTTTTTTTGTAGCTAAGCCCCCCAATAACCCTTGGGCAAGGTGAGTAGGTTAACAATTGGTTAAGAAATTGTTAAGGAGTGTAAAATATATGACTAATGTCAGTAAACAAAGCATTAATAGTTTTTTTTATTCACACAAATTTTAAGTATGTGTATAAGTTGTGGATAACTCGCATATAGGCTATTCAGGAGATTGATGATAAGTAATTGATAATGAGTCAATACAATATAAAAATGGTTAGAGATCCCTCGCAGGCTCGGGATGACAGTCTTATAATTTAGAAATACCCATACAACAAAGCATTCCCTTCTTGTCATCCTGAGGCACGAAGAATAACAGAGCGACTTAATCGTTTATCGTTGCTCGTCTTTCGTTGATCGTTAATCGTTGTTGTTTGGAATCCCTCGCAAGCTCGGGATGACAGCACACAGAGTGTGTTCATAAAGCAAACTGATTTGCTTTCAACAATTCAATCCTATTTTGTCATCCTGAGGTACGAAGGATCTCAGAGCGACTTAATCGTTTATCGTTGATCGTTAATCGTTGTTGTTTGGAATCCCTCGCAAGCTCGGGATGACATTGCTCGAAATAACAACCTTATAATTTAAAAACTCCTATACAAAAAAGCATTCCCCTCTTGTCATCCTGAGGTACGAAGGATCTCAGAGCGTTTTAAAAATAAAAACTCCTGCGACAACAGGAGCTTTAACAATCAATTTACATGCTTATTTTATAATCCTTACAATTTCAATCGTTTTTCTTTTCTAAACAATACAAAACCATAGACCAAAACAGCAGCTAATAAAATATAGATGTTCGTATCTATAGGTGCATTGGGATCTGCTGGATCCGATGGCGAATACAATGGTCCTGTTTCGTTTGTGACATAAGGATCCCCAAAACTTTTTAAAGAAGTTGCATCCTCAGTTTGATAATGCAACTCAATAGTGCTTTGATAATCTGATTGATCAGAACTCAGACTGTTGGCATCTATTGACACAGAAGCATGCATAGTAAAAGGCACCAATACTAAACTTGTTAATAGGATTTGTTTAAACACTTGTTTCATCTGTTTCCTTTTTAAAAATTAATATTTAGTGATTTTATATACCGAATGTTGCTGATCGTTTTGGATGTGCAATAGATACATACCGCTTACAAAGGAAGCCATAGCTATTTCTTGCTTACCTGCCATCAAAGTACCTTGTGCTAATACCGCTCCACGGATATCTAATAACTGGTAGCTTGCTTGGCGAATATTTGCATCTAATTGTACTGCAATATGATCTTGCACCAAATTACCCAATAACTGAATAGGATCTTGGTTAGAAGCAGTACCAACAGAAGTAGTCCATGCTTGTTTGGATAACTCAAATCGTTGGCTTCCTTTTGAAGCCGCATCATTGGTAATATCAAAGGTATAGGTACTATTGTTCGCTAATAATTGTTGTTGATGTGTATAATTATCAATCAAGTACCAATCAGCAGAAGTGTTCATGGTATTTTGTATGTTGAATAGATAAGTACCTACAGGAGCACTAATTGCCAAAGGTATAGCTTGAGTAAACGCTGGCTCGGTATATACCGCTAAACGATCATTAGCGGGAGTGAGCGCATATACATTAGCCGTTACATTTTCCATTTTCAAAAGATCTTTTTGATCTAGACTTTGCGCCAAGACATCAATATCTTCGCGTACAATACAACGATCAAATAAAATATTATTTTTCATTAAATCGATATTCAATTGCGTTGCGGCAGCCGTAGTTTTAAATAAGGCACTTACAGCTGTATTAGCGGTATTAATAGCTGCAATGGGTATCGTGAAGCTAGAAGTAGAAGGTGCTTGATACGCAATCAAGCTCATCATTGGTATGGTAGTAGTATTTGAAGAATTAGAACTTGCTGCTATCCATGCACCCGATTTAACTTTACTATCCGTAGAGGCTGCATTGGCTTGATAGTAATAATATGGAGCCGCAGCACCACCCGTAAGCGCTATAGAATTTACCGGCGCAACAAATGGATTACCGACTAAAGTATAATTAGGACTTGCATTGCTAGGGGTAATACTCACACTACCTGTGTTTAAAGTGCCTTTTACACTATATACAGAGGCTGTAGGACCAGCACCACTATAATTACTCAAACCCGGCGTGCCATTAAAATCGCTTTGCAATCCTTTAAAGAAAAAACCATAACATGTATTGGCAGCAATCGTCGTATTTGCCGACCAAGCATCAGTACCACTATTATAGACCACCATATCACCTGTACCACTTTGGTTGACACTAAAGCCCGAATTATCACTAGCTATACTCGATCCAGTAATGCTGGTAGTAAAAGGATTGGACAACATTCTCCATGCTCTTTGACCGGTAAACCATTGTTGCAATGCCACATTTGTAGCATTTTGTAAGCTACCGCCATTTAAAACGATAGCGCCCGTATTGGATGCATTAGCAGCAACAGTAACGAGCTTATTACCAAAATCTGCAGCACCTGTAATCGTAAGTTTATTACCCGGATTAATGGTTAAAGTACCCGTACCGCTTAGCGTTAAAGTATAGCTAGTTGGCACTTCGTAGTTGATATCTAAAGCCGGACTACCCGTATTGATTAATACATTTTCCGTAGCTGATGGCACATTGCCACAAGACCAATTGCCGGCATTGTTCCAATTATTATTAGCTGAACCGGTCCATTGGTTTTGACTAGTCCATTGAGCATATAAGGTTGTGCTAGATGTAAATGGATAATTAGCGCCATCTGCATAAGCAGTACCGGTGCCATTAGCAGCGGTATTCCATCCAGTAAATGCATAACAGGTTCTAGTAAAACTATTTGATGTTAAGTTAGCTGCAGCACTTGATGTTTGATTGGCCATATTACCTGAACCACCGTTAGCATTGAAAGTAACTGTACTTGAAGATGCAACAATAGTTAAAGTGTTTCCAGTAGGAGCATTTGTTGATGTTCCCATGGTAACCAAACTACCACCAGCGTTGGTAAGATTTGAAGTATAAGCTATGTTATTAATGGTATTATTTGAGGCAATACTAGGAGTAAAGGTACTAGCAGCAGTAGCATTAGCAGCCACATCGCCTATTATTAAAAAGTTTTTGCTACTACCTTGCGCAATATAACTACTCAATGAAATACTGCTAAATGTAATATTGCTTCCACTTACTGTACCTGTTGATAATGGTGCAAAAATTTCAGATGCATCTGCAACACCATTATTATTAATATCGTCTAATAAACGGAAATTTGAAATATCTGATACTAAAACAGCAGTACCTGATGTGGCTAATACTACTTTCTTAATAGTTGAATTTCCTTCATCTGCACTTAAATTCATTTGAAACAAAACAGTGTTAGAACTTCCTTTTGTAATATTACCCGTAGCAGGAGTATTTGCACCTTTGCTAATGGTTTGTTTAATTGGAGAGAAGGCTAAACCACGAAAAGCATTAAAACCTGAAATTGTTCTAAGTGTAGTTGATGTAACTGCAGCAGTACCGTTATCGTTTGCAGTGTATAAAATTAATGGAATGCAATAGTATAATTTAGCCCCATTTGCAGATGAAGCGTTAAATGAGTAGCCACTCCAATCAACAGTTAAACCTGTACAACCAGAAATAGATGTAATTAATGACCCTCCTGACCATGACCCTCCTGACCATGTTCCTCCGGAATAAGTTCCACTATAAGTATATCTATAAATTCCTTTAGATGCGCCATCATCCGAAATATAAACAGTTAAAAAATCAGGACTAACATCAAATGAATAAACACTAGTATTTCCAGTATGCAATGTAAATAGATTAGTAAAAGTGGATGCAGCAGCAGTTGGTTTTCCAATTCCTACGGTACCAAAAGTAGATGCAGTTGAAACAAAAATTTGTCCATTAATTATTTTACCAACTCGTAAATTTTGAGATGCAGTTACATTTGTAATACCAGTTATCACACCTGATGAAAAAGAACAAGTTTGTAATCCATTTGCTCCTGAACTCCCAGTTCCATTTCCAACACCCCAAAAAGTAGTTCCATCATCTGAAAATCCACCTCTTAAATTATTATTACCATTACCATAGAATGTAGTTGTAGAAGATGCCCCTCCTTGCACACCAGCAATTACAGCTCCAGTTGCATTAATTAATCGTAAGGTAGAATTTGTTGTAAAAGTAGTATTTGCTGCACCCAATGTTGCATTATAACCTGGAACAACAACATATCTTCCATTATCTGATCTTGTAATTGCACCAGCAGATGAAGCAGTACCTGAGACTAATACAGTGTTAGTTCCAGATGTTGGCATGGAAACTGAGAAGTTAGTAGAAGATTGACCAGTTCCAGTGTTTACATACTCCTCTAACACAATTCCAGTTGCTGTATTGTTTAATGAAGCACCTGATGTAACTTTAAATAAAGAAAGATATCCATCATTAAATCTTGTAGTCGTCTGCCCCCATCCATTATTTGAAAGCAGTAATAATGCTACTAAAACAAAATTGTATTTAATGAGTGTTTTAAAATAAGAAACAATAGAAGTAATCCCTTGCATAGTCATATAGTTTTTTGATGAGTACATCATTGGTTTTGTTTTTTGGTTCAATACCCAAAGGGTGTATAAAGCTTGATAATAGTTGAGCTTGTTATTGGTACAAATCTAATAGACCTGTGTAAACTCTATGTGGCGTTAACATTACCTAAAGGTTAATTTTTTGTCTAGTGTTTTGGGGTCTTTGGGGTTTTTGTTTGCACAAGGAG
>Ga0164292_10004388_pt1 | contig 11480 bp, 9 predicted proteins | sample GEODES117metaG_FD_111486 | JGI IMG/M metagenome (GOLD analysis project Ga0164292, IMG submission 111486) | Eutrophic lake water microbial communities from Lake Mendota, Wisconsin, USA - GEODES117 metaG | ecosystem: Environmental > Aquatic > Freshwater > Lake | place: USA: Lake Mendota, Wisconsin... | reverse complement strand
TTTAAACGAGTCTGCTGAGTGTGCCACAGCCTCAGCAGTCGCATGGGCCTGGGCGCGGCGCTGCAGGCAGGCCGAGCGGCCCGCCCCCCAAGCCGCTCCAGATGTAACAAAATGAGGGACTTCCGGCCTTTGCAAAACCCATCGCATGGACAACAAAACCCGAACCGTGATCGCCCGTCTGCAACGCCTGGCAGACACCGAACGACCCAGCGATGAAGAGCGCGAGCGCGTGGCCGACCGGCTGGTCACCCAAGACCAGTTGCGCCGCATCGCCCCCCGCCTGGACAAGGCCGCCGAACCAACCCGGCGTGCACGCAAACGCCCACCAACGGCCCGGGAACTGCGCCGACTCGCCAAGCCCATGGCCAGCGGCTGAAGTAGGGCCCGGCGCCCTTACACCGTCGACTCCAGACTGACCAGGGCCAGCCAGGCTTTAAGTCCGTCCACATCGAGTGGCTTGACAAAGTAGCGCTCAAACCCCGCCCGTGCAGCGGCCTGGCGATCGCGGCTGTGGTTGTAGGCGGTCACCGCCGCCAAGCGCAATGGGCCGGCACCCGGCAATTGCCGCAGGGCCTGCGCCAGTTCATAACCGTCCATGCCGGGCAGGCCGATGTCGAGCAGGGCCAGTTGAGGCTCGAAACGGCGGGCGCAGCCGAGCGCCTCCAGCGGATCGGTTGCCACCTGAACCTCGTGGCCCAGGCTCTGCACGAACAGGCCCAGCAAGCGGCCCGCGTCGCAGTTGTCGTCGACCACCAAGATGCGCAAGCTCGTCTCTCCTGCCGCCTGCCCAGACCCCAGACTGGCCCGCCCGTCGTCGAGCGCAAGGCTGAGCTGGCCGTCATCGAGCGCTTGCGTTGCGGCGTCTTCGACGGCAAAGCCCAAGGGCCAGGGCAAGGTCGTGTCGTGGCTGGCGCGCACCAGCTCGTCGATGCGCGCCCGCAGGCGCGCGGCATTGCGCTCGATCACCAGGGCCAGCTGGCGCACCTGCTCGGCCGGCGGCTCGCGCCCGAGCAAGTCGGCCGCCGCGGCAATTGGCGCCAGCGGGTTGCGCAGCTCATGGGCCAGCCAGGTCGCCAGCTCGCCAGCGCAGGGGGCCGATGGGGCCGAAGATGAGAGCAGTGTCATGTCGAGTTCTCCTGCCCCCAGCATAAAGAAGAGCGTTCCGGCTGGCTCGTCCGTTTTGTAACCACCCGTAACCCGCCGGCTCACGACGCCGGGCGCTGGACAGCTAAGCGCGGCTGCGATAACGCCCAGACGCGTAGGCTCAAACGTTAGGCTCACGCGCTGCACTCACATGCCGCACTCACACGCCGCACTCACGCGCAGTGCCCCTCCTCGGCCAGGCTCGGTCTAACCCGCCTCGTCTTCTTGCGGGGCAGGCGGCAAGGCCGTTGCCAGCACCTTGTCGATACGCCGGCCGTCGAGATCGACGACCTCGAAACGCCAGCCTGCACAGTGCAGATGCTCGCCGGTGTGCAGCAGCTTGCCGCTGACCGCCAGCAACAGACCGGCCAGCGTGTTGTAGCGCCCCTTGTCCTCGCCAGGCAGATAGCGGATGTCCAGCCGCGCCTTGAGTTCAGAGACGGGCATGACGCCATCGAGCAGCCAGGAGCCATCGGCTCTTTGCACCGCCCAAGCGTCGATCTGGGTCTGCGGCTTGAGCTCGCCCGTGATGGCCTCGAGCAGATCGAGCGGCGTGAGCATGCCCTGCACCACGCCGTACTCGTCGACCACCATCACCAGGCGCGAAGGCTCTGTGCGAAAGCGCTCGAGCAGCTCCATTCCGGACAGCGTCTCCGGCACGAAAACAGCCGGCTGCGCGTGCGCATCCATGCGATCGACGCGACCCTGAACGGTCGCGCCGGGTGCGAGCAAGGCGGCCACCTTGACCACACCGATCACATCGTCAAGGCTGCCGCGACACACCGGGTACCAGGAGTGGCCGCTGGCCGCAGCCTTGGCCACGGCCTGGGCCACGCTGTCGGTGGCGTCGAGCCACTCGATTTCTGCGCGCGGGCGCATGATGGACGTCAGCAGCCTCTCGTCGAGGTGAAAGACGTTGCGCACCATCTGGTGCTCTTGCTGCTCGATCACACCGGCCGAGACCCCTTCCTCCAAACTGGCCTCGATCTCCTCCTCGGTGACCGCGCGTTTGGCATCGACATCCACGCGCAGCAGCTTGAGCACCACCTGGGTGCTAAAGGAGAGCAGGCGCACAAAGGGGCCGGCGATCGCAGCGACCGCGATCATGGGCCGCGATGTCAGCCGGGCCACCGACTCCGGATGCAACTGGCCGATGCGCTTGGGCACCAGCTCGCCAAAGACGATCGTCACGAATGTGATGATCGTCACCACCAGCGCCGTGGCGGTGATGCCAGCCGCACCCGCGGACAAGCCCCAGGACTGCAGCCAAATCGCCAGCCCGGCCGCAAACGCGGCCTCGCCGACGATGCCGTTGAGCATGCCAATCGAGGTAATGCCCACCTGCACCGAAGAGAGGAACCGCGTCGGCTGCTCCATCAGGCCCAGCGCAGCGGCCGCGCCCTTGTCGCCCGCTTCGGCATCGGCCAGCAGGCGCACCTTGCGGCTGGCAGCCAGGGCCATCTCAGACATGGCGAATGCGCCATTGAGCAAAGTCAGAAAAACGATCAGCAGAACGTCCATGGTGCCTTTGGCGACAATCGAGACCATGGCACTGTACTTGATCGGCGATTTGCAAGGCTGCCTTGAGCCTTTGCAGCGACTCCTGCAAGAGGTCGACTTCTCGCCCAGCCGAGACACGCTCTACCCCCTGGGCGATCTGGTCAACCGCGGCCCGCACTCGTTGGGCGTGCTGCGCACCCTGATGCACCTGCAAGATGCAGCCCGCCCCGTGCTGGGCAACCACGACCTGCACCTGCTGGCCTGCGCGGCCGCAGTGCGTGCGCCAGGCCGGCGCGACACGCTAGGGGCCATCTTGCAGGCGCCCGACCGGCCGGCGCTGCTCGACTGGCTGCGCCAGCAGCCACTGGCGCGCCTGGAGCACGGCTGGCTGATGGTCCACGCCGGCGTGCTGCCTGAGTGGACAAGCGCAACTGCCCTTGAGCTCGCCGGTCAGGTGCACGACGTGCTGCGCAGCGCGCAATGGCCCGACTTTTTTCACCACATGTACGGCAACCAGCCCGAGCGCTGGCATGAGCGGCTGCAGGGATGGGACCGGCTGCGGGTGATCGTCAATGGCCTGACGCGGCTGCGTTTTTGCACGCCCGATGGGGCCATGGAGTTTGAGGCCAATGGCCCGCCGAGCCAGGCGCCCGAGGGCTACCTGCCCTGGTTTGAAGTGCCGGGCCGCCGCACGCAAGGCCAAAGCGTGGCCTTTGGTCACTGGTCGATGCTGTCAATCGAGCGGCTCGACCAGCAGCCCGGCTGGATCCATCAGACCCTGGGGCTGGACACGGGCTGCCTGTGGGGGAGACGCCTGAGCGCTGCGCGCCTGGGCGCACAGCCAGGGCAGTACGAACTGATCAGCGTGCCGGGGCAGGCTCCTTGGGGCCTGCAGGGCGAGCCGGGCCCGGGATGAGACAATAGCAAGCTTATGACACAGTCTTTCTCCCAGTTGCAACTGCACCCCCATCTGGCCCAGGCGGTGGCCGAAATGGGCTATGAGTCGATGACGCCGATCCAGGCCCAGGCCATCCCTGTGGTGCTGCAAGGACGCGACGTGATGGGCGCGGCGCAGACGGGCACGGGCAAGACGGCGGCGTTTTCACTGCCGCTTCTGCAACGCATGATGGCCCATGAAAACGCCTCGACCTCGCCGGCGCGCCATCCGGTGCGCGCGCTGGTGCTGCTGCCCACGCGCGAGCTGGCCGATCAGGTGGCCCAGCAGGTCAAGCTGTATGCCAAGCACACCAAGCTGCGCAGCGCGGTGGTCTTTGGCGGCATGGACATGAAACCGCAAACGGCCGAGCTCAAGGCCGGCGTCGAGGTGCTGATCGCCACGCCGGGGCGGCTGCTCGATCACATCGAAGCCAAGACCGCCGTGCTCAATCAGGTCGAATACGTCGTGCTCGATGAGGCCGACCGGATGCTCGATATCGGCTTTTTGCCTGACCTGCAGCGCATCCTGAGCTATCTGCCCAAAAAGCGCACGACCTTGCTTTTTTCGGCGACGTTCTCGCCCGAGATCAAGCGGCTGGCTGCCAGCTACCTGCAAGATCCGGTGACGATCGAGGTCGCCCGCTCGAACGCCACCGCATCAACGGTGGAGCAGCATTTTTTCAGCGTGCAGACCGACGACAAGCGCGCCGCGCTCAAGCAGATCGTGCGCCAGCGTGGCATCGGCCAGGCTTTCGTCTTCGTCAACAGCAAGCTCGGCTGCGCGCGACTGGCCCGCTCGCTCGACCGCGAAGGCCTCAAGACCACGGCCCTGCATGGCGACAAAAGCCAGGACGAGAGGCTCAAGGCGCTCGATGCCTTCAAGAAGGGCGAAGTCGACCTGCTGGTGTGCACCGATGTGGCCGCCCGCGGGCTGGACATCAAGGATGTGCCGGCGGTGTTCAACTTTGACGTCCCCTTCAATGCCGAAGACTACGTGCACCGCATCGGCCGCACCGGGCGCGCAGGCGCCTCCGGGCTGGCCGTGAGCTTCGTGGCGTCAAGCGACGCCCGGCTGGTGGCCGACATCGAAAAGCTCATTCGCAACAAGATCGAGATAGAGCCCTTCGAGCTCGAAGACAACCGGGGTGGCGAACGGCGTGAGCGGCTCAACGACGGCTCGCGCCTTTACCGCGACGAGGATCGAGGCAGCCGGCGCCCCGAGCGCAGCGAGCGCGCCGAGCGCACATCCGCGCCAAGGCCAGCGCCCAAACCCGTCGACCCCTTCTTTGACCGCCCCTACGAGCCCAACCCGCAAGCGCCAGAGCAGCCCGCTTGGGAGTCGAGCGCCAAAGTGCCCTCGCGCGTATCGGCCAATATCAAGACCAAACGCAAGGTCGCCGCACTGTTCAAAGCCACCGACTGAGGGCGCCTCTGACGCACCGATCAGCGGGCTCGAGCCGGCTCGGTGCGCTTGACCACCGGCTTGACCGACGAGCCCGCAGCAGGCGCTGGCCGACCCGTCGGGGCGACCGCCGGTGCGGGCAGAACGGACAGCTGGCCTTCAGTCAGGGTGTCGAGCTGAAAGCGGCCGCTCTTGTCCCACAGCCAAACGTCGGTGTAGATCACGCCGCCCATATGCACCGGCACAGGAAACGGTGCGGCAGCGCGCACCATGCGCTCGATTTCAGCGACCACCTGCGGCGCATGCTGCGGCGCGCGCATCCAGTCGAGCCGCCGCACTGCACCGCGGCTGTCGATGGCCACGTTGAGCACACCGATCGCATACAACAAGGGCGGCATCTTGCCCTTGAAGATCCGGTCACGGTAGGCGTCGTACAGATGCAGCGCGCCGTCTTGTCGGTAGGCCTCGGGCGTGGTGGCGCTGGCCACCCGCCAAGGCGCCTCGGTGGCAGGCGGGGCGGGTGCCGCGACGACCGGCGCCGCCGATGGCGCTGCGGCCAAGGGTTCGGGACTGACAGAGGCCACGGGGGGCGCAACAGCCGCGGGGGCAGGCGCTGGGGCCTGCCCAGGCTCGGCGACGGCATCGGGCGACGCGGGCTGGATCGGCGGTAAAGATGGAGGGGCGGACATCGGTTCGGACGACGGCGCTGGCGGCAGCACGGGTGCAACCGGTGTCACGGCCGGTGCTGCAGGCGCCGCCACCTGAGCCGGCAGTTCGGCAGCCGCTGGCGGCTGAACCGTGGCCTGAACCGGAGCTTGAACCGAAGCCTCAACCGGAGCTTGAACCGGAGCCTCAACCGCGGCCGGTACGGCTGTTGGGCCGGGCGCCGGCGCGGGCAGCTGGGCCTGCCTCGGCGCAGTGGTGGTGGTGCACGCAGCCAGGGCGAGCGTCAGCGCCAGGGTCGCCCCCTGGGCCTGCAAGCGCCGCAGTCGGGGGATGGGATTTAGGGGTGTCCAAGTCATAGGGCCTTTCCGCTCTGGGCTATGCTCGCGCTCGACGCATTTGACCACGCAGGCTGGGCATCTCGACCCGGATACTGGGCCTGCCGGTTGGCCAGGGTCCTCCGGCTCTGCGCCGCTTGAGCGCGCAAATTGTCTCGCCTTTCGATGAAAACGCACCCAGGGTCTGCCCCAACGAGTCCGCACAGCATGCCGGACCTGCTCGAACACCTGCTCAGCCGCCTCACGCATGGGCCGGCGGTGTTGGTCACGGTGGCTCGCACCGAAGGCTCGGCGCCGCGCGAAGCGGGCAGCTGGCTGGCGGTCTGCACCGATGCGGTGTTGGGCAGCATAGGCGGCGGCCAGCTGGAATGGCAAGCGATCGCAAGGGCCCGGCAGTTGTTGGCCGAGCCAGCCTTGCCGACGTGCGAGGAACGCCATGCGCTGGGCCCCTCCTTGGGTCAATGTTGCGGCGGGGTGGTGCATCTGCAGTTTGAACGCATCGAGGCACGCGATGCAGCCGGACTGCGCGAACGCCTGGCCCCGGCCTTGCGGCCGCTGGCCCTCTTCGGCGGTGGCCACGTCGGACACGCCATCGTTCGCGTCATGCTCACCCTGCCCTACCGCATCACCTGGATCGACAGCCGCGACAGCGTGTGGGCATCGGGCCTGCCCGAGCGCGTGCAATGCGAGCATTCGGAGCCGGTGCACCGCGCGGTCGATCACCTGCCAGCGGGCTCGCAGGTGCTGATCATGAGCTTCAGCCACGCCGAGGACCTGGACATCGTCGCCCAGTGCCTGAGGCGTCAGCATGAGCGCGGCGATCTGCCCTTCATCGGCTTGATCGGCAGCCAGACCAAATGGGCGGTGTTTCGCAAACGGCTGCAAGCACGCGGCTTCACGCCGGCGCAGCTGTCGCAGGTCATCAGCCCGATCGGACTGCCCGGCATCACAGGCAAGCAGCCGGAGGTGATTGCCGTGGCAGTGGCGGCGCAGTTGTTGATGCAAGGCTGACGCGCCCGCCCGTGCCAGGACAGGGCCGAGCGACTGAGCCTGGACCCCCGCCAGCGACTTGTATACACTGCGCGCTGGCCGCAGCGGAGCCCGCCTCGCCTGACAAGGGCGCAGTCGCTGGTGTCGCGGCCCCTGGCCCCTCACAGCGCCCGCAGTGGTGAGGGGTGGTCGGCAGCAGCCTGTCACAGGCCTGCGGCGCCGGCGCGCAATGCCAAGGGATCCGCATGGAAAGCTACGTTCTGGACTGGGCCAATCTGCTGCTGCGATGGCTGCACGTCATCACCGCGATCGCCTGGGTCGGCTCCTCGTTTTACTTTGTTTTTCTTGACTCCTCGCTCACCGAGCCCGAGGAGGAGCGACTGCGCAAAGAAGGCGCCACTGGCGAGTTGTGGGCGGTCCACGGCGGCGGCTTTTACCACCCTGTCAAATATGCGGTGCGCCCGCCCAAGCTGCCGGGTCACCTGCACTGGTTTTACTGGGAGAGCTACAGCACCTGGCTGTCAGGCATTGCGCTGTTTTCCGTCTCCTACCTCTGGCAGGCGGGCACCTACCTGATCGACAAGTCCAAAATGGACTGGGCGCCGGCAACGGCGGTGGCCCTGGCCCTGGCCTTCCTTGTGGCGTTTTGGTTGCTCTACGACCTGCTGTGCCGCCTTTTTACCGGCCGGCGCAACGGCGAGGCCTGGATAGGGCTGGGGGTGCTGATTCTGGTGTGTCTGGCCTCCTGGCTGGCTTGCCAGTGGTTCGCTGGCCGCGCCGCCTTCCTTCTCATCGGCGGCATGATCGCCACGGCCATGAGCGCCAATGTGTTTTTCTGGATCATCCCCGGCCAGCGCAAGGTGGTGGCGGCCATTGCCGCGGGCGAGCCAGTTGACCCCATTTACGGCATTCGCGGCAAGCAACGCAGCGTGCACAACACGTACTTCACGCTGCCCGTCATCTTTGCCATGCTGAGCAACCACTACAGCTTTACCTGGAACCACCCGCACAACTGGCTGGTGCTGATTCTGATGATGTTCGCCGGCGCGGCGATTCGGCAATTCTTTGTGCTGCGCCATGGCTACAAGCTCGGTCGCAACAAGCATCCCCTGCCCTACGCGCTCGTGGGCGTGGCGGTGCTCGTAGGCGTGATCGCCTGGCTCAAACCTGCACCGCAAGCCGGTGCATCGAGCGCTGCGCCGACGACCCCGGTGGCCTATGCCCAGATCGAGCCGGTGCTCACCCAGCGCTGCGTGCAGTGCCACGGCGAGCAAGTGCAGATGAAGAACGTGCGCGTCGACAGCCCCGAGCAGGTGCAGCGTCACGCCCAAGCGATCTACCAGCAGGTGGTGGTCAGCAAGCTCATGCCGATGAACAACTCCACTGGCATCACGGAAGAAGAACGAGCCCTGATCGGCCGCTGGTTCATTGCCGGCGGCAAGGTCAACTGAGCCAAGGCGACTGATCCCGACAGGCCGCCTGCAAGCGCAGCGCCCTGGCCGCGATCGGGGTCTTAAGTGTCCTGCGGCACGCCGCCCAGAGCGCGCAAGACGTTTTCTGGCGTGGCCGGGGCCACCAGATGCACCGGCTGCCCCGCCGGCCGGGTGGCGGCCACGGCGTCGCGCAGGGCCTCGAACACGCTGATGGCCAACATGAAGGGCGGCTCGCCCACGGCCTTGGAGCCGTGCACATTGTCTTCACGGTTGGGCTCGGGCCAGAAATCGACCTTCAGATGCTCGGGCACATCGCCGGTGGCGGGAATCTTGTAGGTGCTCGGAGCGTGCGTGGTGAGCTTGCCCTGAGCATTCCAGACCAGCTGCTCGGTCGTGAGCCAGCCCATGCCCTGAACAAAGCCGCCCTCAATTTGACCGCGGTCGATGGTCGGATTGATGCTGTTGCCCACATCGTGCAGGATGTCGACCTTGAGCACCCGGCTCTCGCCGGTCAGCGTGTCGATCGCCACCTCGGTGCAGGCGGCGCCGTAGGCAAAGTAGTAAAAGGGCCGGCCGGTCAGCGTGGTCTTGTCGTAGTGGATCTTGGGCGTGCGGTAAAAGCCATCGCTCCAGAGCTGGATGCGGTTGGCATACGCTTGACGCACCACATCGGTGAAGCTGCGCGCTTGCTTGGGGCTATGAATTTGCCCCCCCGAAAACACGATGGCGCCCGCGCCGCAGCCGTCGAGCCCAGCGACAAACTGCGCCAGGCTTGAGCGCACCTGCGCGGCCGCGTACTGCGCGGCGCGCGCATTGAGATCGGTGCCGGCCGAGGCCGCAGTGGCCGAGGCATTGGGCACCTTGCTGGTGTCGCTGGCAGTCACCAGCACCTGTGCCAGCGGCACGCCCAACTCGTCGGCCACCACCTGGGCCACCTTGGTGTGCAGGCCCTGGCCCATCTCCGTGCCGCCGTGGTTGACCTGCACGCTGCCATCGGTGTAGACATGCACCAAAGCGCCGGCTTGGTTGAACAAGGTGGCCGTAAAGGAGATGCCAAACTTGACCGGCGTGATCGCGATGCCGCGCTTGATGACCGGGCTGGCCGCATTGAAGCGGGCCAACTCCTGACGACGCTGCGCGTAAGCGCTGCTGCGTGCGAGCGTGTCCATCAAGGGCTCGAGGATGTTGTCCTCGACCTTCATCTGGTAGTGCGTGACATCGCGGCTGCCGACGCCGTAGAAGTTGCGCCTGCGCACCGCCAGCGGATCGAGCCCGAGGCAGCGGGCGATGTCGCCCATGATGGCCTCGATCACGATCATGCCCTGCGGCCCACCAAAGCCGCGAAAGGCGGTCTGGCTTTGCAGATGGGTCTTGCAGCGGTGAGAGACGATCTCCACGTCCGACAAAAAGTAAGCGTTGTCGGCATGGAAGACAGCCCGATCGGCCACCGGCCCGCTGAGGTCGGCCGAGAAACCGCAGTTGGCCGCCATCATCAGCTTGAGGCCCAGAATCAGGCCGCTGTCGTCAAAGCCCACCTCGTAGTCGTATTCGAAGGGATGGCGCTTGCCGGTGATAAGAAAGTCGTCGTCGCGATCGAGCCGCAGCTTGACCGGCCGCTGAAACTTTTGCGCGGCCAGGCAGGCCCAGACCGCCATGTGTCCGGCCTGCGTTTCCTTGCCGCCGAAACCGCCGCCCATGCGGCGGCACTGCACCGTGACGCGGTGGCTGTCGATGCCCAAGGCATGGGCGATCCAGTGCTGCACCTCGCCCGGGTGCTGGGTGCTCGAATGCACCAGATACTGGCCCTGCTCCTGCGGCAGGGCGTAGGCGATCTGACCCTCGAGGTAAAAGTGCTCCTGTCCACCGACCTCCAGGCAGCCGCTGAGCCGGTGCGGGGCACGCTCGATCCCGGCTTCAGGCTGGCCGCGCCGCACCGTGACGGGGGGCAGCACCTGGCTACCCTCGGCCAGCGCCTGACGCACTGTCAAGATGGCCGGCAGCGGCTCGATGTCGAGCCGAACGCGGCGTGCAGCCTTGCGCGCCTGCATCACGCTGTCGGCCACCACCAGTGCGACGACCTGGCCGATGTGCTCGACCTTGTCGCCCGCGAGGATGGGCTCGTCATGGGCGTAGGTGGCCAGCAGCCGATCGCCGGCAATATCGGCGGCCCGCACCAAGCCGATCACGCCCGGCATGGCCAGGGCAGCGCTGCAGTCCAGGCCCAGAAGCCGGCCATGGGCCACGCTCGACATCACCGGCGCCGCATAAAGCGTGCCCTTGAGCTCGGCCATGTCATCTACATACGGGGCCAGGCCCTGCACCTGAGCCCGCGCGCTTTCGTGCGCGTGTGACGCACCGGCCGCCGGTTGGGAAGCCAACGGTTCAGAGCTTGCCCGATGAAGGGCGATGGAGGGCGCACTCATGCCGTCACTCCAGGGTGGACCGATTCCAGGTTGATCGCATCATGCCCTTGGGTCTGCAGCCACAGACGCTCGAGCAGATTGCCCAGCACCTGGCGCCGGTAAGCGGCCGAGGCGCGCATGTCCGAAATCGGCTCGAACTCCCCGCGCAGGGTCAAGGCGGCCTGCTCCAGCGTCTGCTGGCTCCACGGCTGATCGAGCAGCGCCGCTTCGGTCTTGCGCGCTCGCACAGGCGTGGCCGCCACACCCCCCACCCCGATCGACACCTCGACAACACGATCGTCCTGCAACTTCAACGCGACGGCCAGGCAGAGCGCAGAAATGTCGTCGTCGTAACGCTTGGAGATCTTGTAGACGCGCAGCCAGTGGCCGGGCGCCGCCGGGGGCAGCGGCACGTCGACATAGACCAGCAGTTCATCGGCAGCCAGTTTGTTCTTGCGGTAGCCGGTGTAAAAGTCTTCCAGCGGCATCTGCCGCTCACCGCGCACGCTGGCCAACACCACCCGGGCGCCCAGGGCAATGAGCACAGGCATGGAGTCGCCGATCGGCGAACCGTTGGCCACATTGCCACCGAGCGTGCCTGAGTTGCGCACCGGCAGGCCGGCAAAACGCGCCGCAAAGGGCTCGAGCTGCGGCCAGCGCTGGCACAAAGCCT
>Ga0164292_10004387_pt1 | contig 11484 bp, 24 predicted proteins | sample GEODES117metaG_FD_111486 | JGI IMG/M metagenome (GOLD analysis project Ga0164292, IMG submission 111486) | Eutrophic lake water microbial communities from Lake Mendota, Wisconsin, USA - GEODES117 metaG | ecosystem: Environmental > Aquatic > Freshwater > Lake | place: USA: Lake Mendota... | reverse complement strand
ACTTTTGAATTTACTGAAAACCCATTTCTGTATGATCAGCTCGAGATGTTGTTTGGCATTTGCCAGACCATATCAGGGGATCGTCGACAGTGTCGGGTATTACATTAACAAAATTTTAACAAATAAATTTGGTTGGTATTACAAATAGTATTATCTTCGTGTAATATTAGTTAATCAATTAAATGAATGTTTATGTATCAAGAATTAATTTCAATCTCAAATCGGTTAGAAGGTCCTCAAAAGTTTATGTTCATCTTTTGGGGTATTTGTGTTTGTCTATTCCTTTTATCGTTTATCAATTTAGTTATTCATGGTGTCAAATTAAAAATCTCTAAAATCAAATAATATGACACATCAAGAATTAGTAAACATCTGCATTCCGTTATTGGAGAGAGAGTTTAATATGAGGGAAACACTACAAGTATTCAATCGTAATCAACCAATGTATTGGAGTTGGGGTGTCAGTAAAAAATTGAACATTGATGACAAAGGGTTGTTGTTAAAGGTTAGTGGTAATCACCACAAAGGTTGGGTGTTAATATCTTTAGCGTGGAATGACACTTATAGTGTTCATATCGTATCTAATAAAGGTGTGGTGTTAAATGAGTACAAAGAGATATATTGGGATATGTTGGCTGACATCATTGATGATAGAATTGAAAGAATCCCCGAATATACTAGATAATATTTTGTTTGTTTGTTGGTTTAGGTTTTACTTTTCATTTTTTAGATTTCCCCTCGTAGTAATACGGGGGGTTTTTATTTTAACTTCACCTTCAACTAACAGCGCCTGGTGAGAACTTGTTTGGCAATTGCCAGACTATATCCTCCTGCGTCGACAGGTGAAAAAATTCTTTAACAAAATTTTAATAAATAAATTTGGTGCGTAATACAAATAGTGTTATATTTGTGTATTAATTAAAATCAAAATTAAAATGTATGTTAGTAGAAACTAAACAAAAGTTGCCTTTAGGTTTTTTATCTAAAGGTGGTTACCCAACAATCAATGCGGTTAATATGTTTTTAACCTATTTCCGTAATGGTGGTTCGGTTACGGACACAAAGGTTAATAAACAAGCACTACTCGCAGTTAGAAATTATTTTAACTTTCACGAAGACGGAAGTTTTGAAATGATGATACTTTGGGGGTTAAATAAAAGTTGTCATAAGAGTGAAACATCAAGAGAAAGAAATATCGCTATGACCCAAGCAAAACACTTAGCTTTCCAAATTAAAGAACTCACAAGATAAATTTGGGGGTATTGAAAAATACCCTTATCTTTGTATAATTACTAATCTAAATCTAAATTACAATGTTAAATGACTTAAAAGAATTAGTGGGCAAAAGAATCCTACTACATCAAATGTGTGATGACCCAAAAGCAAATCCAATTAAACCTTACACCTACGGAACAATTGTATCCGTTGATAATAAGGGGTATTACATGGTTAAATGGGATTGTGGTAGAATGTTAAACCTTTTACCTGATGAAGATGAATTTGAATTTATTGAGAACTGATTTTAAACCCCTATAAAAAGCAATCGTTATGATTATTAAATTGACACACAAAGGAAAACCTACATTAGTAAACGTGAATAATATCTTATCTATCTATATGGATACTGATATGAAACAACAAAAGTTAAGAGCAAAAGTTACTATGAGTAGTGGAGTGGTTTTCGTAGATGAATCGTTAGAAGAAATTTATGATATCATAAATGATGTTATGTGTGGTAATCAACAAGTTATAGATTGGACTAATCAACCTCAACCTTTTGATGAGAGAGTTGAAAGTGATTACAACAAAGTTCGTAATACACATAGACCAATGAGAAGACCTTACACACCACATCAAGTAAATGATTACAATTATTAGAGTTTTGGTTAACTGAAGGTACGGACAAAACACCTTTTAGTACGACCCCCGTTTCTACGGGGGTTTTTTATTTCTGTGAAGTGGATGTGCACAAATCCATCAGGGATATTGTTTGGCAAACGTATTACAAGTAACTGGTTAACCAGCGCAGTTCCTGCGCATGCGCATGGGAGATGTTGTTTGGCAATTGCCAGACCATATCACAGCTCTGATCACAGGTGAAAAAAATTCTTTAACATTTCTTTAACAAAAAAGATTTGGAATATAATTGTATTACATATATCTTTGTATTCTAAATGTTAATGATATGAAAAAAACTTACTACGAATTTCCAAAGACAACAACATCATTTAATATTATGTATGATGTTGATATTATCAAAGGACATAGTATAAATGATATTGATACTGATTTTGAATTTACATATGAACCATCAAATAATATTAAACGATTATTAGATGAGGTTGATGATTATTTCTACGAGGACTTATACAACTTTGTAAAAAACTACAACACGAAATTTAAGAAAATTAAAATGAAAAAAGAATATCGTTCTACGGATGGTATGACTGATGAATCATCTGCTCCGATAATGGTATTCGTTGAAATGAAAAGAGGTAAGTGTAAAGTTTCATATTCTCCGTTATTACAAGAAGATGGTTACGATGAAAATGTAATGGATAGTTTTATTGTTGATATTGATGATATGTTAAAGTTCTTAAACAAGTGGTCAAAGAAAACTAATTTCCAAAATGATTCAACAATAAAATTTGGTTTTAGTTGGTGTTTAAATCAAATTGAAGAAATTGAACACACACAAAACTCTTGGGATGTTGATTGTAAAAAACTTTTAAATAAGTTAATGAAAACAAATAAGATTCTCAAAGGTGAAAGATGTGTGGGTGAAGTGTCATACGATAGTGATAAGAAAGACATCACCTATAAAGTTGATTATAGATATTGTAGAGATTTAGGTGAAGATTGGGATAGTGATGTATGGGTAGATAAAGTTGTTAAAATCAAATTGAAGTAATATGAAAACAAGTACTTGTTGTGGGGCACCACTTTGGGGAACCGAAGACCCAATATGTTCTGAATGTAAAGAACATTGTGATTATGAAATAATTGAAGATGAACCCTCACAGAAATGTGGGGGTTTTTTATGTCCCACAGATTTCCTGCAGATCTCCGGTTCAGATGTTGTTTGGCAAACGTATTACAACCCCCGTTGCACAGTGCATGTAAAATATATTGTCTGGCAATTGCCAATCAATATCCGGGATTATGATCAGATCCAAAAAATACCTTAACAAAATTTTAACAAAAAACATTAAAATAAATTTGGAATATAAGAATATACGACTTATCTTCGTGTTCTATTATTAATCATTAAATTTAAATGAAATGAACAAGATTCAAAATGGTAAGAAAGTAGGAGAAATCTTTGAAACTAAAGATTACTCAATGTTTAAGTTCCGTGAGGACAACAGATTAGTAAACACTAATCACGTAAAGAAGTTAGCCAGTCGTATGAGAGAAAGAGGTTGGTTATCTTCATCAGTTGTTACATTAAACGGAAGTGGTGAAGTTATTGACGGACAACATAGAGTTAAGGCTGCTATGTCAGTAGGAGCACCTATTCGTTACAAAGTTACTCGTGGAGCGGGTAGTGATGAGATGACGGATATGAATACTCTACAAAAGAATTGGAGTCCGTTTGACCACCTACACAAGTTTGTTACTAAAGGTAATTCTAACTACATTACTTTTGACAAGTTTGTAAGAGATTACCCAATGTTTAAGTACACGGAAGTCGCTATGTTCTTAAACAACAATATGTCTACAATTCAAAGACACGTTTTTGAGAGTGGTCTATATGTTGTAAAGAATGAAAGAAAAGGTCGTGAGTGGGCGAATTACATCTTAGAGTTGAAACCATACTTTGAGAAGTATTACACCAAGTCTATTTTCGTAAGAGGTTTTATCAAGTGTTTGTTAAAGAAAGATTTTGTGTTTAGTGAGTTCTTACACAAAGTTAAATTACGACCAAACAATTTAGTAGCTTGTGGTACGGTAGACCAATACGTTGAGATGATTGAAAACATCTACAACTACAAGAGAAGTAACAAGATAAACTTAAGGTTTTAATTTGGGTTAGTAATAGGAGCTGGTGAAAGGGGTTGTCGTAAGACAACCCTTTTTTTATGTCAATACTTCAGCAACTGTGCTCATGATTTGAATATTGTTTGGCAAGTATTACATACAAACCCTCTTGAGTCTGTGTCGACAGGAAATATTGTTTGGCAATCGTATTACATGCCAAACAACTTTCCTCGTCCTCGACTGATCGTTAATTTCTTTAACAATATTTTAACAAAATATATTTGGAATAGAATTATACTCATTGTATATTTGTATCCTAAACTTAATAACTATGATAAAATCTATTGAAGAAAAACAAGGTATTGAAATTGACCTAACGGGTCCTGACGGAAATGTCTTTGTCCTAATTGGGATTGGTAGAAGACTATGTAAACAACTTTGTCTTAACTCCGAAGAATTCACCAATAAAATGATGAGTGGAGATTATGAAAATGCGGTGAATATATTTGAAGAATATTTTGGAGATTATGTAACCCTTTATAGATAAAATAATATGGAATATAAATTAGTATATGGTGGAAGTCCAAGTGAACTGACCACCAAAGTAAATGAAAAAATTAAAGAAGGTTGGGAAATCATTGGTTCACATCAAGTAGTAATACATCGTGAACAAAATCGTTATAGTGGTTCACAACATATGGATACTTTAAATCAGTTAGAGTATTCTCAAACAATGTGTAAGAAAACTAAAACTACCATTGAAGTGGACATTTCATTTTATCATCCCGAAGATGAGAATGGTGTAGTGGATGAAACCATAAAGGTTTACGATGATGAAGGTATGAGAGAAGAATTTGAATATAAATTAGATTGTATCATTAAAAACGCAGGACTATGAAACTACACATTTTAAAAATTCATGACAGAAAAGACCATTTATCCGACGATATGTTTTATACCATTCCATTCTTAAGAGATATGGTGGTAAAAGATTGGTATGATATATGGGATGAGTCAAGTATTACAAAACAACAAATCATTGAGAGTGATGAAATGTTATTTGACTATATGGATAGTTTTGGTTATGATGTTGAAACCATTTTAACAATCACCGAGAACGATATTAAAGAACATTTAAATAAAGTATCATGATAGTAGAACTAAACTCCGTCGCATCCGTAATTGACACCGAAACAAAAATAGTTTATCCCAAATACCAAATGGGTGGGTATGATAAATTGTCCGGCAGACATCTTGATGACTTGGATAAAAAGTTTGTGGATGAAATATCCGAAGCTGATATATTACTAATTAACGAATCACTTAAACCAAAAGTAGACCCGTACGACGATTTGTTTCGTAAGGTGGGTGCACGAGAAAAATTTTAACTTATGAAAACATTTGAATTCTTTTTAGACCAAAAGGTAACGACTTGGATGAGAACCGAGTTTGAAGTTGAAGCCAATGATTTAAACGAAGCGGTAAAAATTGCTAAAGAAAAATTCCACAGAGGAGACCTTGACGAAATTGCTTGGCATGAAATTATGGATACAAAGGAAGTATTACAACCAAAAGATAACGGAGGTGAATCAACTGCTGAGATATATAACATGAATGAACGAGGTGATGTTATGGAAGTTTATAACAATAAAGTTGATAAAGTGGAAAGTGTTTAGTATATTAGTTATAGGTTTGTGTTCATATAATTGTGTTTGTGTTAGAAATAAAAGGAGGTTGTAATACCTCCTTTTTTTATTGGTTCAAGTCCTGAAGGGGGTTCACTAATATTGTCTGGCAAATATTTTTTACACATTACAAAAATAAATTTTGTGAATAACAATTTTGTTCTTACATTTGCACTTCAACAAATAATCCGTATATGAATAAGATGACAACAAAGATTACATCGTCATCCGACAAACGTTCGTATGACATTCAGTATTCTTGTGATGGTATTAACTATAAGACTCACAAGAAAGGAATCAAGAAATTAGATGACGCAATAAAAGAGACAACCATAGTAAATGGTTCATACAAATTATTGTGTGATATAATTAAAAAGTAAGTTTAGTTTTATAGATAGGTTGGTTCGTAAGTTTAGGTCCCTCGTATTACATACGGGGGATTTTTTTTGCACTGGAGTTTGCGCACTGATCACAGCGCACAGGGACATATTGTCTGGCAACATAACTCATTGATTATCAACACAACTAATTTTGCCAATCAATATCCACCTGGACCGGGCGCACTGATCTGCGCTGTTTTCTTCTTTCACAAAACTTTAACAAAAAAAAGTTAAAAAATATTTGGTGGATAAAAGTATATAACTTATCTTCGTGTTCTAAACTTAAAATTTATATTATGGGAACAAGAAACTTAACAATGGTAATCTCCAATGGAGAAACAAAAGTAGCACAATACGGACAATGGGATGGTTATCCATCAGGCAATGGTGTTGTGGTATTGGACTTTTTACAATCAACTAATTTGGTTGAGTTTAAAAAGAAGTTGAACAAAGTATTCTTTGTTAATGGTAACAAAGAAAAGGAAATTAACAAATGGATGAAGTCAATCGGTTGTGAGAATGGTTGGATGAATATGGACCAATCCAAATTGTATCAAGAGAAGTATCCATACCTCACAAGAGATAATGGTGCGAGAATTCTTGAAATGATTAGAGATGGTGAAGAAGATGAGATATGGATTAACGATAGTACAAGTTTCGCAGGTGATAGTTTATTCTGTGAGTGGGCTTATCTTGTAGATTTGGATAAGAATGTATTAGAGGTTTACGAGGGATTTAATAAACAACCTTTAACCATAGAAGATAGATTCTATAATTTAACGGAAAAGGATTGTGATTACTATCCAATTAAAATGGTGAAGTCATATAGTTTGAATGATTTACCATTAGAGGACGAATTTATTAAAGAATTAGAAAAACAAGAACAAGATGCCTAACTGGTGTAACAACATAATAACAATTAATGGGGATGCTAAAACCATCTCCATTATTTCACAAGCTTGTAAAAGATGTGAGGGTAAGGGAGACGACCGAATATTCCAAAACCTTATCGGTATTCCTGAACATATGTCATTAAAGGATTATAATGAGAAGTGGTACGATACCAATATAAATTGGTTCGGAACTAAATGGGATGTGACATATGAGGATTGTAATTTTGACTTTGGTGAAACTGAAATCAGTATGTCACCTGATACAGCTTGGAGTCCTCCTATAGAGTTTCTAAACAACCTTGTCAAAATGTACAAGGTTAAAGCTCACATCTTCTATAGTGAAGGTGGTATAGGATTCTGTGGTGAAACAAACATTTACCTCGATGAAGATGGTCATTTGGTATCCGAAGATTCGGAGTACGAGTACAACGAAGGAATGTATCTGTTGGATAAAGAGCAGTTTTGGTGTAACATAGAATGTGATATTGAAACTGCAATAGAGAATGAAGAAGAGCTTGAGGACTTCTTAAGTGGGTACTCTTTTGTAAATCACAAAGACAAATTGGAATTAACAAGATTATATAACGAAACAAAGAAAGATTATGAAACAGAAAATGAAGGAGAGGATAGCGAGGACGACATATCCTAATCAAATGCCAGCTCAAGATGAGTGGTGCAAACAATTCGGTGTGGGAAGTGGTTACACTAAACCAACTAATTTCTATAACGGGAATGAGTTCAACACAGAAATATTCAAAAGAAAACAGAAGATAACTTCTCCTGGTGGGATATTGTCTGGCATTATTAACTTTTTAACAACATTTACATGGGCCGTATAAATAAGTCGACCGAGGGTGTATTCGTGGACATTGTAGGGGACACTTCTACCATACCAGCCTACAAACAATTCATTTTCCAAGAATCTGTAACAGATGCAGATCAGGACGACCGATATTGTCTGGCAGATTTGGTAACTGCATATAATAACGGTTGTTCAGTTATTAAGGTTGACCTACAACAGTTGGCTGATCTTGAGGTACTCATTATGCAAATCCGACTAAGAGCATCATATAAACCTAATGTCAAGTTGTACTTTATGAATAAGAAGTCGGGTACCGTGTACATTTATGCAAGATGTCCCTTCTACCGTAAGTACAGTGATATTAATGAGGTAAGGATTCTTATAGATAATGCTGAGTACCATACTGAGTCTCGAGATGACCAGGCCCTGACGATGTTGTCTGGCAACCCTAACTTCATGGGCTTTGTGTATGACAAGTTAACTGAGGTGATGGACAAGGAGATTAATGAGAATCTTCAGGAATATAAAAAAATATATCAAAATAATTTGGTGGATTAAAAATAAACTTATAACTTTAAACCCTAAACTTATATACTATGGGATTTTTTTCATGGATGACTCAAGACACTGATAAATCAATAGCAAGCGTGTATTCTACTCGTAATACATTCCCCGTCTATATGATTGATGATAAAGGTAATGTGTATTACGAACCTGAATATGAAGGTTATGGTGACTTTGGTGGGAAGGATTATTATGAATTATTAGCGGAGATGAATGATTTAACTGAAGGACCTAATCCAACTATACATAATGATTTAAGGTCTAAAGGTATAAATTTAGCCTTTAAAGATAATCCAAGTGGTCAACATACACCTGGTGTAAAATATCCTAACTTAGTTGAAGACAAGGATGGATGGGTGTATGACATGAAGGGGCCTAAATCCTGTGGTGACCAGGGTTATTTTTACCAAGACGAAGATGAGGAATACGAGGAGGAAGAAGGAGATGTATGTGGAGTATGTGGGAATGATATGGTGTATGGTGAATCTTGTAACTGTCAAAACGAAGATTAATATGAAATATAACTCAAGAGAAGATGTTAAGAACTTAAGGTTTAAGTTCTGCAATGAGATAGAGAATCTATTCCTCAACGGGGAAACCATAGAGTTTACCAACCCGTTCACAGTGTATGTACAGGAGGAGAACACATATGATTCCACATATGTCAAGGTACCATACATAGTTAAGACAATGACTGGTGGAAAGTACTTAGAAGGTGTAACCTTTTATGGTGATGAGTTCTATAATCTATCCACATATGCCTTGGAAGATATCGTTGAAATCGCGTATATCTTGGACACTATTGGCGATAAACAATATAAAATAATACAAAATGAAACTAACTAAAGTAAAAAAAGAGTTGGACTGTCATCTACTTAAGCTATGGGTTCAGGACCAAATCTCCAAGAACAACTACAAGAAACAGATGGGGTTTATTCTACCTGTTGTGGCAGATGCCAAGATAGAACTTCTAAGGGACCTCTACAACATCTTTGATTTGGATAAGATAACATTCGACATAACATACCACAATCAGATCTGATCAGATCAGCACGACCGATATTGTCTGGCAAAATTATGCACACCATGGAGAACATGTATAAACATATGTTAAAGGATTTACTTAAGAAGAAGTTCAGGACCGTTTCCTCCGAGAAAGGTTCCTTAAAGAACTTAGGTAAGTTAGAGATTATAGAAGAACTATATGATCATCTTGGATTTGATAACATTGAGGATGAGGAGATGACTGCCGACCAAATCATGGTGAGGTTATATAAAACACATTAGTTACAGTGGATACTGACCCTGATCATGTGAAACTTGTCTGGCAACCATAATTCCAAAAAAATGTTGCCAATTATTTTTTATTTTGAAAAATCTTGTTTATATTATAATATAATAAACAATTTAAATCATTATGAAAATGAGAAAGACAACCACAGGCAGAACAAAGAAGACTGCTACTCGTCAAACACCTAAGACTACTTACGTAGCTGTATCATCTAATGTATACTTCGACGGATCATCTTATCGTGTAAGAGCATCAGTTAACGGAACTAAGTACAGCAAGAACTTCTCTTCTAAGAGAAATGCAATTACTTACCGTAACCAATTGTTGAAGACAGCATAACCTGATTCAAAAGAACAATAGTAGACCCTCCACTATTGTGGGGGGTTTATTATTTACAGTAACGTGAAAACATCTCCCGACGGAGATCAGTGACTCGGATATTGTCTGGCAAAAAGATATTTATTAACATGAACGAACAAGATGTAATACAAGACCCTGTGGACGGATCAGTTGACCTGTTTCAGGAGTTATATGATAAGATTGAAGAACAAGTCAAAGCATACCAATTCACCTTTATCAATTTCCCCGACGGATCTAGTGCAACCACATCTGGTTTGATTGGTAAAAATGACGGAATTGCTGTAGTTAGGTTTGACGTACTTTATCGTCCGAACAAAGATACCAACCCAACCATACCAAATGATTTAATATCTGGCGGAGTAAGTAGTATAATGAATAGGTTATTAAAATGGATACCAGAATTGTTGTCCTACCCAAAAGAAGTATTGGATGCCTTCACCTTTGAAATATACTCTGTTAAGATTTCATACAACGAGGGTTTCTTTGATTTATTTAATATGTGGATATTAGAAACAGCCTCACTGAACAAGTTGCATGGCAATTATAAACTAACAGACCTAATTGATAACCCATCTGAAGTTCACTCAACGTATTACATGGAGAGACCCCCAACCTTTACAAATGATTATTCAATGATGATGAAAAGGGGAGAGAAGAAAATGAGGGTGGCTTGGCAAGCACTTAAAAAGGGAACTTGGAGAGGACATACCTATGAATACGAGAATAGACCACACTATATGGTCTACCAAGACTACAACAATTACAACAAGAGTGATAGGATAATACAACCTGAGTTTAGATATGGTATTACACCTTCACCAAGGCACCCATTGATAGACGGTAAACATTGGTCTGAGACCTTTGACTTGGACACCATTGCTGAGTTTACAAAATACATAGAAGAAAGATTTAAGTTAATGGGTATTAGGTTTGATTAACCATATACGTATTACATATATTAATTGTACGGGGACCCTATGGGTCCCCTTCAGGTTTCTATAAGCCAGACATTATGTATTACTTAATAGTGATTGGCCTAACTAATTCTGACCCTGATCAGGGGGATATTGTCTGGCAAGTTTTGTTTAACTTTTTACTCCCGTATTACAACTTTTGTTTAACCACGTTTTTAGAACTCCCCGATATTGTCTGGCAAGATTAGGTGTGGATAACTATGTGGGGAAATTGTTAATAACTATCTCCCTCCCCTTCGGGTCGGTCGGTCTCCGACGGTTATGTGTATGACAATGGGGATAACTTGTGAGCCTATAACGTACTTTATGTTAAATGGATTAGAGTGTATTACTTATGAACGTATTACATATGATTTAATATATGTATATATAACTATATAAGACATTATGACAGACCTGAAGGGGTCCGCCAGGACCCCGTATTACACTATATATAGGAAATTTTTTAAATATGGGTCGTGATTCGGTCAAGGGTCAATATCTCAGGACTACCACTTTTCCCCACTTTCTACCACAAATGTGGATATCTAGTACCAGAACTGGGTTTTTAGGGT